>TARA_R110002072_G_scaffold100429_3_pt1 | contig 100054 bp, 76 predicted proteins | sample TARA_R110002072 | Tara Oceans TARA_R110002072 (sample SAMEA4397118) | marine metagenome | biome: Polar Biome; feature: [SRF] surface water layer (ENVO:00010504); material: water (ENVO:00002006), including particulate matter (ENVO:01000060) such as... | depth 5 m
CTACTGGAAGTCGATCTGCCAGTAGTTGGTCGCCGCGAACGGCGGCGCGGCCTGACCGATGTCGACCACCATGCCTTGGAAGTAGTAGGTGCTGCCGAGCAGAGCGGCGGGCATCGGACCGTAGTTCATCGCTGCGACGCCGGTTGCCGGGTCATGCGTGTAGAGCAACGGATCGAGCAGGATGTCGGTGAAGTTGTTGCCGATGTCGAGGCTTGCGATACCGGGGAAGACACTCGGCAGCAGCGTTTGGCTGAGCGTAACCAGCGCGACGGCGGGACCGATGACCGGACCGTGATGCATGCGGCAATGCAGCGTGCCACCGGCGTCCACGGTCGGCTCGGCATAGAACGCCGGTGCCGCCGGCGCGACTAGGTCGATCGCGACGCTGTTGCTTTGAATCGCCGGGTTGTAGACCAGCACGCTGGCACTGCCAGGCACGATGCCGGGACGCGGGTGCACTTCCACGTGGGTGTTGTCGATGACGCGGAACCAACCGTTGAGGAAGTCATTCGCGTCGCCCGCACCCATCAGGTCGAAGTTGACACCGACCAGTTCGACCCACGCCAGGTTGTTGCCTTCGAGGACCAGACCCAGGTCGGTGACCGTCGGGTGTTGCGGCGTCGAAGTCGGCGTCGTCAAGCTCGGGAACGGCAGGACCGGGAACACCGCGGTCAGCGTGCACACTTCGGCATCGCCTGTGATCGTCACCGTGCGCGCCGTCGGCTGCGTCACGATGCTGGTCGCGAACCGGCTGTAGCTACCGAAGTAGGTGTTGGTGTTGTTGGCGCCGCCGCCCACCTGAGTAGCCGCGCTCTGGGTCAAGTTGATGGCGCCGCCAGCGTTCAAGCCAGTGCCAGTCAGCGTGCCGGTCGCAACCGTGTAGTAGTGCCACGCGCCGGGATCGAGCGGACCGCCACCGGCGACGTAGGCCGCCGGCAACATCTGCTGCACCGGGCTGCCGGTCGGCGGCCAGTTGGCTTGGCCAGGGTCGACGCGACCGCCTAGGGTGACGACGAGGTCCCAGCTGTCACTGAGGTCGGCGATGCGCGACAACGTTCCGGTCAACGTGGCCTGACCAGACGCCAGTTCGGTGAAGTCGGCCGTCGGCACGAACACGTAGTCATCAGCGACGCCCGGTAGGTTCATCGCGCGGCCTTCGACCAAGGTGGTCAGGCTTTGGTTGTAAACCTGTGGGTGGGTTGCGAACTCGCTGTAGGGAGCGACGAAGTCAAGACTGAGCTCGGCATTGCCAGTCGGTGTAAGGGTGCTGAACTGCGGGTGGCTGACGACGGTGACCGCGAACTCGCCGAACAGGCCGTCCGCTGCGTTGCGGTTGTTGGCGCCGAGGCCAAGTTGCACGGGACCGACGGAGGCAAGCGACAACACTGCTTGGTGCAGATTGCGAACTCCGGTGAGCGTGCCGGTCGCCGAGCTGTAGTAGGAGAAGGTGCTGGCGTCGACTACGCCGGTCGGCGTGTAGGCCGTCGCGAGCAAGCCAAGATCTGGAGCGCCGACCGGTGGGTAGCCAGGATCGGCCGGATCCATGCGGCCCGTAAACGTGAAGTCGAACAGGAAGCCCGCGTAGAGGTTGCTGTTGGCGTAGACTCGACCGGTCAGTCGCGCCGTGCCGTTGGGTAGCTCGACGAATTGGCCGCCACCGGCGCGGACGAAGTCCGTGAAGATGCCGGGCAATGACAAGAATGGCGTCGTCGCAGCACTGACACTTGGGTCAATCGCGGCCGTTTGGCCCGCTCGGTAGTTTTGAGCGTGCACGTCGGTGGGCGAGAGAAAGGCGGCGAGCGCCAGTGCAGCGAGTCGATGTTGCATATAATTGTAGTGCGCGAGGCAACGAGCGGAGGCGAGGCATAGTTGCAACGGATCCTGCTCGCAGGACCCGGGTGCGTTACCTCTGTATCGTAGCCCGCGATCCCGCGTGCGGCTTCCCGCATAAGCCCCTAGGTCATCTACAGGAAGATCCCGGAGACGCAAACTCGCGATGCCATTGCGACCTTCAAAACCGTCGCAGCGAAAGCTTTTTCGCAAGACGGAAACGGGCAGCGGCGGCGCGTTCAGTTTTTGGGCACGCGCATCGAGACTACCTGCTCACGCGGAAAGGCCATGATACCGGTCTTGCTGTCGATCACGACCCAGCCATCGTCGCTGCCCAGACGGATGAACTTGCCCGTGGCAACGGCGTCGCGAGTTCGCACCTGCACAATCGTGCCGGGGCGAGGCGGCCAGGTTGGCGTGCGCGTGCTGATGGTTTTGCTTGGCGGACGTCGCGTTGTCGGCAGCACCTGCTCGCTTGGTCCCTGCTTGAACGTCGACTCGGGATCGTCGTCTGCCAGCGGCGTCATGCGCAGCGTGACCGGAAAGTGGTCGCTGTACGTCTTGCGAAAACGCAGCCGTTCCTCGGCGTCGGGCACGTGATGTGACAGCAGCGAGTTGCGCTGCACTTCGCGGAAGCCATTGCTGACGCAGAACTGATCGATCGGCGTATCGAAGTGCATGATCGTCGGCGCCGGTTGTTGCTGGTCGAGGTAGCGCATGATGTCACCGCTCTCCAACACCATCTCCGGGTCCTCGCCGTAGGTGCTGTTGAAGTCGCCGAAGATCACGATGTCGCGATCTTCATTCGGGTTCTTCAGCAAGTCACCAACCCAAGCCCGCAAGTGCGTCGCCTCGGCCTTGCGTTTTTGCAGGTCGCGTGCTTTGCGGCCTGCTTTGAGATGCACGATGACGACGCGGAAGTCGCAACGTGTCTGGCGGTGACGAAAGCACGCTGTTACCGGCTTGCGGTGGAACACGGAAACTCCGTCGAAATCACTCGGGAACTCGAGCAACTCTTCGGCATACAGAAGATCGAGAACGCTGCTGTCGTAGAGGAAGCCAACACCTTGCTGCGTCTTGCCATCGCTCCATTTGCCAGTTGTACCAAGCACGGCACGCCAGCTCGGACCCGCCGCTTCGGCAACAGCCTTCAGAGGTTCTTCGCCGCAGATCTCTTGCACGCCCATCATGGCGACACCGAGCGCCCGGATCTTCATGCCGATCGCGACCAGGTCGCTGTCGGAACGCGGCGGCGTATCGCGGCGATACTTCGGGTCCGCGCCGAGGAACTCAAGGTTCCAACTGCCGAGGCGAATGTCGGCGACCTCCTGTGCTGGCAAGAAGTAGCACAGGGAAACGAACAACAACAAGTAGCGCAGCATCATTGGGAGTCCTCGGCAATCGGGATCTGTTCGCGAATCGAACGCATCAGATCCTGCAGGAAGTGGATGTTGTGGATGGACAGCAAGATGCCGCCCAGCATTTCGTCGGCCACGGCCAGGTGGCGCAGGTAGGCGCGCGAGTAGTTACGGCAGCAGTAGCACTTGCAGCCGTCGACCAGTGGCGTCGGGTCGTCGGCATACTTGAGGTTGCGCATCTTGATGTAGCCGCCGCCTGGCGCGAATGCGGTGTGGCTGCGGCCATGCCGAGTGGGGATCACGCAGTCGAACATGTCGACACCCTGCGCGGTCGCCGCGACCAGGTCGTCCGGCATGCCAACGCCCATCATGTAGCGAATCTTGTCCTTTGGCAGATGGCCGACGCACGCTTCGAGCGCGGTCGCCATTTGCACCTTGGTCTCGCCAACACTGAGGCCTCCGATCGCGTAGCCATCAAACTGCATCGCCGCGAGTTGCTCGGCGCTCTCGGCGCGCAGCTCCAGGTTGGTGCCGCCTTGGCAGATGCCAAACACGGCCTGGCCACGCGAACTGCCACCCCAACGGTCGTGCAGATCGCGTGCTTCTCGCGCCCAGCGCAGTGTGCGCTCGTGCGCCTCACGCTGCAGTTTCTCGTCGGAGTCGCCGGGCGGGCAGTGGTCGAGCACCATCGCGATGTCCGGACCAAGTTGCTTTTGGAACGTCAGCACCGACTCCGGGGTGCAGCGATGTGTGCTGCCATCGATGACCGAATTGAAGGTCACCGCCTGGTCATCGATCTTCATCTTGTCGCTGAGCGAGAAGACCTGGAAGCCACCGGAATCCGTCAGGATCGGGCCGTCCCAGTTCATGAACTTGTGCAAGCCGCCGAGCTTCTCGACGCGTTCGGCGCCGGGACGAATGTGCAGGTGGTAGCTGTTGGCGAGGATCAACTCGCTGCCGGTGTCCCTCACCTGCTCGACGGTCAAACCGCGCAGGGTCGCGTAGGTGCCGACTGGCGCAAAGCACGGGGTCTCGAACGAACCGTGCGGAGTGTGGTAGCGGCCGCGGCGGAGTTTGCCTTTTTGGCCGAGGAGTTCGTAGCGAAAGGCTGTCAAAAGTTCGAGCGCGAAGCGGAGTCTACAGAGCGAGGAAGGAGCGGATCAGGCGTGGCCCGACGGGGGCAAGCAACGTCAGCAATTTCGCGCCAGCAATGTCGTGCCAGCAATGTCGTGCAAGCAAATGCCATGCAATCAGCATCACGCAAACGGAAGCTCGTCAGTACTGGGGTTACTGCTGGGGCCGACGTCGGGATTGCTGGCGGTCTTGGGTTCAGGCAAACCAAGATGCCGATAGGTGAGCGTCGTCGCGACGCGGCCGCGCGGCGTGCGTGCCAACAGTCCGCAGCGAATCAGGTGAGGTTCGAGCACGTCTTCGAGGGTGTCTTCCGCTTCGTCGATCATCGCCGCCAACGTCTTCAAGCCGATCGCGTCGCCGCGCTGCGTCAACGCACGAAGCAATTTGCGGTCGACCTCTTCGAGACCGAGTTGGTCGATGCGCAACCGCTGCAGTCCTTCTTCCGCGGTAGTCGCATCGATGCTCGGCTTTTCCAGAACTTGCGCGAGATCGCGAACCCGTCGCAAGATGCGCAACGCCATGCGCGGCGTACCGCGGCTGCGTTCGGCGCACAGATGCGCGGCCTGTTCGTCAATCGTCACGCCGAGGCGCACCGCCGCGCGCAGGATGATCTGTTCGATATCGACGATGGGATACGGCTCGAGTCGCTCGACGATGCCAAACCGCGAGCGGAATGCGGCGCTCAACAAGCCTTCGCGAGTCGTCGCACCAACCAAAGTGAACGGCTGCACGCCAAGACGCACGCTGCGGCCACTCGGCCCCGGATCGAGCACCACATCGATCGCATGGTCTTCCATCGCCGAATAGAGGTACTCTTCCAGCGCCTTCGGCAACCGGTGGATTTCATCGATGAACAGGACCTGATTGCGCTGCAAACGCGTCAACGTTCCGGCCAGGTCTTTGGGGGCACCCAAGGCTGGCCCCGAGGTGATCACGATGTCGGCGTCCATGCCCTGCGCGATCAAGTGGGCGAGGGTGGTCTTGCCGAGACCCGGCGGGCCGCACAGCAAAACGTGGTCGAGCGGCTCCTCGCGGCCGGTCGCTGCCTCGATGGCGATGTTCAGATTGTCGCGGACCTGAGGTTGGCCGACGAACTCGGCGAAGGTGCCCGGCCGCAGGCTGCGGTCAAACTCACGTTCTTGGGGATCGGATGCTGCGTGGAAGACCATCGGCCCGAACATCGTACTTGCGTTCTCGCCGCGATCCACCACGCTGCGCGGGTGAGTGACGAACTGCCGATCTTTGACCTGCTCGGAGCCGACAAGTTGACCGCCATTGTGGCCGGCTTTTACGCCCGGGTGCCCGACGACGAGATTCTCGGACCGATGTATCCGAAAGCCGACATGGCCGGCGCGGAGGAACGTCTACGCAGCTTCTTGATCTACCGCTTCGGCGGCCCACAGGACTACCTGCGCGACCGCGGCCATCCGCGCCTGCGCATGCGGCACAATCCGTTCGCCATCGATCAAGCGGCGCGAGATCGTTGGATGAAACTGATGATTGCCGCGATCGACGAGCAGGATGTGGCGCCGGAGCATCGCGCCTACCTCGAGGAGTTCTTCGGCGGCCTTGCGACGTTCATGAAGAATCGATGAGAGGAACCAGACCCAAACGCGTGACGAGGACGACGCGTGACGAGCCCGACGCGGACGAGGACGTGGTCGCGGTTCGAGCCGAACGTGCTTGGGGATCTGCTAACCGAAGCAGTGGGCCCGGCCAGCATTCGGGTGGCACGTAACTAGCGACATGATTGCGACGGCTCGCAGCACGGGCGACGGCACCATGGTCGTGCCCCTTCCCGATTGGGTCACGGGGCATGGCAGCCACCTGGTGCGCGCGGGAGCGCGGTTGTCGGAGGAGGTCAAGGTCGTGTCTGGCGGTGACCTCGGCGACGTCATCGTGCGAGAGGGTGTGCGTTAGTCGACTTCGACCGGTGATGTCTTGGCGGCCATGCCGCAGTGGTCTTTTGGCGGCCATGCCGAGTAGCCTGTCGGCATGCGCAGTCCAGTGTTCTGCTCCTCTCTGCTTTTGTTGGCCGCCACCGCCGCCGCCCAAGCACCGTCGATCCCGGTCGACGTCCCACTGTTCAACGGCAAGGACCTGAGCGGCTGGCACGGCCAGCGCACGATGGACCCGGTCAAGTTCGCGGCGATGCCGGAAGATGCGCGTGCCAAGCTTCTCGCCGAAGATGCCGCCTCGGTCGAGCAGCACTGGAGCGTCGAAAACGGCGAACTGGTCAACGATGGCCATGGCGCATTCTTGACCACCGACAAGGACTACGGCGACGCAGTCTTCTGGCTCGAATACAAGACGGTCGCCAAGGCCGACTCCGGCATCTACTTGCGCGCGACGCCGCAGGTGCAGATCTGGGACTACACGGAAGCTGGCGGCAAGTGGAACATTGGCGCCGACAAGGGCAGTGGTGGCTTGTGGAACAACAAGGTCAACGAGCGCTTCCCGCCGGCGTGCTACGACAAGCCGTTCGGTGAATGGAACCGCATGTCGATCATGATCATCGGCGAGCGTGTCTGGGTCTCGCTCAACAACCGCACCACGGTCAACGGCGTGCGCATGGAGAACTACTGGGATCGCACCAAGCCGATGCCGAAGAGCGGTCCGCTACAGCTGCAAACCCACGGCGGCGAGATTCGGTTCCGCAACCTCAAGGTCCGCGAACTCGACGCGGCAACCGCCAACCAATACCTGGGCAGCCCGGACTTCTACGCCTACCTGCCCGCGTTCAACGGCAGCACGTTCGACGGCTGGCAAGGCAGCACCGACAACTACGAAATCGTGCACGGCGCGATCCGCTGCAAGCAAGGCAAGGGCGGCAACCTGTTCACCAACGAGGTCTACTCCGACTTCTCGGTGCGCTTCGAGTTCAAGGTCCCGCCCGGTGGCAACAACGGCCTCGCCATGCGCTACCCCGGCAAGGGCGATCCCGCCTACACCGGCTTCGAACTGCAGGTCCTGGACAACACTGCCAAGAAGTACGCCAACCTCAAGCCCTACCAGTTCCACGGCAGCGCCTACGGTATGGCCCCAGCCCTGCGCGGCTACCAGCGCCCGGTGGGTGAGTGGAACTTCCAGCAAGTCACCATGGTCGGCTCCCACGTAACCGTCGAACTCAACGGCTACCTGATCCTCGACACCGACCTCAAGGACCTCAAGTCCAACCTCCCCAACCACACCGGCAAGGACAACCCAACCGGCCACTTCGGTTTCTGCGGCCACAACGACGCAGTGTCGTTCAAGAACATCCGCATCCGCACCCTGTAGGCCAAGAGCGGAAAACCGGTGGTTCGAACCGGGTACGGTACGCACGGTACGCAGATTCCCACCCGCACCCGCCACCCCGCCACCCAAAACCGGTGGTCTGAACCGGGTACCGTACGCAGATCCGGCACACTCAAGATTCGAAGCCGCAACGCATCCGTACGCAGGGCGTCAAGGTGGCGTCCTGACAACGAAGACAAGCAAGCGGCGCGGAGGCGGGGCGTCGCCCCGCTGAACCTCTCGGCCGGGCCGCAGGCCCGGGGAGAGGTCCGCTGCAGAGGCGCGCTTGCGCGCGTCTGCAGCGACCACCAGCGCCGCGCCGCCCGCGCCTCGCGCGGGTGACCGCCCCTAGGCGGTCATCTGAGGCAGCTCAGGACGCCTCCCTGGCGCCCCAACCCGTCAGCTACACCCACTCGTACCTCCGCAGGAGATGCACTTTAGGCACGTGCCATTGCGGACTAGGGTGAAGGCGCCGCAGCTGCCGCATGGATCGCCTTCATAGCCCTTGAGTCGCGCTTCGGCGACTTGCAGGCGGGCTTGGCGCCGGTCGTCTGTGCGACTGTCGGCGAGGGCGGTGCGGGTTTCGGCGCGCATCAGGGCGACGTTTTCGCCTGCGGCTGCCGTCGGCGTGTGGGCATCGGCGCCGCGTTGGATGCCGTGGCTGGGCGGATGCAGGTGCGTGTTGTCGTGCACCGGCGTCGGGGCTTGGTCCTCTGCTTCATAGACCGTCTCCGAGACGATCTCTTCCCCGATGAACTCCGGGTCGGCGACCTTTGCGCCCATCGTGGTGTTGCTGAGGTCTTCGCTGGAAACCTGGGCGAGCTCTTCGCGGCCGAGGTAGCTGATTGCCAGTTCGCGGAACACGTAGTCGATGACCGACGTGACCATCTTGATCTGGTCGTGACCCTGCACCATGCCGTTAGGTTCGAAGCGCGTGAACACGAACGCGTCGGTGAACTCGTCGAGCGGCACCCCGTGCTGCAGGCCGAGCGACACCGAGATCGCGAAGCAGTTCATCAAGCTTCGGAAGGCAGCTCCTTCCTTGTGCATGTCGAGGAAGATCTCGCCGAGCGAGCCATCTTCGTATTCGCCAGTTCGCAGATAGATCTTGTGACCACCGACGTTGGCTTTCTGCGTGTAGCCGGCCCGGCGTCCGGGTAGGCGACGACGCTTGGCGATGTAGCGGTGCACGACGCGCTCGGTGATGCGGGCGGCCAATGCTTGCACATCCGGCGATGCCGACGTCGTGGAGCTGGCGTCGAACTCTTCTTCGTCATCGACGATCGAGCTGAGCGGCTGGCTGAGCTTGGAACCGTCGCGGTAGAGCGCGACAGCCTTCAGCATCAGTTCGCTGCCGAGGCGGTAGGCCCGCTTGACGTCGTGGATCTCGGCATCGACCGGCATGTTGATGGTCTTGCTGATCGCACCGCTGATGAACGGTTGCGCCGCGGCCATCATGTAGAGGTGCGCCTCGTACGGGATGTAGCGCTTGCCCTTGCGGCCGCACCGGTTGGCGCAGTCGAACACGGGCAGGTGCTTGTCCTTGAGGTGCGGCGCACCTTCGACAGTCATCGAGCCGCAGACGTAGTCCGTGACGGCTTGGATCTGGGCCTTGCTGTAGCCGAGATGCTCAAGCAGGTTGAAGCTCCAGTCTTCGATTTGGGCGTCGGTCAGGCCGAGCTTCGTCTTCAGGAACTCGTCGCCGAGGATGCCCTTGTTGAACGCGAACGTGATGTCGAACGCGCTCTCGAGCGCGCCTTCGATCTTCTGCAACGCAGCGTCATCAAAGCCCTTCTTGGCCAGCGACTCGTGGTTGATCTCCGGGGCGCCGGCAAGCGTCTTGCGGCCGACGACGTAGGTGACGATCTCGTCAATCTGCGCCGGGTCGTAGCCGAGGTTCTTGAGAGCCGGAGCGATGCTCTGGTTGGCGATCTTGAAGTAACCACCACCGGCAAGTTTCTTGAACTTGACCAGGGCGAAGTCAGGCTCAACCCCAGTCGTGTCGCAGTCCATCAGCAAACCGATGGTGCCGGTCGGGGCAATGCACGTGACCTGGGCGTTGCGGTAACCGTGCTTCTCGCCGAGCACCAAGGCCCGATCCCAGCACTCGCGTGCCGACTCGAGCAACTGGCTCGGGCACAGCTGCGGATCGATACCGCGCGGCGTGATCGACAGCTCTTCGTATTCGGTCTCGCTGGCGTGGTAGGCGGCGCGACGGTGGTTGCGGACCACGCGCATCATTGCTTCCTCGTTCTGCGGGAACTTCGCGAACGTGCCGAGTTCCTTGGCCATCTCCGCGGACGTGGCGTAGGCCTCTCCGCTGAGCACCGCCGACAGGGCGCCGGCAATCGAGTAGGCCTTCTCGCTGGCATACGGGATGCCGAGGCGCATCAAGATCGTGCCGAGGTTGGCATAACCGAGGCCGAGCGTGCGGAAGTCGTAGGACCTCTGCGCGATCTCCTGGCTCGGGAAGCTGGCCATCAGAACACTGATCTCAAGCACGATCGTCCACAGACGAATCGCGTGCTTGTAACCCTCGAGATCGAACGTGCCGTCCTCGTTGAGGAAGTTGGTCAGGTTGATCGACGCCAGGTTGCAGGCCGTGTCGTCGAGGAACATGTATTCGGAGCACGGGTTGCTCGCGTTGATGCGGCCATCGGTGGGGCAGGTGTGCCACTCGTTGATGGTCGTGTCGTATTGCACGCCCGGATCGGCGCACGCCCATGCCGAGTAGGAAATCTTGTCCCACAGATCGTTGGCGTCGATCTCCTTGGCAACCCCGCGGTCGGTGCGGCGAATCAGACGCCACTTGCCGTTCTCGTCGAGGGCCCGGAAGAACTCGTTCGGGATGCGAATCGAGTTGTTCGAGTTTTGGCCGGAGACGGTGCCGTAGGCTTCGCCGTCCCAGTCGGTCGTGTATTCGGTGATGTCGACGGCACGCAAGCCTTGCGCACCGAGCTGCAGGCAACGATGCAAGTAGCTCTCGGGCACCTGCACCGCGCGCGCTTGTTGCAGCGCGGTTTGCAGGGCCGGGTTTTTCTTCGGCTTGATGACGGCCTTCATGCTGCCGTCTTCTTGCTCGACGTGGCACGCGTTGATGACACCGTTGAGATGATGCTTGATCATCTTGCTGCCGGTCACCAACGCAGCAACCTTCTGCTCTTCGTTCACCTTCCAGCTGACGAACGTTTCGATGTCGGGGTGGTCGAGATCGAGGCAGACCATCTTGGCGGCGCGGCGCGTCGTGCCACCCGACTTGATCGCGCCAGCGGCGCGGTCGCCGATGCGCAAGAAGCTCATCAGGCCGGAACTCTTGCCGCCACCGGAGAGCGGCTCATTCTCGCCGCGCAACTGGGAGAAGTTGCTGCCGGTGCCGGAGCCATACTTGAACAGGCGGGCTTCGCGCGTCCACAGGTCCATGATGCCGCCGTCGCCGACGAGATCATCGCTGACCGATTGGATGAAGCAGGCGTGCGGTTGCGGGCGCTCGTAGGCGCTACTGCTCTTCTTCAGTTGCGAAGTAGCAGCGGCGTTCTTGGCAGCCTGCGCGACCTGAGCCTTGTTGCCCTTGGTCTTCTTGGGGCTGTTGCTGCCGCCAACCGTCTGGTTCTGGTCGTCGACGAACCAGTGGCCCTGGGCTGGACCGCTGATGTCGTATTTGAAGTGCAGGCCAGTGTTGAACCACTGTGGCGAGTTCGGCGCGGCGTGCTGCGCAGCCAACATGTGGCTGAGTTCATCCTCAAACGACTGGGCGTCATCGCCGCTGTCGAAGTAGCCATGCTTCTCACCCCAATGACGCCAGCAACCGGCGAGCCGGTGGAACACCTGGCGCGCATCGGACTCACCGCCGAGCACGGGCTTGCCGTCGTCGTCGTTGAGTGGGTTGCCATCGCTGCCAACCTGCGGAACACCTGCCTTGCGGAAGTACTTCTGCGCCAGGATATCGACGGCTACCTGGCTCCAGTGGCCAGGAACTTGGATGTCGCGCGCTTCAAAAACGAGCGAGCCATCGGGGTTGCGGATCTCTGAGTTCCGCTGCGTAAATGGGATGCCTTCGTAGGGCGACTTGCCCTTGACCGTGAACCGCCGACTAATCTTCACGTGAGTTCCTCCTGAACCACAAAGGCCGGCGACCAAACCGACCTCATCGTGACAGCCCCGCCTGCTACGGGACCTGCTTCTGTGTGCCTGAAAATCAGGGTGTCTGAAAATCAGGGCTGACCTGGAACGCGGAGAGTTGCTGCTCGACTGGTGACCGGCTCCGGCTGCATGGGGCCGGAGTCAAGACCGTGTGAAGACGAACGGACACGCGCCGCCTGGGACAGCGGAGTGAGGGCGTCGGCAACTCCCAGCGGAACAGGTCCATGGGAAAGACCAGCTCGATGAGAGTTCGGGGCACCGTATGGCCAAATGACCACACACAGTTCGGGAGCCACACGGCTCGGGAAGCAACTTTCTGCGATAGAACAAACCGACTCGCGACCAAACGAATCGGGTCCTACAAAGTAGCCGGATCGCCCTCGTGCCAAGCTTCCCTGAGCACCGATTCCCCCGAGAGGGTGACCGCTGGATCTGGGCTTAGTGGCAGTGAAACGAAACCGGCTTACGCCGTAGGGAGCCACTATCTATTGGGTGTAGCTGCCACTGGCAACCCACTAGCTTGTGAAATCTCCCTTATGCGAGGTAAGGCTCTGAGGCCCGGCGGAATGCTTGGGTTTCGCAAATACGCCGGTTTTGAGAAGCCCCGATCGACCTCCCATCGGCGACCGGAATCGTTAGCGATTTCCCGCAAAGACCTTCCGCCAACTCCACCGCAAACGCGCCCAACCCATACAAGCCCGCCCCTAGTCCGACCGGGCAACCATCACCCATCCAAAAGCCTTTCGCACCCCCGAACACATGGTTCGCTCTACCGGCATGCGAAAAAGGACCCTGGCCACAAAACCTGCGTACCGTACCCGGTTCACACCACCGGTTTTGGTTGGCGGGTTAGGCGGTGCTGATGGCCCGATCCCAACTCGGCCGAACTCAACGGAGCCGAACCCAACGGGCCCGAACTCTACGGACCCGAACCCAACGGACCCAAACGGGCCCGAAGTCAACGTGCCCGACCCCAGCTGGCCCGATCGCAGCTGAGTCGAACCTCAATGGGCCAAGCCACGGAATCGAAGCTGCAACCACCTGGGGTCGAAGCCAACGCGAAGCCGGCTGCAACCTCGATGCTCGTTCTACTTGCGGGCGCCGGAGGCGGCCTTGGCCGTCTTCTTCTTGTCGTCGAACTCGATCTTGAACACGTTCTTGAAGGCCGCGATGTCGCGGATGTCGTCGCCGCGTTCCTTCATCAGCTGACGAATCGCCTCTTGCAGCTGCGCGTCTTCCTGCGCATCGCCGAGCGCCCGTTGGCCGGGGTACACGGCGCCACGCAGGTCGCTGATCTGGTCGCGCACTTCGTAGCGCACCCAACGACGCACGTCGTCCTTGCTGAGCTTGGTGTCGAGGCTCGTGTAGAACTCGTCGAAGCCGGGGTAGCGGCTCGGATCGCCATCGTCACCTTCGGCGAGCTTGCGGAACAGTGCCTCGTTGAGGCCGATCTGCTTCTTGACGTATTCACGGAACGAACCGTTCTTGAGGATCGCAAACACGGCCGAGTTCTTCCAAGCGTCTTCCGGCTTGTTCTCGAGCAACTCGAGTTCGATGTCGGGCTTGACGCCCCACGCCGGGTCGACGATGCGGCCTTCCTTGTCGAACTCGCGGTGCGGACAGCGTCCGCTCGGCAGGTAATACTTGGCGACCGTCAACTTGATGTGTGCGCCCGGGTCGTAGATGCCGTTGCCGTTGCGATCGACGTAGGGCTCGCCTTCCTGCCAGGCGCGGTCGCCATTGAGGTCGCCGAACTCTTCTTGGGGGCTCGTGTTCAGCGGGAACAGGTTCTGCACGCTGCCCTTGCCGAACGAACGCTTGCCGATGATCTTGGCGCGACCGAGGTCCTGGAAGGCGCCGGCGGTGATCTCACTGGCCGAGGCCGACAGACGATTGGTCAACACGGCGAGCGGCAACTTGCAGACGTTGCGGCGGCGGGGGTCGGTCGAGTAGGAGCGCCTCGGCTCGTTCGGGCCTTCGGTGTAGACGACCAGCTCGCGGCCTTCGATGAATTGCTCGACCACATCGCGCGCCTGCGTCAAGAAGCCGCCGGTGTTGTTGCGCACGTCGAGCACGATGCCTTTGGCGCCCTTCGACTTCAGGTCGCGCAGCGCAACCTGCAGTTCCGCTGAGATGTTGGCGCTGAAGTTGATCAGTTCGATGTAGCCGATGTCGCCGGGCACCATCGTCCAGTTGACCGCAGGCACCGAGATTTGACGGCGCGTGATCGACACGTCCTGGGCTTCTTGGAAGCCAGGGCGGAAGAACTTCAACACGACCTCGGACTCGGGGCGACCCTTCAGTCGCTTGATGATTTCTTCGGTGGTGTGGCCGCCAGTTTCCCAGCCGTCGACTTCGAGGATCTTGTCGCCACTGCGCAGACCGGACTCGTAAGCCGGTCCCGAGTAGATCGGACGCACGATCGAGAAGTCGCCGTCTTGGTCGAAGTTGACGAACGCGCCGATGCCGCCGTATTCGCGATTGAGGTCGAAGTAGAACCGCTGGAACTCTTGACTGGTGAAGAACGTGCTGTGCGGGTCGAGCCCCTGCAGCATGCCCTTGGCAGCGTATTCGACCATTTCCTCGTTGGTGATGTCCGCGCCGCGAATGTGCTGAACGCGGATGCGGTGCCTCAGTTCGTCGAGCACCTTGTAGTCATCGTTGCCGCCACTGGCTTCCGGGCCGCGAGCCTTGATGACTTCGCGCAGCTGCGCTTCCCATTCGCGGCGTTGTTCTTCTTGCTTCAAGAACATCGCGGCACGGCGACCGGCATCGGTCGGTTGGTCGCGAATCTCGCGCAGGATCTGCCAGGCGCGACCGCCTTGGGTGTTGATCTCGGCGAGCGCCAGGGCACCGCGCTGCTGCAGGTCGCGATCACTCGACTGCAAGAACTGCTCGAGCACGTTCTTGGCGGTTTCGAGTTGCCGGTTGCTACCGATCTTCCACAACGACAGCGCCGCTTCGATGCGCACCTTCGGCTGCACCAATTCGTTTTCACACTGCGCCAACACCAGCTTGCGCACGTCGGGCAGGATGCGAATGTTGAACAACCGCTCTTCGCCGAGCAGCGACAGCGCTGCCGAGCGCAGGAACTCGTTGCCGTCCTTGGCGATCGGCTCCACCAGAGCCAACAAGTCCTTGCCGAACGTCGCGTCTTCCTTCAGTTGGGCGAGCGCCAGAGCCGCACACAGACGCTGGCTGTGGCTGTCGCTCGCGCCGGCGGTCGCCATGATCGCCGTCAGGTAACCGTCGAGATTCCGTTCGGGAGCGACGTCAGCGAGCTGGTCGGCGAGAGGATAGATTTCGCTGCCAGTGGCTGCGTCGGCTTGCGCCAAGACTGCCGCGACCTGCGCGGTGAGTTCTTGGGCCCTTGCAGAACCGATCAAGACAGTCAGAGAAAGGGCCGCGAGGATGGCCGTCGGCCGCGTGAAGACGTTTCGCATGTTGTGCTTCCAGTTGCGTTTGGGTCCAGTCACTCAGACTAGACCCAGCCCATAAATCGGCGTTCGCCACCGCGCGAGGCAATGGAAAACATGTTGCTCAGTTGTTCGACATATCCGCTTCGGTGGATCTCAAAATTGGGCTCGATTTGTGGGCCAGCTGTCTGGCAGGTAGTCCAGACGTCTTTGTCTATACGTTGCATTCCGGTTGTTGCCGAACGGATTTCCAACCCAATGGCATCCGCCAGCTCCGCAACGCGCGCTGCCACCGGCAGTTTGCGACGATCGCGGGGCCGCATCGGGCCAGAACGGGTGGTCATCTGCAGCCTTCCGTCAGACAATCTTTCCAGGTCCTAAACTCCTACGAGAGCTTGGGATCCAACAAGTACTAACAGTTGCTCCCCAATGCCCGTTCGGCAAACGCAACTTCAGCCTCGGGCCGCCAGCGTTAGGCTCAGCGATGTGAGCACGCAGCAGCATCAAGGTAGTAGCCCCAACGAGGGCGCCAATGGCTTGACCCACGTCGATGACCGCGGCCAAGCCAACATGGTGGACGTTGGCCAGAAGGCTCTAACGGCACGCCGCGCCGTCGCCGAAGCCGTGATTCGCCTCGACGCCGAAACCTGCCGGCTGCTGTTCGCAGGCGAATTGCCCAAAGGCGAAGCGTTGGCAGTCGCCAGAATCGCCGGCATCCAGGCAGCCAAGGAAACGTCGCGCCTGATCCCCTTGTGCCACTCGTTGGCACTCAGCCACGCGGGGGTCGAGTTCACCGCGATCGAAGGGGACGCGGTGCGGATCACCGCGGAAGCGTCGACGGTGTCCGGAACCGGAGTCGAGATGGAAGCGATGACCGCAGCCAGCATCGCCGCCCTGACGGTCTACGACATGGTCAAAGCCCGCTGTCGCGCAGCCGTGATCGAGCGGGTGCAACTGCTGCACAAGTCCGGCGGCAAGTCGGGCACCTACGAGCGCGGCTCTGCAAACCCCAAACATCCGCGCCAAGTTCTGGGAGGCCAAGAATGAGCGCGCCGCGCGTCGCCATTGTTGGCGCCACCGGGGCCGTCGGCCATGAGTTCCTGCGGGTGCTCGCCGAACGCAAGTTCCCGATGCGCTCCCTGAAGTTGCTGGCATCGCCGCGCTCCGCCGGCAAGACGATGTCCTACGGTGACGAAGAACTGATCGTCGAAGCCCTCGACGAACAGTCCTTTCGCGGCGTCGACATCGCGTTCTTCAGCGCCGGCGGCGGCACCTCGCTCGAGTTCGCGCCCAAGGCCGTCGCGTCTGGCTGCGCCGTCATCGACAACAGCTCGGCCTACCGGATGGACCAAGACGTGCCACTAGTCGTGCCGGAGGTCAACCGCGCGGCCATGGGCCAGCATCAGGGCATTCTAGCCAACCCCAACTGCTCGACGATCATTCTGGTGCTCGCGCTGGCACCGCTGCAACAACGCGCCGGGCTGCAGTCGGTAGTGGTGTCAACCTACCAGGCAGCGTCGGGGGCCGGCCAACGGGCGATGGACGAACTGCACGAGGCGACCCGCGCGGTGTTGGCTGGCGAGGTTCCAGCCAAACCCGATGCCTTGGCGCAGTCGCTAGCGTTCAATCTGTTCCCACACGTCGACGTCTTCATGGCAGACGGCTTCACCCGCGAAGAGGACAAGATGCTGTTTGAGGTCCGCAAGATCCTCGACCTGCCGAAGCTCAAAGTCGACGCGACCTGTGTGCGGGTGCCGGTCGCGCGCTGCCACAGCGAGTCGGTGTCGGTGCAATTGCAGCGGTCGCTGTCGGTGGCGGACGCGCAGGCACTGTTTGCCAAGTCCCCGGGGATGGAACTCGTTGACGATCCAGCCACTCACCGCTACCCGATGCCATGTGACTACGCCGGACGCGATGCGGTTGGTGTTGGCCGAGTTCGGTTGGGTCGTGTTTTTGATCCCGGCTTGACGTTTTGGCTGGTCGGCGACCAGCTAAAGAAGGGCGCCGCACTCAACGCCGTGCAAATCGCAGAAGCCCTGTAGGCCACGCGTTGCCCCGGCGAACAATCCACTCTCGCCGGAATCGAGGTGCCAACTTTGACGAGCGGTAGCAGGTAGCTTCGATAACACCCTAGATTCCGCTCGCCCGAAGCCCTTTGCTTTCCTGCCCTCAGGACAGGATCCACCTAACCCGAGCAACACAATCGATGGCTGCGAAGCGTTCCCCGAGCAAGAAGTCTACGACCCCGAAGAAGTCCGCCAACAAGCGGGCCGCCGCGAAGCCCAAGAAGGCCGTGGCAAAGAGGGGCACCAAGAAGGTCGCCAAGAAAGCGCCAACCAAAAAGGCTGCGCCCAAAAAGGCCGCACCGAAGAAGGTCGTCGCCAAGCGTCGGTCGGCTGGCGATGAGCGCTTGGCGCAACTCGAGAGCCTGGTTGAGATGATGGTCGCCAAGGATGTCGTCGAGGTCGAACTGGAAGAGGGCGGTGCGCGTTGGCGCGTGCGTCGCACCGAGCCGCAGGCCGTGACCTACGCCGCTCCGGCGATGGCGATGCCAGCCGCGGCTGCGATGGCGCCGGTTGGTGGTGCCGCAGCACCCGGTGCTGCCGCAGCAGGTCCCGCAGCACCGGCGGAGCCACAAGGCGAAGTCTTCAAGTCGCCGATGCTCGGCACCTACTACGCCGCCGCGTCTCCTGACTCAGAGCCATTCTGCAAGGCTGGCGATGAAGTCAACCCAGACACGACCTTGTGCATCATCGAAGCCATGAAGGTGATGAACGAGATCAAGGCTGAGCAGTCCTTCGAGATCCTTGAGGTCTTGGTCAAGAACGGCGAGCCAGTCGAGTACGGCCAGCCGATGTTCCTCATTCGCTAAGCAACATCGATGTTCCACCGCATCCTGGTCGCCAATCGTGGCGAAATTGCGCTGCGCATCTTACGCGCATGCAAGGACCTCGGCATCGAGACGGTCGCTGTCTACAGCGAAGCCGATCGCGATAGCCTTCACCTTCGGTATGCCGACGAGACGATCTGCATCGGCCCGGCGGCAAGCACCAAAAGCTACCTCAACATTCCGGCGATCATCGCCGCGGCGGAGATCGCCGATGTCGAGGCGATTCATCCGGGCTACGGCTTCTTATCCGAGAACGCGCACTTCGCCGAGGTCTGCCAGAGCTGCAACATTAAGTTCATCGGTCCTTCGGCGGCGGCGATCACCGAGTGCGGCGACAAGGTTGCCGCCAAAGAACTCGCCAAGAAGGCCGACGTACCGTGCGTGCCCGGTTCTGACGGTCCGGTCGAAGACGAGCAAGACGCGCTGAAGGTCGCGCGCGAGATCGGCTTCCCGGTTTTGGTCAAGGCGGCAGCGGGTGGTGGTGGTCGCGGCATGCGGGTCGCACACAACGAGCCGAGTCTGGTCACCGGTTTCCACGCGGCCCGCGCCGAAGCCGAAGCGTGCTTCAACAACCCGACTGTCTACATCGAGAAGTTCGTCGACAAGCCGCGTCACGTTGAGATCCAGATCTTGGCCGATACGCATGGCAACGTCGTGCACCTCGGCGAGCGCGATTGTTCGCTGCAACGTCGCCACCAGAAGCTGCTCGAAGAGAGCCCTTGCCCGGTGCTCGACGAAGACACCCGCCAGAAGATGGGGGAAGCCGCGATCCGGTTGGCCAAGGTCGCCAACTACTACTCGGCCGGCACGGTGGAGTTCATTCTCGACCAGGACAACAACTTCTACTTCATCGAGATCAACACCCGCATTCAGGTCGAGCATCCGGTCACCGAAGCCGTGACCAACCGCGACTTGATCCGCGAGATGATCCTGATCGCTGCCGGCGAGCCGCTGTCGTTCCGCCAGGAAGACGTCGTGATGAGCGGCCACGCGATCGAATTCCGGATCAACGCCGAAGATCCCGACAAGAACTTCAAGCCGTCGCCCGGACGGATCACGTCGTTCGTCGCACCTGCCGGACCGGGGGTTCGCTGGGACAGTCACGTCTACCAGGGCTACACGGTGCCGCCGCACTACGACTCGATGGTTGGCAAGCTGATCATCCATCAGCCGACCCGAGCCCAGGCGATCGCCGTTGCCAAGCGGGCACTGGCCGAGTTGCAGATGGACGGCATCGCGACCACCGCGCCGCTGTTCTTGCGCATCCTCGAGCACTCGGACTTCTGCAGCGGCGATATCGACACGGGCTTCATTGACCGCTACTTCACACCGAGGTAGCCAGCTATCTGCCAATGGCCGCTAAGCGACGCTGGTCCGAACGCATGCTGTTGGTGGGCAATCTCGCCGTCGCCAATGCCGTCGCGGCCCTATGGATTGCGACGTTCTTGCAGCCGAGCGTGCTTGGCACGGATCTCGGCACGCAGGCCACCGAACTGTCCGGCACCAATCGCGCCATGGTCGTGCCGCTGCAAACGCCGGTTGCGTGGCTAGCGTTCTTCGCCAGCGTCGGACTGGTGCTGTGGAACTTCTCGTGGCTGGTGCGACGCCGTCCCGGTGAGTTGCCAAGCAATTGGGTCATCAGCGAAACCGCCGCTGGACCGGTGCGCGTGGCGCGCGAAGCGATTGAGTCGGGACTGCGAGTCGCCGGCGAAAGCTTGCCCGAGATCACCCGGTTGCGGGTGCAGGTCAAGCTACCATCGAACAAACGGATCCTGATCACCGGCCTGTTTTCATGCGCCGAAGGGCAGAACCATCTGAGCGGCAGCCAGCGATTGCGACAGGCGTTGCTGGATCGTTTCGCCGAGTTGGTGCGACTGTCCGATGGCACCCGCGCCGAGCTCGAATTGGAGTTCCAAGGCTTCTTCGGCAAGCTCGGCAAGAACGCTCCCGAGCCGCCAGCGCCCGCGGCTGAGGTGGACGAGGACCCGGAACCGTTCCGTGGTCCGCAGTATCCGATCGACGACGAACCTGAAGGCGGCAATCCGTGAGCATGCGTGTAGGTGTGATGACCGGAGGCGGCGATGCGCCGGGCCTCAATGCGGCGATTTGCGGACTTGGGCGACGGTTGATGGAAGCCGAATGTGAGTTGATCGGGTTCGCCGATGGCTGGCGCGGCTTGCTCGACGACGAAACGCGCGACATCGAGAGCTGGAACTTCCAGCACTTGTTGGTGCACGGCGGCACGATGCTCGGCAGCAGCAGCGCGTATCCGTATCGCGATCCGAAAGTGCAAGTGCCGAAGGTGCTGGCGACGATTGCTCGTCATCGACTTGATGCGCTGGTTGCGATCGGCGGAGAAGGCACGCTCGGCGCGGCCGACCGGCTGTTCCGTGAGAACCAGGTGCCAGTCGTTGGCATCCCCAAGACCATCGACAACGATCTCGATGCAACGGACTTCACGTTCGGGTTCTGGTCGGCGGTCGAGGTCGCCACGCGCGCCATGGATGACCTGCGCTGCACCGCCGAATCCCACAGTCGCGTAATGGTGGTGGAGTGCATGGGGCGCCATGCCGGATGGATCACTGCCTATGCCGGCATCGCCGCCGGTGCCGAAGGCATCCTGGTGCCCGAGCGCGACGCCCACGTGGAATCGCTGTGTGAGCGCCTCGCGAAAGTCAAAAAAAGCGGCGCGCGGCACGCAATCGTTGCCGTGGCCGAGGGCACCCGCGTGTTCGAAAACAAGCAGTCGCTGTCGTCGTCACAGATCGATGAGTGGGGCAACCCAAGGATCGGTGGCGTCGCCGAGTTGATCGCCGGCAAGGTCCGCGATCTGCTCGGGTGGGATGCCCGATCCCTCGTGCTCGGCCACCTGCAGCGCTCGGGCAACCCGATCGCATTCGACCGCATCTTCGCGCTGCGGCTCGGGGCGCGAGCGGCGCACCTCGTGCTCGATAAGAACTTCGGTAGAATGGCTTCGATGCAGGCGGGTTCGATTGTCGACGTGCCACTGCGCGATGCAGTGGCGAAGCGAAAGGTGTTGTCACCGGAGTTTCTGGACAAGTACGAGTCGTTCTTCCTGCCGATGGGAGATTCATGAGCGAACCCAGCCGCACCCGGCCCCGCACCCGGAACCTGCTCGCAACCGCTGGCCTACTGGCCGTTGGCGCGATGCTGGTCGGTCCTCTCGCCGCCGAGACGCGCGTCGCGCGCCAGATTCCTGGCACGATCCAACCGGGGGCGCAAGATCCGGGGACCCCGAATCCGGCAACCCAGCCCGGACTGCAAAACCCCGGAAGTGCTGCCTCGAATCTGCCGGGTCAGTTGCTGAACGGCGGTGGTGCCCAGGGCGGCGCACAAGGGGGCCCCGACGAGTTCTCCTCGATCTGGTCGGTGCCATCCGCTCCGACGTTCCAAGGCTTTCCAACCTTTCCGGCGCGCTTGCCCGGCTACGGCAACTACCCGCTGCCCGTCAATCCGACGACTGGCGCTTCGCCGATTGGCACGGGCGACGGCAACCCATTGGTCTTGCCGCTGGCCCCTGCAGAACCGGAGCCGGCTGGGTGGCCGACCTGGATTCGCACCCAGGCCAAGAAGCCGCTGCCGTTCGCCGTTGAGCTCGGCTTGCTCGTCAGCCAAAACGGTCGCGTCTGGCATCGCGACCGCGCAGCGGATCCGTTCGAGCCGATTCTCTTTCACGACAAGTTCGCGTCGCTGCCCATCGGCGCGCAGGTCGAAACCCGCGGAGCCGCGTCGTTCGAAGTCCTGCTGCACCAATCGACGCGCATTGAGGCGCGTGGCTTGACCGCCATGCAGGTTGTCTCGTTAGACGAGCAACTGGTGCACATCGCGTTCCGCGAGATCACTTGGTTGCGTCTCAGCGCGTCCGGTCGCACCAACCGCTTCACACTACCTGACGGATCTAGCATCGAGTTTGCAGCGGCGGCACCGCCGGTACAGGACCTGGCGGCGATCTTCGGCGGCGTGGCGACCCCCTCGGAAATGCCGAGACAACCGTCCATTGAGATCCGCCGGACCGACGAGCCAGGCTGGTATGGCGGACGCGCCACGATGACCAACTTCGGTGGCAACGACATCGTCTGGACGCACGCGTTCGGCAAGACGATCATCCCACCGGAGCACCGCGTGACCCTGTTCCTCTCGCCGCCGGCCGCTCCGACCAGCGCCGGGCTTCAGCCGGGCGAGACCCGAGTGGAACGGGCGGAAGAACGCGTGACGTGTCGCAGTGACATGGCGACCGAAGTGCAGTGGTGCGGTGCGAAGATCCAGTTGCCCAAGGGCGCGAAGGTCACGTTCGAATCGTTGGGCGGATCGTTTGTCGAGCAGACCAAAGCGGTGCCGCCGGCGAGTAGCCCCGCGACAGAACCAACTCCTGCGGAACCAACTCCGGCTGGCACGCCTGCTATTGGCACCAAGGCTGCCGCCACCGGAACCGGCGGCTAGGCTCGCGCTCGCATGGGGTCCGACGTCGACAAGCGAGAGATCGCGGCCCAGGTCGTGCTCGCCGAACAGCGACTGCGTGGCAAGGTGTTGCACACGCCATTGGTGCCATGCCCGTGGTTGTCCGAGGAGCTGTCGGCAGACGTTCGCTGGAAGTTGGAGAACGTGCAGCACACCGGTTCGTTCAAGCTGCGTGGCGCCAGCAATGCGCTGCACGCGCTGAGTGATGCGCGACGTGCGAAAGGAGTCGTCTCGGCGTCCTCCGGCAATCACGGCCTCGGTCTGGCGCGCGCCGCCAAGCAATTGGCGACGTCAGCGACGGTGTTTGTGCCGTCGACGACGCCGTCGTTGAAGCAAGATTCCATTCGCCGGTACGGCGCGGAAGTGCAGGTGTTCGGCGACGATTGCGTGATTGCCGAGCGGCATGCGCGCCAAGTCGCTGCCGATCGCGGCCAGACGTACATCTCGCCATACAACGACGCATCGGTCATCGCGGGTCAGGGCACCGTTGCACACGAGTTGCTCGACGACTGGCCAGAGGTCGAAGTCGTCTATGTCGCGCTGGGTGGCGGGGGCCTGATCAGTGGCATGGCGGCCTATGCCAAACACGTTGCTCCCCACATTGAGTTCGTTGGCTGCTCGCCGACCGCCTCCCCGGCGATGGCAGAATGCGTGCGGCAAGGTGCGATCGTCGATGTGCCGTGCGGTGCGACCTGGTCGGACAGCACAGCCGGCGGTGTTGAGCCGGGGGCGATCACCTTTGCTCTGTGTCGCGATCTGATCGATCGATTCGTCGATGTAGAAGAACCAGACATTGCGAACGCGATGCGCGACTCGCTGGTGCTGCAGCATCAGTTGGTCGAAGGCGCCGTGGGCGTGGCGATCGCCGCGTGCCGGGCGGATCGAGAACTGCGAGGGCGGCGCGCGGCCATCATCGTCTGTGGCGGCAACTTGCCGTACGACTTGCTACAGAAGCTCGTGCAGAACTGAACGCGACTGCAGACGGGCCCCGAGGGGCGGTTATCGAATGTCTGCGAGCCGCGCCGAGCGCTGCAACATCCCGGTCGCGAACATCGCCAGCACAACCGCAGCGACCGACGCAAACAGGCAGTAGGCGAGCCCATCGCCCGGCAACGCACCGCGAGCGAACAAGTAGCCAGAAAGCAGGGTGCCAAGCAACCGCCCGAGCGCGTTGGCCGCGTAGTAGAAGCCTACTCGTTCGGCCGTGCGCTCATCGGCATGCAGTGATACCGCCAACCAACTGTGCAGACTGCTCGTAATCGCAAACAGCGCTCCGTAGAGGCACAGTCCCACGAGCAACGACGCGAGCGGCTGCACGTCGGCTGTAACCAGCAACGCAGTCGCGAGCAGTGGCAGGGTCAGCAGCCCGGTGTAGTTGCGCACAGCGCGTATGCCAGCTGCGTGACCACTGTGCCGGTGCTCTTGCCCCTGGTAGTCTGGACGCTGCTGGCCTTGGCGTTGGCCAACCCTCGGTGCGAGACCTTGGGCAACTCCGTAGAGGATCACCCAAACGGCAAGTGCCGCGCCAACCGATAGCGACGTCCAACCGCTGGCGGTCAGATACAGCGGTAGGGCCACGGCAAACCACGCATCGCGCGACCCGAACAAGAAGGCGCGTGCCGCACTGAGCCACAGCATGACGCGGTCCTGCTGCAGGATCGAACGCAGCGACGTCGCCTTACGACCTTCGATGCGTGGCACCATGGCGATTGCCAACAAGGCGATGCAGGCGAGGCCAATCGCGAGTCCAGCGTTGGTGTATCGAAACCCACACCAGGCAAGCAACGCACCGCCCAGAAAGAAGCCGAGGCCCTTCATGGTGTTCTTGCTGCCAGTCATCCACGCGACCAGGCGGAACAAGCCGGCACCGGATGCATTCGGCGCGAGCTCTCGCACGTAGCTTTTGGCACTGACCTTGGTCAGGTCCTTGGCAATCCCGGACAAGACTTGCGTGCTCATCACGTAAGTGAGCGTCAGTTGTGCAGAATCCGCAACGAGCAGCGCACAGGCAATCGCCTGCAGCGCGATCCCGACCACCAGTGGGATCTTCAATCCAAGTCGCGCCCCGAGGAATCCAGAAGCCAGATTGGTGACGACGCCGGCGATCTCGTAGGGCACGAGCAACAAGGCCAGCGCCCAGGCGGTCTGGCCCTGCTCATGGAAGTGCAGCAACACCAGCATGCGCAGAGCGCCGTCACTGATCGTGAACGCCCAGTAGCAGAGGGTGACCAGCAAATAGCCGCGCAGGTTTGCGGCACCGGTTGCCATGGATCCACGATAGTCGAGAGGTCTTCGGGGGAGCAAGTGTTCGGTCTACACGTAGACTGTGTAGATCCCATGAACAGTGCCTTAAGGTTGCTCGCCCTCACCTGCGCGGTGGTGGCGATTTCGAGTCCGTGCATCGGCCAGCAGAAGGTCAAACAGAAGACCCTTCAGCAAGCTTCGCGCAACGTCTCTGGTGGGCCGCTGCGCGCGGACCAAGCGTGCTACGACGTGCAGCACTACACGCTGACCCTGCGCGTCGAGCCAAGCGAGAAGTCGATCGCCGGCGAGTTGCAGATGCGCGCGCTCGCGACCTCAGCCATGCCACGATTCGCGCTCGACCTCGACCAGGCGCTCCACGTAGATGGCGTCAAGGTGGACGACCAGAAGGTCAAGTTCGCGCACGAAGGCGGACGCATCGCCATCGAACCTGCAGCGCAGATTGCGAAGGGCGCGGAGTTCTTGGTGGCGGTGCAATACGGCGGCCAACCGAGGGTCGCCAAGCGGCCGCCGTGGACGGGGGGCTTCACCTGGTCCAAGACCGAAGCTGGCCAACCGTGGATCGCAACCTCGTGCCAGGGTGAGGGCGCCGACCTTTGGTGGCCGTGCAAGGACCACCCGTCGGACAAGCCAAATAGCTTCGATCTGATCTGCACGATTCCGGCCGGACTGACGCTGGCCAGCAACGGCACCCTGCAAGGCGAACCGATCACCAAGGACGGCAAGACCACGTTCCACTGGCGGTCGGCGTCGCCAATCGCCAACTACAACGTCGCGCTGAACATCGCGCCCTACATCGAACTCAAGGACACCTTCGAGTGCATCGACGGCACCAAGATGCCGGTGACGTTCTACGTGCTGCCCGCGAGCAAGCGCAAGGCCAAGCGCTGCATGCCGGCGTTCCTCGACCACATCAAGGTGTTCGAACAGTTGCTCGGCCCGTATCCGTTTCGCCACGAGAAGTACGCCATTGCCGAGACACCACACCTCGGCATGGAACACCAGACGATCATCGCCTACGGCAATGGCTTCCGTGATGAGCAATACGATTGGCTGCATAACCACGAGTTGGCCCACGAGTGGTGGGGCAACCTGATCACCTGCCGCGACTGGAAGGACATGTGGTTGCACGAGGGGTTCGGCACCTACATGCAGCCGCTCTACCGTGAGATTCGCTTTGGCGCGAAGGCCTACAGCGACGAGATCCACCGTCACCGCACGATGAATCGCACGGCCTTGGCGCCGCGCGAGGTCAAGGACTCGGCGCAGATCTACTTCGGCGGCGGCAGCAACGACATCTACTACAAGGGCAGCCTGGTGCTGCACACGTTGCGCTGGCAGTTGGGCGAGAAGAAGTTCTTCGAAGCGTTGCGGCGATTTGCGTATCCGAGCGAGGAGGTCGCCGCCAAGACCGACGGCAGCCAAGTGCGGTTCGTCGACACCGAGGACTTTGTGAAGCTGTGCAGTGAGATTGCCGGCGAGGACCTGAGTTGGTGGTTTGAGGTCTACGTGCGAAGTGCCGGATTGCCGCGCATTGGCTACCGGATGGCAGACGGCGTGCTGCACCTGCAGTGGCTCACGCCAAGGAATCTGCCGTTCTCGATGCCCATTCCGGTCACGATCGGCGGCACCGAATACGCGGTGCGTATGCCCGGCGGCAAGGCCGAGATGAAGATTGGCAATGCCGAATACAAGATCGATCCCAACGGCCGACTGCTGACCGCGAAGGCTCGGAAGCTGGACAAGTAGACGGCGTCTTGGCTCCGCGGTTAGGCTAAGGCCTCATGCCGCGCCCCCTTGCTCTCGCCATGATGGTCCTCGCCGCCAACGCCGCGGCTTGGTCGCCCCTTGTTGCCCAGCGCGTCTTTGAGGCCGCCGAACCGAACGCGACCATCAGCACGGCGACGTTGCTGTCGTCCGGCCAAGAGGCGATCGGCAGCTTGTCGTCGCTGCTCGATGAAGACTGGTATCGCATTGTGCTTGCCGCGCCGACCGACCTGCGCGTGCAAACGGGACCGACTTGGACCAGCGAAGTTCGCGACACGGTGGTCACGCTGCTCGACGCATCGGGCGGGCCGTTGCGCGCCAACGATGATGGCGTCGGCACCGGGTTCTACTCGGACCTGTATGCCAAGGATCTTGCGGCCGGCACCTACTACGTCGCGATCACTGCCGGCGCCAACGCCGCCGCAACCGGCAGCTACCTGCTCGACGTTCGCGCCGAACCAGCAACGAGTCCCGGTAGTTTGCTGATTGCAAACGAAGGCCCGGAAAACAACGACCCGCGCACCGGGGGCACGGCGACCAACATCGTCGCACCGGTGCGGTGCAATGGTGATCTCGCAACGACGGGTCACGCGGGCGACTGGGACTTCTGGCGCATCTTGTCGTTCGGCGACCAGATGCTGCGTATTCGGGTGTCGGCAACGGCGAACCATCCCAACACCCCGGCAGACGATCTCGCCGTGTATCTATTTGATGGTGCCACGCCGCCCAGCCAGGTTGCCGGGCCATTCTTCGCGACGGATCTAGCTGAGTGGGATCAGGCGATCGACATCCGAATCACCGGTGGCTTCCACCATCTTGCGGTGCGAGGAGTCGCAGGCAGCCAGCCCGGCAGCTACTACGTCGACGTTGCGACGCGCCCAGTAGCGAGCGCGACCGTGTTCGCCGGCGGTTGTGGTGGCCGCACCCTGGGCTTGCCGGTGACGAACTTTGGTGGCGGAGCTCCGCTATCGGTCGAGTCCGCGTTCCTCGGCATGAGCTACTCGGTCGTTGGCACGAACCTTGGCAGCAACGGCTATGCCTTCCACGTCGTGGGGCTGGCGCCGACCTTCGTCGACCTGACGCCGTTTGGCGCCATTGGCTGTGCACTCGAAGTCAGCTACGTCGACACGGCGTTCCATTTTGCCGACCAGGCGGGCCGCGCGACCTGGACGGTCGCGGTGCCCGATGACGTCACGTTGATCGGCACAACGCTGCACAGCCAGGCAGCGGTGCTCGACTTCTCGAATCCGCTCGGCATCACGATCAGCAATCGCGTCGCGACGACCATCGGCAACTGAGTTGCTGAGATCGGGGGCTCTGAGATCGGGGTCACTGTGAGCAGTCGCCGCTGCGATCACTCGCCGACGCGGACCTACTACAACTTCTTGATACGCAGATTGCGGAAGGCGACTTCGTCTCCGTGATCCTGCAGCGCCATGCGACCTACCGTTGCCTTGCCAAACGGCCAGTTCTTGAACTTGCTGTTCTGCACCATCTCGGTCCACTTTGGGCCGGCACACGGGCAATCGACGACCTTGTTGCCATTGAGGAAGTGGTAGAGACGACCTTCTCGCACCACGATGCGGCCTTTGTTCCAACTGCCTGCTGGCTTCACGACCTTGTTGGTCGCTGGCACCATGTCGTAGAGCGCGCCGACCGCATGGGCCGGCCCGGGCTTGGCACCGAGATCATCGATGACCTGGTACTCCGGCCCGGAGAAGTAGGTTTGCTTGCCTTCGTCGGTGACGTGCCACATGACGCCGGAGTTGCCGCGCGGTGAGATCCGGAACGAGAAGCGGAAGTCGAAGTCGCCATACTGCTCGCGCGTTACCAGATCGCCACCGCCGCCCTGGGCCTCGTGAACGATCGCCGCGTCGCGCACGACCCAGCCCTTTGCGGGCGGTGCGTCCTGCTTGAAGCCGGTCCAATGTTCGATCGACTTGCCGTCGAACAAACTCTGAAAGCCTTGTCTCTGTTCGGCTGCGCTCAAGCGGTTGAGCGGCGTCGGGGACAAAGTCACCTTGCCTGTCGCCGCCCATTCACTGCCTCGTGCCACCAGGCGACGTAGTTGCGGGTCATACCAGGTGGCGTGCGATGGCACGTTGTTGCGCCAGACATGGCCCAGCGGTGTGTGAAAGACATGGCCTTTGCCGAAGGTGCTGGACGTCACCATTGGTTCGTGGCGGCCGGTTCCGCCAGTCTTCGGATCACTGAACGCGCTCATCAGGACCTGGTACTTCGCACCTTCGGCATGCACGAGGCGGTGGTAGAGCTCGTCTGGATGCATCACCAGGTTGTCCATGCCGAGGGTGATCGGGTGGTTGTGGTCGACGACCACCACATCGAACGGATGGTAGCGACCGTGGCCCGTGCCCTTGCGCCACAGTAGGCCGACCATCTGCTCATACTCGGTCCAGCCGTTGAACGCGTTGTTGGCGGCGTGGATGATGGTGACCCCGCAACCCTGCCGCACCGCCTTCAAGAACGCGGCGTCGGCCTTCTCGCCCCAGCGCGGCCCATTGTAGTCGAGCACGATCAGGTCGAGTTTTCCGTCGGCGTGCAATTGTGCAACGTTCTCCAGATCCTTCGCTGGCTCGTTGGTGATGGTCACGGCAAACCGGCCTGTTTCGGTCAGCGCACTGGCGATCGCCGGACTGGTCCATCGCCAATCGTGGTTGTTGGCGCCCGAGACCAACAGCGTTTGGATTGGCGGTTGCTGGCCAGAGCGCTGCTCGACCGTGTCCTGATGGACCGGGTCCTGTTGCAGTGAGGTCGGCTGGGAAGGAAGCATCGCTGCAGCAGCGAACAACAAGGTGGCGGCGAACATGTCCCAAACACTAGCGGTTCAGGCCCGTGCTGGCGAAGCATCGCGTGTTGCTGTATCCGTTGCAGCATGCAACTGAGTGTCTTGCCGGCGCTGGTCCTCGCCTCAGCACTATTGACCCCGGCCGGGGCCCAGGTCGCGGCGCTTAAGCGCGCCGTTGCCGATGCCGAAGCCCGCGCCGTTCGCACTGGCGTGGCAGTCTGCGACGCAGACGGCTCGGTGCTCTACCGGCATCGTGCCGCGGAAGCGTTCGTGCCGGCCAGCAACATGAAGCTGCTGACGGCCGCGGGCGTAGCGCACGGCCTGGGAACGGACTTCGAGTTCCGCACGGTGTTCCGGGTGGTGGATGGCGAACTGTTGGTAGACGCGAGCGGCGATCCGAACTGGCTCTACGACACGGAGCACGATCCGGTAAAGGTGTTCGCTCACGTCTCGCGCGAACTGCGCTCTCGCGATCTGCAAACCCTGCGCGCTGTGCGCTTGCTGCCGGGATCGTTCACCGGCCCGACGCGTCCGTCGACATGGCCGCAGGACCAATTGCACACGTACTACTGCGCGCCGACCGGCGGCTTCGTGTTGCAGCAAGGCACCTTCGTGATGTCGATCCAACCCAGTGGTTCGCGCCGGGCAAGCGTCCGGCTCGTGGCACCGCCGACCGGCTATCGGATCCAAGGATCGATCGCCGAAGTCAATGCACGCAAGGGAGCGACCTACGGCGCCATTGATCTCGGGGGTGGCATCAAGGTGCGTGGCAAGTTCTACCGCAAGTCACCGCGCGTGCAGATCAAGACGGCAGTCAACGACCCAACTCGCTGGTTTCGCGACGCGTTGATCTACCGCCTCGCTGCTGGCGGCATTCGCGTGCCAGCAGAGGCGAAGGAGAGCTCGCCTGGCATCATCTATGAGCATCGCAGTCCGTTGCAGCCCGCATTGCGACGCATGCTCGAAGACTCGTCCAACTTCGATGCCGAACAGTGCATGCGAGTGTTGGGGGCAATCAAGAACGACGATGGCAGTCTTGAGGGTGGTCGCAAGGCGCTGCGTCAACAAGTGCAGGAGCTTGTGGGTGGCATGCCGGCAGGCGTGGTCATTACCGACGGCTCAGGCTTATCCAAACAGAACCGCCTCACGCCAGGATTGCTGGTGGTCGCGATGTTCCGCAGTTTCGCCGGCGAGCGCGGTGCCGGGTTGCGCGGCTCGCTACCGGTCTCCGGTCGCACAGGCACGCTCACGAAACGCTTCGTCGGCACGGACCTGGTCGGTCGGGTCCGTGCCAAGACCGGCTGGATCCGCGGTGCCTCGTCGTTGTCGGGATTGGTCGAGATGCCCAACGGCAAGATTCGCTGGTTCTCGATCCTGATGAACTACGACCGCAATCGCAACGGCCTCAACAAGGACTTGAAGCGCCTTCAAGAAGAGATCGTGCGCGCGGTGGCCGGCATTGCGGCGAACGGATGAGTGGACTGCACGCGTATGCAATCGAGGCCGAGCGGCTCGCCGTGCTCGCCGGCACCGAGCTGCTAGAACGTCGGCGCAGTGACGTCGCTGTCGAGTCCAAGGGGCGGCGACGCGAATTGGTGACCGCCGCCGACCGAGCCGCAGAACACATCGTGGTCGGAAGCCTGCAGCAACTGTATCCAGATCACGGCGTGCTCGCCGAAGAAGGTGTGCTGACCACGCAAGGCAAACCGAGCAACGAATCGGAATGGTTGTGGATCGTCGATCCACTCGACGGCACGACGAACTATGTGCACGGCATTCCGTTCTACTGCGTGGCGATCGCGTTGGCGCACAAGGGCGTGCCGGTCGTCGGTGTCGTGCACGCGCCAGCACTCGGCGAGACCTTCGTTGCGACCCAAGGCGGCGGTGCCATTCGGCGCTACTCGGATGGCCGGGATCAAGCGTTGCAAGTTTCGACGACCACTGAGTTCGCCGACGCGCTGCTCGCGACCGGCTTCTCCTACAACCGCAACGAGCCCGGCTGCGACGACAACACGGGCAACATCGCCCGCATCCTGCCGCACTGTCGCGACCTTCGCCGCCTCGGTTCGGCCGAACTCGATCTGTGCCTGGTTGCGAGCGGTCAATACGACGGCTACTGGGAGCGCTACCTCGCTCCCTATGACGTTGCCGCTGGCGCCATCATCGTTCGTGAGGCGGGTGGTGTCGTCACCGACTTTGCCAACGGCGAGCATTGGTTGTTCGGCGACTCGGTGCTCGCCAGCAACGGCCAGGTGCACGACGAGCTGCGCCAGTTTTTGACCAGCGGTTCGAAGCCATCAGCCTAGAACCCGCAGCTCGGGCCACGAGCTAGAGCGGAATGTTCTCGCGCTTCATGTCGCCATCGGCGGCTTCGATCAGCCTGACGAAGTGGGCGCCGCGCGCGTAGGAGGAGCGCTGCAGCAGCGGTCGCAGAAATCCGAGCAGTTTCATCTCGTCGGGACCGCAAAAAAACAGCGTGCACTCGCCGCCGCCGTATTCGTCTCCGTCGTATTCGCCGACGCCGGCTTGCTCGACCGCAGCGGCGAGGCGATCAGCCATCAGGGTGATCTCGGCTCGTTCCTCGTTGGTGCCCATCTGGCGGTTGCTGAGGCGCAATACGACGAGCAGATCCCGCTCGTCGGCACCGGGGATTGAGGAGCCGTCCGCGGAGTCATCATCGGAGCCAAAATCAAGGTTCATCCGGGCCAGCCTAATTCTAGTGGAACCCAGGCGCCAACCACTTGTTCGGGCGCTGGCCAACGGGACCCAACGCGCTATGCTGCAGGGTTCGATACTTGGCCACAAACTCCAAAACGACCCCCCGAAAGGCTGCCAAAGCCGGGCCCAAGCGAGCGTCTGCAAAGGCCAAGCCACCGGTCCGGACCCAGGTGGCGTCGGATGTTCCTCACGTCATCGTAAAGGGTGCGCGCGAACACAACTTGAAGGGCGTCGACCTGTCGTTCCCCCGCGACACGCTGACGACCTTTACCGGCGTCTCCGGCTCCGGCAAGTCGAGCCTGGCCTACCACACGATCTACCAGGAAGGGCAACGACGCTTCCTCGAGAGCCTCAGTTCGTATGCGCGCCAGTTCCTCGGCCGCATGGAAAAGCCAAAGGTCGACCTGGTCGAAGGCCTGTCGCCGACGGTCTCGATTGATCAGAAGTCGACCAGTCACTCGGTCCGTTCGACCGTCGGCACGCTGACGGAGACGCTCGACTTCCTGCGCCTGATGTGGTCGCGGCTTGGCGTGCCGAGTTGTCCAGAGTGTCACGCGCAGATCGAGTCGTGGTCGCCCGATCGAATTGTCGACGCGATCGTCGCCGAGCATTCGGGCGAAGCCGCGATGGTGCTCGCTCCCGTAGTGCGCGAACGCAAAGGCGAGTATCGCAAGGAGCTCGCTGAGTGGGCACAGAAGGGCTTCGTACGGGCGCGCATCGATGGCGTCATTCGCCGACTCGACGAAGACATCCAACTGGAGCGCTACGTCTACCACACGATCGAGTTGGTCATCGATCGACTGACGATCAAGAAAGACGTGCGCTCGCGGTTGGCGGAAGCCATCGAGCAAGCGGTGCAGCTGGGCGATGGCATGTGTGCGTTGGTAGATGCCTCGGGGCAGAACGACCGACTGTTCTCGACCCAGCGTAGCTGCCCCAACGGCCACGGCGCCCTGCCCGAAATGGAGCCGCGACTGTTCTCGTTCAACAGTCCGATCGGCTCCTGCTCGCGCTGCGATGGGCTGGGCGAGACATTTGGATTCTCGCCGGAATTACTGGTCAACGACCCCGACCTGTCGATTCGCGAAGGCGCCTTGCACGTATTCACGGACCGAGGCCGACTGGTCTACGGCCGCTTGACGATCGATCACCTCGCGGACGTCGCCAAGGCGTTCAAGTTCAGCGTCGACACGCCGTGGAAGAAGCTGACCAAGACGGCAAAGAAGATCGTGCTGCAAGGTTCGGGCAAGCAGAAGTTCGAGTTCGCCTGGCAGCGCAAGAGCGCGATGTTCTCGTCATCGGGCACCGACAAGATCGCCTTCCCCGGCATCCTCGGTCACCTCGAAAACGTCTACCGCCCGTCCCGCGCCCGCCACCTCGATCGCTACCGCGCGGCTACCGCGTGCCCCGAGTGTGAAGGCACCCGCTTGTGCGCCGCGGCTCGCGCCGTGTCGTTCCAGGAACGCGCGCTACCGGAGATCCTGGCGCTGTCGGTCGACGACGCCTTGGCCTGGGTGCAAGCGGTCGAGCTGACGGGCAACCAGGACAAGATCGGTCGCGACATCCTCAAGGAAATCGAGCGGCGCCTGGTGTTCTTGACCGATGTCGGACTCGGCTACCTGACGTTGGCGCGACGGGCGGCGACCTTGTCGGGCGGCGAGTCGCAGCGCATTCGACTGGCGGCCCAGGTTGGCGCGGGCTTGCGCGGCATTCTCTATGTGCTCGATGAACCGAGCATCGGCCTGCACGCACGCGACCAGCAACGCTTGCTGAAGACGCTCGAAGCGCTGCGCGATCGCGGCAACACCGTGGTGGTCGTCGAGCACGACGAAGAAACCATGGAGCGCAGTGACTTCTTGGTCGACGTTGGTCCGCAGGCCGGCGCCCACGGCGGCGAGATCGTCGCCGCTGGCACGCCCGAGGAAGTGCGCAATACGCCCGGGTCGCTGACCGGACAGTATCTACGCGGCGAGCTGACCGTGCCGATGCCGGCACAGCGACGCAGTGCCAACCGCGGCACATTGCGCATCAAGAAGGCGCGTCACCACAACCTGGACGGGCTGGACGTCGACATTCCACTTGGTCGCTTCACCGCGATCACCGGGGTGTCCGGTTCTGGCAAGTCGACGCTCGTGCACCACGTGCTGGTGCCGACGCTCAAGGATCACCTGCAGGAAAAGGGCGTCGCCGCGGCGCACTGCAAGGGCATAACCGGCCTCGACAAGGTCGACAAGATCGTCGAGATCGACCAAAAGGCGATCGGACGCACGCCGCGCAGCAACCCGGCGACCTACACCGATCTGTGGACGCACGTGCGCGACTTGTTCGCGATGCTGCCCGAGTCCCGGCTGCGCGAATACAAAAAGGGACGGTTCTCGTTCAACGTCTCCGGCGGGCGCTGTGAAGCGTGCCTCGGCGCCGGTGTCACAACGCTGGAAATGAACTTCCTGGCGCCAGTGGAAGTGGTCTGTGAGGAGTGCGCGGGAGCGCGCTTCCACGCCGACACCCTGTCGATCCGCTTCAAGGACAAGAACGTCTACGACATCCTGGCGATGACGGTCGACGAGGCCGCCGAGTTCTTCAGCGACCTGCCCAAGATCGCCCGCGGTCTAGTGGCCCTGCAAGACGTCGGACTCGGCTACCTGAAGTTGGGCCAGCCATCGACGACTCTGAGTGGTGGCGAAGCACAACGCGTCAAGCTGGCGACCGAACTGCAGCGGCCGGCGACTGGCAATACGTTCTACGTGCTCGACGAGCCGACCACCGGTCTGCACTTTCAAGATGTCGCGCGCCTGCTCGATGCCCTGCAACGGCTGGTAGAAGCGGGCAACACGGTATTGGTGATCGAACACAACCTCGATGTCGTGCGGGCGGCGGATTGGCTGATTGATCTGGGCCCCGAAGGCGGCGTCGGTGGTGGCCAACTGGTGGCTAGCGGCACGCCCGAAGAAGTCGCCGATAGCGAGGTGTCGCACACCGGTGCTGCGTTGCGTGCGACCGGGCTCGGATCGAAGCGGCGCACCAAGAAGGCCAAGAAGAAGTCGCGCAAACAAGCGGTACGCCTGCCGGCTCCGACCAACATCTCGGTCAAGGGAGCCCGCACGCACAACCTGCAAGCGGTCGACTGTGACATTCCGATTGGCAAGTTCACCGTCGTGACCGGTCCGTCTGGATCCGGCAAGTCGAGCCTGGCGTTCGACACGGTGTTCCAAGAAGGGCAAAGGCGCTTCCTCGAAAGCATGTCCACCTACGCCCGCCGGTTCTTGGGCCGCATGGACAAGGCACCAGTCGACAGCCTCGATGGGCTCGGCCCGGCGATCGCGATCGACCAAAAGCGTACCTCACGCAGCCCGCGCTCGACGGTCGCCACGACCACCGAGATCCACGACTACCTGCGTTTGCTGTATGCCCGCATCGGCCGGCATCACTGTCCAACGCACGAACAGGAGCTACACGCGTGGTCTCCGAGCAAGGCTGCGGGCCACTGTCTGAAGCAGTTCGCCGGCGCGCGCGCGTATGTGTTGGCACCGGTCGTCGTGCCATCGGACTTGAAGGGCAAAGCGCTCAAGCACTGGTTGACTGCACTGCGTGAAGAATGGCAACGCAACGGTTTCGTGCGTGCTCTGCTCAATGGCAAGGAGCAACGCATCGATGAAGACTGGGGCAAGAAGGCGATCAAAGAACTGCTGTTGGTGGTCGATCGCACCTCGATCAAGGACCGCACGCGCCTCACCGATGCCTTGGAACAAGCACAGGCGGCCGGCAAGCAGCACGGCGGTCAAGTCGCCGCGATCGTGCAGTTGGTAGGTGGCGACCGAGACGGCGAGCGGCACTGGTTCGCGGCCGAACCGAGCTGCGAGCATTGCGACTACCGGGCGCCGCTGGATCCGCATCCGCGCTGGTTCTCGTTCAACCACCATAGTGGCGCCTGTGCGAGCTGCCTCGGCCTCGGCGATGTTGTGGTCTGCCCCGAAGACCTGCTGGTCAATCATCCGAACAAGCCGACCTTCGGCGGTGCCATCCAGCACCGTGGCGGCGCGTTCACGTTCTTGACGGCAACGGATGGCTACTACCACGAAGTTGCCCAGGCGGTCGCCGAGCGGCTTGGCTTCGACCTGAAGTTGCCCTGGAAAAAGCTGCCGGCAGCCGCCAGGAAGGTGCTGCTGCGTGGCGCCGGCGACGAGCGCTTCGATGTGGTGTTCAAGAAGAACGACGCCGGCAAAAAGCGCGAGTGGCGCATGTCGGTGCCGTGGAAGGGCATGTCACGCCAGGTCGAGGATTGGTTCCACGGCCGAGACCAAGAACAGGGTAGCGACGACCGCTTTGGTGGCGTCATGCGCGGCGAAACGTGCGAGCAGTGCGGTGGGGATCGCTTGCAGGCGGGGCCACGCAGCGTGCGCGTCGGCGGCGTGCGCTTGCCGGAAGTGCTGCGTCAAACCGTCGACGAAGCGACCGCGACGCTCGCCGCGATGAAGCTCAACAAGACGGCGGCTCAGATCGCGGCCGACGTGCTCAAGGAGCTGCGGCACCGATTGTCGTTCTTGCGCGAGACGGGCTTGGGCTACCTGACCCTGGAGCGTTCGGCGGCGACCTTGTCGGGTGGCGAAGCGCAGCGCATTCGGCTGGCAACCCAACTAGGCAACAAGCTGGTGGGAGTGCTCTACGTGCTCGACGAACCGACGGTCGGCTTGCACCCGCGCGACACCGAGCGACTACTGCACACGCTGCTCGAACTGCGCGACTTGGGCAACACCGTGCTGGCGGTCGAGCACGATGAAGTGATGGTTCGGGCCGCCGACCACGTGCTCGACATTGGTCCCGGCGCGGGGGTTCGCGGCGGCCACGTGGTCGCGAGCGGCACGCCAGACGTGATTGCCGCCAGTGACACCCTCACGGGCCGCTGGCTGAGCAACACGCTCGGCATCCAGGTTCGCAACGAAAGTGAACGGCGAAAAGCAAAGGGTCTGGTCGAATTGCGCGACGTCGCGGTGCACAACCTGCAGCACGTCAACGTCGACGTGCCACTCGGCGTGCTGACGGCGATCACTGGCGTCTCCGGTTCTGGCAAGTCGTCGCTGATCATGGACGCGTTGGTCCCCGGGCTGACGAAACATGAGCTCGACGTGCAGTGGCACGATGACGAAGAACGGCACTACCAACTGATCTGCGTCGACCAGAGCGCCATCGGCAGCTCGCCGTCCAGCAACCCGGCGACCTACACCAAGGCGTTCGGTCCCATTCGCGACCTGTTCGCGGCGACGCCATTGTCGCGCCAAAAGGGTTTCACGCCGGGCAGGTTCTCATTCCATGTGGCTGCCGGCCGCTGCGCTGCGTGTGAGGGCAAGGGCCAGATCCAGGTCGAGATGCACTTCTTGGCCGACGTCTGGGTCAGCTGCGAGATCTGTCGCGGCCTGCGCTACAACCAAGAGACGCTGAGCGTGCAGTATCGTGGCAAGAACATCGCGCAAGTGCTCGCGATGGATGTCGACGAAGCCGTGCAGTTCTTCGGCAACCACAAGAAGATCGTGCGGCCGCTGCGGCTATTGCACGATGTTGGCCTCGGCTACCTGACCCTCGGCCAGCCCGCCAATACGTTCTCCGGCGGCGAAGCACAGCGCATCAAACTGGTCGCCGAGCTATCGCGAAGACCGAGCAGCCACACGATCTATGTGCTCGATGAGCCGACCACCGGGTTGCATGCCGACGATGTCCAGAAGTTGCTCACGGTGCTCGATCGCCTACTCGATCGCGGCGATTCGGTGCTGGTCATCGAGCACCACTTGGACGTCATCGCGGCCGCCGATCACGTGCTCGAAATGGGCCCGGAAGCTGGCGGCGATGGGGGACTGGTGGTTGCAGAAGGCACGCCAGAACAGATCGCACGCGTGAAGGGTAGCCATACCGGCCGCTTCCTGAAATTACACCTCGCAGCCCTGCGCAAGGGCGGCGAGACGCCGAAGAAAAGCAAGTCAACAAAAGCCAAGTCGCGTCCCGCGACGAAGGCGAAGAAGCCTCGCAACCACGAGGTGCTTGGATGACCGAACCACCACTGATCGTGCAGGCCGATGGGGCCGTGCTGCTAGAGACTCAGGATCCCGGCTATGAACGGGCTCGCGAGCGACTTGCCAAGTTCGCCGAGCTGGAGAAGTCGCCGGAGTACGTGCACTTCTACCGGATCACGCCGATCAGCATCTGGAATGCTGCGGCGCTCGGCGAATCCGCCGACGAAGTGATCCCCTGGATCGAAGCGAATGCGCGCTTCCCGGTCGCCAAGGAAGTCACCGACCGCATTGCGGAATGGTTCCGCCGCTACGGCCTGATGCGGCTGCAGAAGGCTTCCAACGATCGCCTACAACTCGTGTGCGACGAGCCCGAAGTATTGGCTGAGCTGGTCGAGACCAAGACCCTGGCCAAGCTGGTCGAATGCGACGAACAAGGACGCGCCTTCTTGCCGACTGGCTCGCGCGGCGACGTCAAGCAAGCGTTGGTTCGCCTCGGCTACCCTGTCGATGATCGCGCCGGCTACCAAACTGGCGCGCAGATGTCGTTCACGCTCGCTCGCAGCGAATCGTTCCAGCTGCGCGACTACCAGGCCAAGGCCGCGGAGGCGTTCCACATGGGCGGCACCGACGTCGGTGGCTGCGGGGTCGTCGTGCTGCCGTGCGGCGCCGGCAAGACCGTCGTCGGCATCGCCGCGATGGATTTGTTGCAGACCAACACGCTGGTGCTGACCACCAACACCATCGCGGTGCGCCAATGGGTGCGCGAGATCCTCGAAAAGACCACGCTGACCGAAGAGCAAGTCGGCGAGTACACCGGCGAACACAAGAACATCCGGCCAGTCACGGTCGCGACCTACCAGATCCTGACGCACCGTCGCGGCAAGCTCGACGGCTTTACCCACCTCGACCTGTTCGACCGCGGTGGCTATGGCTTGATCATCTACGACGAAGTGCATTTGTTGCCGGCCCCGGTATTCCGCGCGACCGCGGGCATCCAAGCGCGACGACGACTTGGCTTGACCGCTACGTTGGTCCGTGAGGATGGTCGCCAAGACGAAGTGTTCTCACTGATTGGCCCCAAGCGCTACGAGTTGCCGTGGAAGCATCTTGAGGGCATGGGCTTCCTCGCGGTGGCTAGTTGCTACGAAGTGCGAGTGCCACTCGGCGAGGAGCGCGCGCAGCGCTACGCCAATGCCACGGCGCGCAACCAGATCCGCATCGCGGCCGACAATGAACAGAAGGCCGACGTCGTTGGCCAACTGCTGCAGCAACACAGCACGGACCGCGTGCTAATCATCGGTCAGTATCTGGAACAGCTACGCCGACTGGCGACGTTGTTCAAGTTGCCGCTGATTACCGGTCAAACCAACAACATCGAACGCGACCGACTCTACGCCGCGTTCCGAAGTGGTGAGGTGCCGCACTTGATCGTCAGCAAGGTTGGCAACTTCGCCATTGACCTGCCGGATGCCAACGTCGCGATCCAGGTATCGGGCACGTTCGGCAGTCGCCAGGAAGAGGCGCAGCGACTGGGGCGTGTGCTGCGACCGAAGTCCGACGGCGGCAACGCCACGTTCTATACGTTGGTATCCAGTGATACCCGCGAACAAGAGTTTGCCAAGAAGCGCCAGCTGTTCCTGACCGAACAAGGTTACGGCTACCAGATCGTCGGCGCCGACGACTTGAATGGTGACAAACCGCTGGGACGGGAGGTATCGGCATGAGCCGCCTGAGTTTGCGGGTCTTGCTGCGCGAGGGCTCCGAGGATGCCAAGCGCGAATGCGTACAGCGCTGGCTTGCCAAACCCGGCGGGGAAGCACCAACTGGCAAGCCGGTGCTCAGCCATGTCAGCACCGCGATGGAGGACGAGTCAATCGTCTTGCAGCGCATTGGCATGTTGCCGCGCAAGCTGCAGGACCTGCTGGAATTGTTCTTCAAGGACGATGGCGCGGTGCGGGTCGTGCAAGACTTGTTCACCGAGTTTGGCAGCAACTTCAAGAGTCGCTTTGACCTCGAAGCATCGCTCGCGGCGCTGCATCGTGAATCGTTCTTGTGGCCAGTCAAAGACAAGCGCTGGGCGCACTACGACAGTCCCGCGTGGGCTGCGCCGAGCGAACTGGTGGGCTGCGTGCGCGAATACCGGGAACGTCGCCAGCGACAACTGCCAGACACCTTGACGCTGCAAGGCTTCCTCGAAGCGCGCTTCTTCAAGAAGGACCAAGACGAGGAGTCGAGCAGCAAGGAGAAGGCGCAGAAGGCCGCGGATCATGCCCGCAAGATCTACAAGCTCTACATCCTCGAAAGCGCCATGGCGCAGCGACTCAACAAGCTGCCTGAAAACATCCGCACCTTGGTCGATGCAACGCTATACACGCATGGCGGGATCGCGTCCTGGGAAGAACTGACCCGCGAAGTCGAACTGAAATCGCCGCCGGACTTGGACTTCCTCGGCAAGAGCCTCGAGGAGTCGATGCTCGGCACGACCGCCAACCTCGACCTCGCCCGAGTCGGCATCCAACCGTACGAGCATGGCGTGGTGGTGTTTCACGAAGTGGCGTTGTGGGCCATTCGCACGCGCGGCCAGGAGCAAGCGCCGACTGTCGACCAGGAACTCTCGGCGACGAGTGACTTGGCGAGCAACGTCTGCCGCTTCTTGCGAGAGCTGCAGCAGAGCAAGGTGCTGTTCACTGCCGAGGGCGAGTTGTTCAAGGCATCCGCCAAGCGCATTGCCAGCACCTTGCTACCGATTCCCGGCGGCTTCCTGCCACCGGAATCGATGCTCGAGATCATCTTCCGATTCTGCCTTCAGCGCCGCCTGATTGATCGCCGCGGCGAACGGTCGTTGCGGCCGACGCCGACCGGGGCGCAATTCGAGCGCGCCAGTCTGTCGGACCAGATCAAGTTGCTGCTGAGCCACTTCGTCGAAGAACGCACGCTGCCCGGTGAGCCGTTCCACCACTCGCGCATGCGGCGAGTGTTGCTTCGTCTGCTGCGCCGCGCCGAGCCGCTGCAGTGGCAAGACGTCGCCGTACTGCCGTTCCTGACGCGCAATGCCTACTTATCGCAGCTCGATACCAGTGCCGCCGAAGAGTTCTTCGCAGCCCGCTTCCAAGGCGGTGCCTACGTTCCGAGTGAGTCCCTGCAGCAGATGAGCTGGAACCTGCTGGTCTGGATCAAGAAGCGCCTGTTCCCGCTCGGGCTCGTTGACGTCGGCATGCAAGCTGGCCGCGTGACGGCGCTGCGGCTGTCGCGACTTGGCGCCGATCTGCTGGATGCCGAACAAGCCGACAAGGTTGGCGGCACCCGGTGTTCGCTAATCGTACAGCCGGACTTCGAAATCCTCGTATTTCCAGGCGACGACGTTCACGACGTGCTGCACCAGTTTGACCGGTTCGCCCGGCGGACCAAGAGCGACCACGTGTTCCAGTTCACGATTGACCGCGAGAGTATCGAAGCGGGACTCGACGATGGCCTGAGCTGTGCCCAGATTGTGCAAGAGTTGACCGATCGTGCCCGTGTGCCCATCCCGCAGAACGTGCTCTACAGCCTTGAGGACTGGACGCAGAAGCCCGGAGCATGACTGCCATCTAGTAGCGCTTCCGATCACGGCAACTGCGACATGCCTTTCTTTTCAGGAGGCTGAGCGCCCTGCCGATGGTATCAGTTCGCAGCCCTTTCGCGCCCCTCCTCGATGTCGACCCCTCGTTTGAACCCAGCTCCCGAAACCCTCGTACTAGGCGCCGGCCCCGCCGGACTGGCCTGTGCGATGGAGCTTTCGCGCAAAGGCAAGAGCTGCTCGATTGTCGAACGTGACCATCAGGTCGGTGGCCTGGCGCAGACGATCACCATCAAAGAAGGCGAAGACGTCTTCTTGACCGACATCGGACCGCACCGATTCTTCTCCAAGAATCAGTATCTTTACGACTTCATCGAGGACCTGCTGCAGGAAGAATGGCGGCGCGTGCCGCGACTGACGCGCCAGTTCGTCGATGGCAAGTACTACAACTACCCGGTCAACTTCAAACAGGTCGTCAGCAACCTTGGCCTGCTACGGAGCGCCCGCATCGGCATCGACTACTTCTTGGCGCGCATCCGCTACGACGTCTTCAAGAAGCCGATGCGCACCTTCGAAGACTACGTCGTCGCAAACTTCGGCCGCGCACTGGCCGAGTTCTCGATGATCAACTACTCGGAGAAGATCTGGGGCATCCCGTGCGCCGACATTCATCCGGACTGGGCCAAGCAACGCATCAGCGGCCTCAACCTGTGGAGCGTGCTCAAGAATGCGATCGGGCTTGGCGGTAGCGGCAAGGGCAAGAACGGCCCAAAGTCGCTGGTCGACGAGTTCTACTATCCGCAGTTTGGCACGGGTCGCATCTACGAAGAGATCGGCAAGCACCTGGTCGAGAGCGGCACCGAGATCCACGTCAACAGTGAGCCGGTCGCCGTGCGTCACGATGGCAAGCGCATCCTCGAGGTTGACGTCAAAACGCCCGACGGCATCGAGACCATCAAGCCCAAGAACGTGGTCGAATCGGTGCCGCTTACCGCATGGCTCGACTTGCTCGATCCGCAACCACCCGAGGAAGTGCTGCAGGCGGCCAAGAGCCTGCGTTGGCGCAACCAGGTCTACCTGTTCTTGACGCTCAACAAGGAACAGGTGACCGCCGACAACTGGATCTACTTTCCGCAGAAGGACATCCCGTTCGGTCGCACCAGCGAGATGAAGAACTTCAGTAAGGACATGTGCCCAGAGGGCACGACGTCGTTCTTCATCGAGTTCTTCGCGTTCGAAAGCGATGACATCTGGACGATGCCGAAGGAGCAGTTGCTCGAGATGGTGATGCCCTACTTCGAGAAGTGGGGGTTCTTCACCAAGGACGAGATCCGGCAGTCGTACTTGATGAAGCGCAGCCACGTCTACCCGGTCTACGACACGACGTACAAGGCGAACGTCGAGAAGATCCGTGAGTATCTCGACAGCATCGAGAACCTGATCTACATCGGGCGCCCGGGTCGCTTCCGCTACACCAACCAGGACCACAGCCTGGAGATGGGTATCATCGCCAGCCGCATGATCCTCGAAGGTCGACGCTACGACATGGACACGGTCGGCGCCGAGAACGAGTACTTCGAGAAGGGCCCGATCTACGAGAAGCGCATCTAGCAGCGCGGACGGCTCGCGCCCAAAGGAGGGCACGCAGACGGGCACGCTCACGGCTATCGACGTTCGCGACCAGGAATCGACCGTGCCAAATCCGCGCCGTTCTGGTCTGCTTGTAGTTGATGCTCGACGCTTTCCACGCTGATCCGCGTTTGCGCCTGATTCTCGTTACGGATGGTGCCGGCGATCCCGGGCGCATCGATGAAATTGTGCGGGCGGCCCTGCAAGGCGGCGCTCGCTGCGTGCAGATTCGCGAACCCAAATGGTCCGCGCGGCAGATGCTGCGCACCTGCGAGCAGTTGACGCCGATGCTCGAAGAAGTCGACGGCCTGTTGCTGGTCAACGATCGCGTCGATGTCGCCGCCGCGCGGGTTGCCCACGGGGCCCAGATTGGCCATCGCTCGCTGCCACCGGAGCTGGCGCGCGAGGTGCTTGGCCCAAACAGCGTGCTTGGCTTCTCGGCACACAACGAGGAAGAACTGTCGAGCGCGGCCCAGCACGGCTGTGACTTCGCGTTGTTGTCCCCGGTCTGGCCGACCAGCAGCAAGCCGAACGCTGCCTTCCTGACGGTCGCGCACGCAGCGCTGTTGACGGTGTCGGCCAAGCTTCCGGTGGTTTGGCTTGGTGGTGTCAACTCGACGACGATTGCCGAAATCGGCGGTATCCCAGCCGCCCAGCGTCCGGTCGGGGTGGCGGTCCGCAGTGCCATCATGCAGGCGGACGATCCGCAAACTGCGACAGCTCAGTTGCTGGCAGCCTGGCCGAAGTAGCAGCGGGTGGTGGACCCAGTCGCCGCCAGCACCGATGCTGCAAGCCATGGCCGTCTCCGGCACCGTTCCCTCCTCCAAGCCAACCCGCCTGCAAGCGACGACCGTCGCGAAGTGGGTGCGGCGCGGCACGCTCGTGCTCGGGGTTGTCGCCGGGCTCTGGTTCTTCCTGAAGTTCTCAACGCGGTGGGTGCCCGCAGGCATGAACACCGTGCCCGAGATTCCGGCCGGCTCGTGGGTCATCGTCGACCGATGGGCCTCGGGTTTGCGCGTCGGCAGTGATGTGTTCATCGACACGCCGCACGGCGAGTTGTTGTCGCGCGTCACCGAACTGCGCGAAGACGAAGTCGTGATCACGCATCCTGCCGAGTACGCCGGCTATGGCGACAGCGAGCAGTTCGGCCCGTTGCCGCGCGCCAATGTTCGCTCCACAGTCGTAGTTGTGTTTGCACCAGATGACCAGTGAACGCGAATTGACCGGCTGGCTCGCGACCTTCTTCCCCAGCCATCGAGACCTGCTGGTGGGCATCGGCGATGATGCCGCGGTCATTCGGCAACGCCACGAACGAACCGTGCTCTGTTGCGATCCAGTAATCGACGGCGTGCACTTTGACGAGCGGGCGCCGCGAACCTTGGTTGGCAAGAAGGCCGTCAATCGCAACCTGTCAGACCTTGCCGCGATGGGGGCGGTCGCCGATTGGTTGCTGGTCTCACTGGTCTTGCCGAGCGACACGAGCAAGGCGCACTTGCATGCATTGCTGCGCGGCATTCGCAGTGCCGCCAGCGATGCCAATTGCTGTGTCGTCGGCGGCGACGTCGCGACCGGCCCGGGTCCGATGGTGGTCACGGTGTCCGCCTTCGGCCACTTGTCAGGCCGATGCTTGACCCGATCCAGCGCGCGCGCTGGCAACACGCTGCATGTCACCGGACCGCTCGGCGGATCGATTCATGGGCATCACCTGCGGTTCCGGCCTGCATTGCAAGAAGGGCTATGGTTGGCGGCGCAGGCCGAGGTCACCGCAGCCATGGATATCAGCGATGGGTTGCTGCTGGACCTGCAAACGATGCTCGCTGCCAGTTCTCGCCCAGGCGCGCCGCTCGGAGCCGAACTGGACGCGAGCCGCATCCCCATTCGTCGCGCCGCGCATCGCTTCGGGGATGGTCAGGCGTTGCAACACGCGCTCAGCGATGGCGAAGACCATGTGTTGTTGTGGGCGCAGCGAACCAAGCACGAGCTGTCGCACGGTGGCCCGTTGTCGGCTCGGGCGCGACAGAGCATTGGTCAAATCGTGCGAGAACCCGGGCTGTGGTTGGTGCAGGATGGCGTGCGGCAAAGGCTGCCGGAATCCGGCTTCCAACATGCCCTGATGACGGCGCCGTCACGGCAATCGACCAGCCGACGGCAGGCCAGCAAACAGAGTCCCAGCAAGCGCAAGCAGCGACGGCCAACCCTATGAGTGCGTGCCAAGATCCAGCCCCAATCGTCGCGATCCAGTTGCCCGACGACCCACTCGCAACGGAGCGCCTCGGTGAGTTGCTTGGCGAACGCCTGCAGCCCGGCGACACCGTCGCCTTGTCGGGAACGCTCGGCGCCGGCAAGACCACATTCGTGCGCGGCCTCGCCCGTGGACTGGATGTTGACGATCCCGACGCGGTCAGCAGTCCGACCTACTTGCTGGTCATCGAACACGACGGCGAGATCCCCTTGCTGCATGCCGACGCATATTTGCCAGCAAAGTTGGCGGGCTTCCTGGACGACGGCGGACTCGAATACCTGTTCGATCCGGCCAAAGTGGTCGTGGTGGAGTGGGCCGAGCGCGTGCGCAACCAACTGCCAGAACAGGTCTTGTGGATCGAACTGTCGGTGCCACCGGAGCCTGGACGAAAGGTAGTCATGCACAGCCCCAAAAAGGGGGGCTTCCCCTGGCTGGCAGATTTCCGGACGATTTGGGACCAGAGATGAACCGTGAGCCCCAGGGACCCGTTCTGACCAAGGTCCTCAGCACAGAAGCTTTTGCGGCATGCGCAGTGGCCGAATGTGTCACTTGCCCGATCCGCACTTCTTCGATCCGGGTGATTGAGGGTGCAGCCACTCACGGTCTCCCAACGTGAAAACTCGATCCCCACACAGCAAGACGCCACACACCAAGACGAAGGCCGCCGCCAAGCATCCTGCTTCGGCCAATGGCCCTGCTTCGGCCAATGGCGACGTCGACCTGCTCGCCCTCTACCGCGATGGCGATCCGCAGGCCTTCCGGCAATTGGTCGACCTGTATCGGGACCGCATGCTGCAGTTCTTCTATCGATTGTGTTGGGACCGCCAGCGCTCGGAAGACCTGACCCAGGACCTGTTCCTGAAGCTGATGTTGGGGAGCAAGCGCTACCGCCCCGAGGGCCGCATGGCGACCTTCGTCTACCGGGTCGCCACCAACTTGTGGATCGACCACTACCGCCAGCAGCGCCCGCGCCCGCGCTTCTACTCATTCGATCAGGTGGTGCACAAGAACGACGACAGTGCCCCGCGCCAATACGCCGGCGATGATCCAGCGCCGCACGAGCAATTGAGCGATGGCGAAGAGCGCGCCGCGATGCGGCAGGCCCTTGAGCGCCTGACCGAGCCGCACCGCTTGGTGTTTGAGCTCGCTGTCTACCAAGAGCGTCCCTATGGCGAAATCAGCGACCTGCTGGGCATTCCGGTTGGCACGGTCAAGTCGCGCATGCACAACGCAGTGCACGCGTTGAAGGACATGCTCGGCACCGCCGAGCAGAAGCGTGAGCAGCAGGACCGCGAGCAGCAGAACCTCGAGCAGCAGGACCGCGAGCAGCAAGGCCAGAAGCGCACGGGAGGTGTCGGATGAGTTCCCGCCTGACCCCTTCTACTGGTTCCCATGAGCAAGAACCCGATGAGGTTGCCGTGGCTTGGCAGCCGATCGACCTGTTGCTCAACCAAGGCTCACCCGAAGAGGTGACCGCGATGCGTAACGAGGTCGCCGCCGACCCGATGAAGGCGCTGGAGCTTGCCGACACCGTCGCGTTGGTCGAGCAGTTCCGCCACTTGCGCACCGAGGCGAGCCCGGAGTTCGCCGGCAAGCTGCAGAATGTCGCCTTGCACAGCGAGCGCTTCTACCGCAGTCACTTCCAAGCCAAGCCACCGGTTTGGTTGATGCCAGTCGTCAGCGGTCTGGCCGCAGCTGCGACGTTCTTGATGCTGTGGGGCTTCGATGTTGCCCAACTTTGGCGCACAACCCCGGCATCGATGGCCGTGGCGGATCGCGATCTGGCGCCCGGCATGAAAACGATGACGGGCCTAGGCGGCATGTCGATCGGTGAGGTCGACAGCAAGATCGAAACCACGGTGGTCCGCGAAGAGCCCATGTCTCCCGAGCAGGCATCCTGGGAACAGGCGGTCGCCGAGATCCTGGCGCGCCTCGACAAGGAGACGACTGGCAACCTTCGCGACGCCTTCCAAAACGGCATGCTCGAAGATGGCGATGCGTTGAAGCAGTGGTTGGATCCGAGCAACGCGATGGTGTTGTTGCGGTTTGAGCACGAGCTGCGAGCCAGCGCCGATGTCCGCATCCAAGCACTGCGCAGCCGCGGCGCCCTCGCCGAGGTGGATGATCGCGTACAAGAACTCGCCGACGGCATTGCCGATGACATGTTGCAGGTGGTCGCTGGCCAGATCGATCCGGCCGGTTCCGCGTTGTCGACCAGCCGAGAGGAGCTGACCGACATTGCTTGGGGCGTGCGCGCTCTGATTGCCTCCGGTTCGTCTGCCTACCGCGCCAAGGCGCTGCGCAATGGTGGCGACTGGCTAGCTCTGCGCTTGCCGCAACTGGAAGGCGAACGACTGGTCATTGCGCTGTCCGGTTTGATGGAACTCGCCATGATCAGCGGCCAGCACTTCGAAGCGGTCGCCGAACACGGCCAGCGCCTGGTTGACGATGTCCTGCAGCCCAGCGATGAGACCTGGCGTCGCCGCCTGCCGGAACTGTTGTCCGGTCACATTGCGGCTGGCAGCCTCGGAGAAGCGGGTCGCATGCTGGCCCGTCTGCCGGCGTTCGGCGTCGAGCCACAGCGCTGCACGCTGGTACGCCAGTTGATGCTCGGCCAGCTACGTGACCGCCGCGTCACGGCGCAAGATCGCCCGGAAGTTCTCGCGGCGATGCTGTATGGCTGCGGCGACCTGCTCGAGGAAGGGGCCGGGGAAGCGGACCGGCTCGGCTGGCAATTGCTGCGTTGGAAGCCGACGCGTTTGGCACCCGACTTTGCCACCGTGCAGCAGATCGCTTGGAGTCGCGCGCCCGGTAGCCGCGGGTACACCCGGTTGCAGCGCGAACTGAGGCAGTTGGCAGTGTTGCCGATGCCGCAAGGCCTCGCCAGCCGCAGCGCGTTCTTGATGTGTCTGGCAACGAACTTCGCTGGACATGTCGGCAGTCTCTTGCTTGACGACGAGTAGTCTGATTACCCTACGAGCGTTCTGCCTGGGCTCGCACGAGGTTCGGCCCGCCCGGTGACCGCCGCAAGTCGTTTTCTACTGGGCAAGCAGAGCCGCCTCGGATAGCACAACACTTCAGGTGCACGCCTAAGCGTATGCTTCGAACCAAATACCCGTCACGTCTCGCTCTCGCAGTTTGCGCAACCCTGCTGTGTAGCCAAGCTGCGCCCGCTCAGGATGCCAAGCAACTGGCGAAGACTCCCAAGTCCGAGATTGCCCACGGCCCGAATCTCCAGCCGCAAGATCCACAGCCGCAAGATCCACAGCCGCAAGATCCACAGCCGCAAGATCCAAAGGGCGAGCAAGCCAAGCCAAAACCACTGCCCGTCGATCTGGAAGCCGACCAGCGCGGGCACCGCATCCGTGACCTGACCCTTGAGGATGCCTTGCATCGCGGTCGGCGCCACAATGTTGGCCTGAAGGCGGCGCGGCTCCTGCCGGATCAGGCGCAATTGGACCTGCTGTTTGCGGAGGCTGGGTTTCAGCCTGAGCTCTACGGCAGTGCCGGCTACGCCGAGAGTCAGTCCCCGCAACGCAACGCCTTCCAACCTTCGGTCAAGTCGCAAACGATGGATGCGACGATGGGCTGGCGGCAGCGGGTGATTACCGGTGGCTTGTTCGACCTCGCCTTCCAGCCGGCTCGGTTCGAGAGCAATGGCGGCAACGGTGCATTCCCGAGCCGGCAGTTCTCGGCGGAGTGGTCGGCGTCCTTCCGACAGCCGCTGCTTCGCGGTGGTTGGACGGACTACAACCTCGCACAGGTGACTGCGGCCCGCTACCGGTTCTTGCGTGCCAACCACGATTTCGAACGCACCGTACAGGACACGATGTTGGCAATCGTGCAGGCATACTGGGAGTTGGTGTTCACCCGCGAGAACTGGCGCGTCGTCGATTCGGCTCTCAGCGTCGCGCTCGAGCAACTCCGGATCACCGACGAACGCATTCGCGTGCAAGATGCCGCGCCGCGCGATCGAGTTGCCGACGAAGCGGAAGTAGCGCGCCGACGTGAAGAGTTGATCGTGGCCGGCAATGCGATCCGGGATCGCGAAGACGATCTGCGGCGACTGCTCTACGACGGCAGCGACTCCAGCATCTGGCGGGTCAACCTGCGCCCGGTCTCGCCGATCAAGGTCGAACCCGCGACGTCCGTGCCGCCCTTTGAAGAACTGGTTGAGGTTGCGCTACGTAATCGCCCGGATCTGCATAGCTTGCAAAACGCGGTCGCTACGGCCGAGATCGCACTGCTCGAAGCCGAGCGCGACGTGCTGCCACAACTCGACCTGATTGGCCGCTATTCGAGTGACGGCGTCTCGTCCGACGATCCGACGACCGGAACCAGCGGTGGCTTTCGCAACGCGTTCGCCGACTCGAGCGAGCAGGACTTCCCGGACTGGTCGGTGCGGTTGGAGTTCTCGATTCCGATCGGCAATCAGGCGGCGCGTTCGCGTTCCCGCCGGGCCTCGATCGAGGTCGAACGGCAGCGTCGCCTGTTGCATGGTGCAACACTCGACGTGACCCGCGAAGTGCGCGAAGCCTTGCGACGCATCACCACACTCGGGCAAAGCATCCGGGCGACCACCGAATCGGTGCGGCTGGCGATCACCAACCTCGAAACCGAGCAGGTCAAGCAGCGCGTCGGATCTTCGACGGCCTTCGAGGTCCAACGCAGGAACCAGGAGTTGCGGGAGGCCCGCGGACGTCTTTTGCGCAACCAACTGGACTATCGCACTGCCGAGAGCCGATTGTTGTATGTGCAAGGACTGTTGCAGGTGAAGTCGGACTAGTCGCCGGCTAGCAGGCCTGCAGTCTGGGCGCCACACATTGGCACCTGGACTTGTTGCCGATATCACTGGCCAAGATCCGATGACGCGCAGCACCGCGGCTATTGGTGGCTGGGCTACTGGTGGCTGGGCTACTGAAGTCTGAGCAACTGGAGCTTGGGCTATTGGCGCCTGGCGACACCCGGGTGGTATCCAGTGACGCTGCCAAGATACGCAACTAGTAAGCCATGATGTTGATGACCGCGCCCCGTCTGCGAACCCTTCCAGTCCTCCTGATCGCCACCATGGTGACGGCAGTTGCGGCTCAGAGCGTGGTCCCGAGCAAGAAGCCGGTGCCCGAGATCAACGGCAAGCAGGCGCCGAACACCTACCGACTGAAGCCGTTCCATCCTGATTTTCCGACCGAGCTCCAGTACCCGCCCATGCTGGCGAGGGAATACGACAAGACGCGCCGGCAGGTGCTGCGCCAGCTCGCCAGCAATCTGCAGGGCAACGTCCGGCGCGAGGCGTGGCAAATCGCGACCGAGTTCTTCTGGCGGGCGCCGGAAGACGCGGTCGAACCATTGATCGAGGCAATGGATCGCGCGATGGGTAACAAAGCGCTTGGCGATGTGGTGCGTAACTGTGTCGAGGCCATGGGCAAGATGGAGAACACGGAGTTCGACGGCGCCTTGCGTCGCGCGCTTCAGCACAAGAATCCAGCCGTTCGCCAGCAGGCTTACGCAGCGCTCGCCCAGTCCGGCACCAAAAAGACTCTGAAGCAACTGGTTGCCGATTTTGCCCACATGGACGGGCGGTCGCGGCAGGCGTGGTTGGCTGGCGTCGGCAAGCGGCTAGTCAAGGAGCGCGCCGTCTTGCTGCGCTCGGTGATGATGACCGACTACCCCGGTCCGATTCGTGACCAGGTACTCAAGGAGACGATCAAGCTGCCAGCTGCCGAAGCTGCACTGATCCTCAAGGGCCGTTGGTCGGAAGCCGTCGACGAGTTCAAGGCCATCATCGCCGGCGTATTGCACGCGGCCGGCGACGGCGCCGGAACCGCGTGGTTGCAGCAGGCCATGAGAGGTGAGAACAACGAGGCCAAGCAATACGCGATTCGCCACTGCATGTATGGCGGCGAGCCGGACAAGGTGATCGGTGTGCTGCGCGAGGATCTGTTGCGCGCCTCGACCCACTTGCGTCCCGAAATCCGCCTGGAAGCAGCCAAGCAACTGACGCGACTCACTGGCGATGACGTCGCCAATGTCTTTGAAGTGATGACCGCCCCCAATGAAGTCTGGGATATTCGCGGGCTTGCCGTTCGCGAGTTGACCCGTCGAGGCCGCAGCGAAATCGTTTCGGTACTGCTCGAAGAGCTTGAGACGGCGACCGGAACACATCTGCGCAACATCATCAACCAGCTGTCGATCAGCGGCGATGCGCGAGCTGTCCCGGTACTCGTGGACCGGTTTGAATCTTCGCCGGCAGGTGAGGGGCGTGCGTTCCTGCAAGCCATTGCCCAAAACGCCAGCGACGCCGCGGCGCGGGCGCTGTGCAAGTTGTTCGCCGGCCCCGTCAAGTTGGTGGCGCGCTCCGAAGACAACCCGCTGACGACGCGCAGCTACATTCCACTGCTGCTACTCAACCTGCGCGGCAGCGAAGAAGTCGTGCTCGAATACTTCCTGGCACTGCCGAAGGACGCCTGGGAGCTGCGTTCGCGCTTGATGCCGACGGTGGTTGGCTACGCCGTCGACCGCCGCAGCCAAGAAGGTCTCAAGAAGGCCTGCATCGATCCGGTGCGGGCGTTGTTGATGGACCAGAGTGAGCTGCCGCAATTGCGCGTGCAAGCGCTCAACCTGCTAGCCCGCAACTGGCTGACGATTGACGATGTGATGCGTCTGCAGCGCATGCGTCGCCAGGAGCAGCCCGGCATGCGAGCTCTGATCGGCGACTTCTTGTTGGACGCCTTCTAGGCGGGGCGGGGGATCGCGCAGGGCATTCGCGCCGGGGGATTCGTGCCAGGACATTCGCGCCGGGTCCCGGGCGTCCGAACTTTCTGGTTCGGGCGCGGCCCGAGCAGAGCCACTGCTCAGAAGACGATCCAGCGTTCGTCGTCGTTGCCTGGATAGGTCGTGCGCTTCACGCTGCCGAGGCCTGGACGTCGATGCGCCGCGCCTGGTGCCGGTCGCTCGCCATTGCCAAGGCCGGCATAGCTGCGGCGCAAATTGCGGGAGTAGGCACGGCTGGCTCCTTCGGGGTAGAAGAATACGCAGTGCCCCGGGCCAACGGTGCTCAATGGCCAGGCGATGACCTCGACGGCGGCAAGCGTTCCTCGTCCGGCGCGGGCTGTCGCATCGAGCGGCGATTCACTGAGTTGATACCCGTAGTGCTTGCTCTTCAGGCAGAGCAAGGTGCCCGGCGGAGTTGGCTCGACCTTGACGACTTCGTTGACCCGAACGCCTCGAGCCACAGCCACCCGGTAGAACCGCGCCAGCAAGCAAAGAACGTCCGCATCATCCAGTGGCGGCTCGAATCCCTGGCTAGCTTCGAGCAGTGCGTTGGCGACACCGTCGGCACGCGTTTCCACTCTGGCAGTTCGGGAAGCACTGAGCCATGGAATCGCCAGGCTGAGCCCGAGCAGGCCGCAGCCGATGACGGTGTACCAAGCCGCCGGATTCCCAAAGCGTGATCGCCGCCATTCATTCATCTCGTGCAGTATCCTCCGTGACGATGCAAGTGACCAGGATTGAGCTACCTCCGATGCCAGAAGCAGTGCAAGACTGCCTGCAGCGAGTGCGCTCCGCGGGCGGTCGCGGCTGGATTGTAGGCGGTGCCGTGCGCGATCTGTTGCAGGGGGGAAATCCTGGTGACTTTGATCTTGCCAGCGATTTGCGACCGCAGCGCCTCGCCGAGATCTTGCCGAAAGCCGAACTGAGAGAAGCGCAACTTGGCACGTGCCGCACGACCATTGCCGGTTGCGAGCTGACGGTGACCACCTTGCGGGCCGAAGCCGGCTACCGTGATCAACGGCATCCAGATGAAGTCGAGTTCGTGACGGATGTTGCCGTCGACGCACAGCGCCGCGACTTCACCGTCAACGCGCTCTACTACGATCCGGAAGCTGGCGAGTTGCTCGACCCGGTAGGTGGCCAAGCCGACTTGGGTGCAAAGGTCTTGCGCGCCATTGGCGAACCTGCAGTGCGCTTCCGCGAAGATCCGTTGCGGCTGCTGCGCCTGGTGCGATTCGCCGCCTCAGCGGACCTTCAGATCGACCCCGCAACGGCCGAAGCGGCCAAGGCGTGTGCCGGCGACGCTGCTTCGTTGTCGGCCGAACGTGTCTACGGAGAACTGACCAATGCCTTCACGGGGCGGGGTCGGGGCAGGGCGCTCGGGTTGCTCGTAGAACTAGGTTTGGCCGATGTGTTGTTGCCGGAGATCGCGGCGATGCAAGGTGTCGAGCAGCCGCCGCAATACCACCCGGAAGGCGACGTGCTGGTACACGTGAAACTGGTTCTCGATCATGTCGCAGCCAACGACCCGGTGCTTGCCTGGTGTGCGGTCCTGCATGACGTTGGCAAGCCGCCAACGTTTCGGGTTGCCGAGGATCGCATCCGGTTTGACGGACACGACACGTTGTCCGCGAAGATGGCGGACGAAATCCTGCTGCGCCTGAAGGCACCGAAGGCGCTGCGACAACGAGTGGTCGCGGTCAGCTTGCATCACATTCGCTTTGCAGCGCTGCCTCAGATGCGACCGGTGCGCGCCGAGCGGTGGATGCGCGAGCCCGACTTCCCACTGCACCTCGCGTTCCACCGCGCCGATTGCCTGGCGAGCCACGGCAAGCTGGATATCTATGAGTTTGCCAGGCAAGCACTGGAAGCTCTGCCGCCGCTTAGCGAGCCGCTACTGCAGGGCAAAGACGTCTTGGCGATGGGAATCACCCCGGGAAGGCAGGTGGGGCAGCTGCTGCAAACGGTTCAGGCGCAGCTTGATGAATCGCCAGTGGCACCGACCCGAGAGCAAGCGCTCGTCCTGTTACGAGACGCGATAGACAGCCTGGATCAAGGGCCTGCGGCTCGCGATCGATAGCTCCAGAGTGATCAGGCCGATGGTCTGGTTGCGGAGGAGACTATGCAGCCGCGCAAAAACACAGACCAATTCGATGCCTACCGCCGTGAACGCAAACGGACTCGCGCCAAGCTCGGGCCGCAGACAAGCGTGCTCGGCTACGAGAACAATGCCTTGCGAGAGCTCGAGCAAGTCGAAGCCGCCGAGGTGCGTGATCAGAAACTGACTCGCGAGGTTCATGACTTCTTTGCCGCGGCGACGCGGCAGGCGGCCGCCATCGTGGAGAAGGTGTCGCACGATGCCGAAGAGCAGGCCTGTGAGCGCATGCAAGGCGAAGTCGAAGGCTTCTTGATGGACACGCTGTCACGCATGAACGGCTTCGTCATGACCGTCATGCAGCAGCGCAAGAACGGCAACGTTGCGGAAACGCACGTCGAACCCGACGTCAAACACCTGGTCGGATCCGAACTCGACGAGTTCCGCTACGAGGGCTGCCCCGAAGCCCGGGACGCCCACATTGGCCAGGATCCGTTCGCGACGCCTCTCGAAGAGGTGCAGCGAGAGTTCCGTGCCGTCGTCGCGGAAATGGATGGTGAGGCGCAGGCGCCCGAATCGATCGACGGTCACCTCGTCGCTGAAGTCTGCGAGGACGATGAGGAACCGATGGCTGGCCAGTCCATGCCACAAGACCAATCCATGCCACAAGATCTGTTGGACCAACCGGTCGGGGAACCGGCGCCGATGGCGGGCCAGGGCGCACCCGAGGCGACCCCGGATTACGGCGATGCCGCCGCCGTCGATGACGGCACGCACAGCGAGCTGGGTGAGGAAGAGCCGACGCCGACGATCGAGGAAGAACTCGAGACCTTCAAGGGCGCGCTCAAGGCGCTGGTCCGGCAAGGCGTCATGCAGCGGGAAGAGGCGCGCGCCGCGTGGAATGCGCGCCTGCAAGCGATCGGCCGCACGGCCTAGCGTCCGACACCGAGCGCCGCGGTGCACGCGGCGCCTCGGCAGTCGAAGTTCTGCCGCAGGCGCATCCTGCGGCACCTACGTCAGCGCGATGCTGCGGGCAATGCGGCGCGCGATCGGAATCGCCGCGGCGATGCCCAACGCTTCGGGCCAACGGCCCGCCGCCAGCGTCAACAGAGCGGTATAGAGCATTGTGCCGAGCAGCAGGTACATCATCGATTTGCGGATGGTCGCCTGTGTCCATTGATTGGCGCGCGAATTGCGCCGCAGAAACCACAGAACCGGAACCGCAGCGATGGCCGGCGCCGGCCAGAAGCCGCCCTGCACTGCGGCGATGCCGGCAAAGGCAACCAGTGGTGGGGCGGCTTGCACGGCCGATACCGCGCGACTGCTGACCGACGGCGTGTCCTCAAAGATGCCGACAATCGTCACCGCAACGATGTAGATGCCGTAGCACACCGCGGCGACCAGTAACGGCGAGCGGACTTCGCTCGGCAGCGCCTCCGGAGCGAGCGCCATCGCGGTGGCCAGATTCAGGCCGCGCAAGACCCCCATGTTGAGGGCACCAAGCCAAGGGGCGTGCTTGCTGGCAAAGTCGTAGATCAGAATCAAAGCCGCGATCAAGCCGTGGTGCATGCGGCAGGGAGACAGCAGCATGCCGCCGACAAGCAACGCGGTGCCGAACACGACCGCAAACGTCATCGACAGATCCCGCGACGGCAGCGGCCGTTCGGGCCGTTGCACACGGTCGACCTTGAGGTCGGCGATGTCGTTCCAAACCATGCCAGCGCCATAGAGAAGCACGCTGGCGAACATCGCTCGCACAACGTCGGTTCCGAGTGCTAGCTGTGCGATCGCGGTCGAAGCGAGGACGTCAGCGGCGGGCGAGAACCACGTGCCGATGCGGCACAACCGCAAGACCGATAGGCCAAACGGGGCGGGCGGCTTGGCGGGCGCGGCGCTGGTTGGGTGCTGGTTCTGGTCGTCGTTATCACTCACTGCGGGTTTGCTCACCCGCGCACGATGACACAACCGCGCACCGATGTCACAACAGGCGCAAGATATCGTTGTAGGTAACGAACAGAACCAGCAGCAACACGAACACCAGCCCGATCACCTGGCTGTAGCCGAACACCTTGGTGCTGACGGGCGATCCCTTGACCTTCTCGATCAGCAAGAACATCAGGTGGCCGCCATCGAGCACTGGAATCGGCAGCACATTGACGAACGCCAGGTTGACGCTGAGCAAGGCGAGGAAGTACCAGAACCAGCTCGGGCCGCGCTGGGCCGCCTGGTAGCTGACCTGACTGATGCGGATGATCCCGCCGAGGTTCTTGGCGCCGACTTCGCCGGTCACCAGGCGCTTCAGCGTGACATACATCTGCTTGATCAGGTCGAGGGAGCAGACGGTGCCGAGCTTGACCGCTTCGCCGAACGACTCTGCTCGGATCTCGATCATCTTCGGCGCCACCTCAAGGTTCCATCCCATGTCGGGAATCGGAGTCACCTTCGGATCGATCGTCAACTCGACCATGTTGCCGTTTGGCTGGTCGAGTCCAGCGCGAACCGTGGTGGCGTCGGGTCGCAGCAGTTTGATCTGCAGCGGCTTGTCGCCGGCCTCTTGCACGGTCGTTCGCAGATGGTCCCAATCCGTGAGCACGGTGCCATTGATGGCCTGGAACCAGTCGCCTGATTGCACGCCGGCCAAGATGGCAGCGCCGCCTTCCGATGGCTTGACCTGCAAGCTCAGTTCGGCCGAGAGTGCCAAGTGTTCGACAAGCTCGGCGCGCTCCGCAGTGGTTGCAGGCTGCTGCAGCGTCACTTCACTGCCATCGCGCAGGACCAGCCAGCGCATCACGTCTGGACCGGTCAAGACGCGATCGAGTTCGTCGTCCAACAATGGCCGGCCATCGATCGCCAGAACGTGATCGCCGCGCCGCAGGTCGAGGCGATCGAGCAGGTCACAGCCGGGCCGGATGCCGGCCACACGATTGGCCAGCGAGCTGACCCCAATCATCGGTGTGACGCCTTCCAAGCTCGGTTCTGGAACCAGCGTGAAGTCGAGTTCCTGATCGTCGCGCGCTACCTTGACCTTGATGGCTCCGAGCCCATCAATGCTGCCAGGTTCGGCGGGCGACTTGCCGTTGATCGCCAACACAAGGTCGCCGGTTTTCAATCCGGCTGTTGCAGCAGGCCCCTTCTCCTTGACCTCCAAGAAGGCGGTCCCGGCATCAAACGCAGGCGTGAGGCCGAGACTATACAGACCAGTTCCTTTGTCGAAGTGCGGCTGCGCAGTGACCGCGCGTTGCTCGCCATCGCTGCCTTCGACGAGTAGCTGCACCGGGCGGTTGCCGTGCAGAGCCACTTCGATCATCTGGTTCTGGAACGAATAGACCGGCTTGCCAGCAACTTCGACAATGCGTTCGCCGGGCACGATGCCCGCTTCCCAGGCGGCGGTGCCATGCGGCACGGAACCGGCGATCGGCGCTTCGAAGTTGACGCCAGCGCCAAATACGAGCGGAAACACGATCAGCGCAAACAGCACGTTCATGATCACGCCGCCTGACCAGAACAGGGCGCGTTGGGCCACGGACTTGCTGTACAGACACTCGCTGCGTGGGTAGCGCCGGTCGCTCGGATCTTGCCCAGCGACCATGACGTAGCCGCCGAAGGGAACTGCCGAGAGGCGGAAATCGGTGCCGCGCCAGTAGAAGCCGCCGATGCGTGGACCGAAGCCGAGTGAGAACACTTCGACGCGCACGCCAGCGAGCCGTGCCGCGAGAAAGTGCCCGCCTTCATGCAGGAAGATCAGAAGGCCAATTCCGAGAATGGCCAGGAGGATGCTGCCGAATGCCATCTAGTGCTGTTGCTTATCGTCCGCCGGGGATGTTTTGGTGGAGGCGTGGATCGCAGTGGCCCGCGCGCGGCCATCTTTGTCTGCCGCAATTGCGTCCGCGAGCGAACGAATCGGTGCCACCGAGCGTTCACTCATGACGCGTTCGGATGTTTTGGTGATCTCCGGGAAGGAAATCTCGCCCGCCAGGAAGGCCGCCGTCGCGACTTCATCGGCAGCATTGAGAGCTGCGCCAGCATCGCCGCCGAGCCGCATCGCATCGTAGGCAAGTTGCACCGCCGGGTATCGCGGTGGTTCGAACGGCACAAACTCCAGCGATCGCCACTTGAGCGGGTCGAAGGGTTGGAAGTCGAACGGCAACCGATCGGGGTAACCGAGGCAGAACAGAATCGGCACGCGCATGTCGGGAACGCCACATTGGGCCAACATCGATCCATCCACAAACTCGACCATCGAATGCACGATGCTCTGCGGGTGGAGCACGACCGTGATCTGTTCGGGCGGGATGTCGAACAGCCAATGCGCTTCGAGCACTTCGAAGGCCTTGTTCATCATCGTGGCGCTGCCGATCGTGATGCGCGGCCCCATCTCCCAGGTTGGGTGGCGCAGCGCTTCCGCCTTGGTGATTGCGTCGAACGTATCCAGTGGTCGATTCCGGAACGGGCCGCCCGAACCGGTCAACCAGATCCGGCGGATGGCACGCGGGTGCTCGCCATCCAGGCACTGGAAGATGGCGCAGTGCTCGCTGTCGACTGGCAAGATGATGGCACCGGTCTGCCTGGCCAGCTTCATCAGGTAGTCGCCGGCGACCACCAGGGATTCTTTGTTGGCAAGTGCCAAGGTCCGGCCCTGACGCAGCGTCCATTCCGACGCCGCGAGCCCCGCAGCCCCCGTGATGCCGTTGAGCACGGTATCGGGTTCGCACGCATCGAGGGCTGCCAACAGTCCTTCGGCGCCGTGGAACCACTTGGTGCCGGCCGGCAGTTGCGGCGGTTCTTCGCGACCGGTCAAGCAGGCCGCCATGGGCCGGTGGGCGGCGGCCCCGTCGGCGAGCCCCTGGGCCGACGTATGGGCAGCGAGCAAACAAACCTCGAAGCGGTCTGGATGCTCGGCAAGGATGCTGAGCGCTTGGGTTCCGACGGAGCCGGTGCAGCCCAGAACAGCAATACGTCGCTTCGAAGCGGGATTCGACACTGCAGGGATCATGCGCCCACGGTGGTGGACAATGCAACCGCAGTCGTGCCGCACTCACAGACAAGGTTGCGACACTCGTGTCTGGCACACATGATACGGGCTCACGCGGGTTACGCCGCAACATCAGAACTGTCCAACCAAGCAACGGCGGGAATCCCGTCCGGAGTGCACATCGTGAGCGAAGCTCCTTCCGCGTATCGTCGCGCGGGCGTCGATATCGACAAGAAGTATGCGGCCGTCACCGGGGCGACCGAAGCCATCCGCAAGACCTTCACCCCGGGCGTCATGGGGGACGTCGGTGCGTTTGGGGGCCTGTTCGATTTGGACAAGGTTGGCGCCACCGGTCAGTTGCTGGTCGCGTCGACCGACGGCGTCGGCACCAAGGTGATGATCGCTGCCAAGCACTGCGCCGAAGGCGGTGACATGGGCAGTGTTGGTGAGGACCTCGTCAACCACAGCATCAACGACATCCTGGTGCAGGGGGCTCGGCCGCTGTTTTTCCTCGACTACATCGCGATGTCGAAGATGGAGCCGGACCGCGTGCACCAGATTGTCGAGGGACTCGCCAAGGCGTGTATCGAGAACGGCTGCGCCTTGATCGGCGGCGAAACTGCCGAGATGCCCGGTGTCTACCGCGATGGCGAGATCGACATCGCCGGCACCATTGTCGGGTCGGTCGCGCGCGAGCGTCTCGTCGATGGCAGTCGCATCCAGGTGGGGGACAAGCTGATCGGCTTGCCGAGTTCTGGTCTGCACACGAACGGGTTCTCATTGGCACGCCAGGTGTTGTTCGCCGACTCCGGTTTCGAGCTGAGCGACAAGCCGGAAGAACTCGGTGGCAAGACCATCGGGGAAGCGCTGCTCGCCGTGCACAAGAGCTACATCAAGCAATGCCTGCCGTTGGTGGACAAGGACATGCTCACGGGCATGGCGCACATCACCGGCGGCGGTTTGCCCGACAACGTGCCACGCGTGCTGCCGAAGGGCATCGGCGTGTCGATCGACACGTCGGCAATCCCCAAGTTGCCGATCTGCGAACTGATCGTGCAGCGCGGCAAGGTTGCTCGCGACGAGGCCTACCGCGTGCTCAACATGGGCGTCGGCATGGTGATGATGGTTCGACCAGAACACGTCGATGCAGTCATGAAGCAGTGTCGCGACACCGGCGAGGTTCCGTTCGCAATGGGGGATGTCGTGGCCAGTGATTCCTTGCCAGCCAGTGATTCCCTGCCAGAAGGCACCCGGGTGCAGCTGCGATGATGCACATGCGGCGACTGATGCAAACGGGTGCTGCGGTTGTGCTCGCGGCCGTTTCGGTGTCGGGCCAGATCCGTGGTCAAGACGACGCCCAGCTCAAGAACTTGCTCGCGGAGTTCGACCGCCTGCAGAATGCCGCCCAAGCGGCGCCGCAAGCAGCTCAAGCGGACTTCTTGCTGCAGCTCAGCGACATATTCCTGCGCCTGCCGATCGGGGCAGCTCGCAGCCAGCGCATCGCAACTGGCGCGCACGCGACGCTGCACAGCGGCCGCACCGAGATCGCGCTAGAACTGGCGACTCCCAGCGACGGCAAGAAGCAACACAACGGCGTCTTGTTGACCGTGCAGCTGCAAGCGCTGGCAAGGCTCGGCCGGCTGGTTGAGTTCGCGCGCATACTTGAGAATCAATCGAACTCGCAGCCCGACGCCATTGCCACGGCGCTGCGCAGTGAAGAAGGCCGATTGCTGCCGTTGGCTGCCGCGGCCTTGCGCACGCCTGACCGCCCCGCAGGTCGGGCGGTATTTCAGTACCTCGCGACCCTCGAACCCATTCAGTCGTATCGAGTCGCGAACTTGGGCCTTTGCTTACGCCAGATCGGGGATATCCCGGCTGCGTTCCAGACCTACGCCCTCGGCCAGAAGTTGGCGCCGAACGATTTGGAACTCTGGAACGACTATGGCCTGCTGTTGCGCGCGACAGGGCGGCTTGAAGAGGCCCTGGCAGCCTTCCGACGCAGTGTTGCAATCGACCTGCGGCGTGACGGACCCCTGCGAGGTCAAGGGCCCGCAATCACCAATCTGATGCACTTCGAGTCCCTGCGCCCAGGTGTTGCCGGCGCAGATCCCATGCCAACCGCGTGCCTGGCGCTGGAAAAGCGACCGCATGCCACGTTGCTGCGTCGCTTGACGCTTGATGTCACGCTCGACCGCCTCGCGGATGGGCCCCGTGCACCGAACGGGGCAGTGGTCGAGAAGGCAACTCACCGCTAGACTTAGACGACCTCTCCGCGATTCAGCCGTGCCATGGGACGCTCCATGGCACCCGACTACAGACCCCACTGACAGGACCCCTGCCGATGTTCATTGCAGCTACCTTTAGCTTGCTGGCTACGACCCTCGCCCCCCAGAATCCGGCCGCGAGTAGCCAGGATTCCAAGCCAGTCTTGGCCAACCGTGAGCAGAAGACGCTCTCCGACAAACTGGGTAAGTACCTCGCCGCCGAAATCATCTACGACGACAGCAAAGGCAAGGCGCGAGAGAAGGCCTCCAAGACGCGTCGCAAGGCAAAGGAAGCGTTCGACAAGGAATGGGACAAGGCGGAGAAGAAGGGCATTCTCGGCTCGATGGTCGACCTCAAGGCGGTCTTCTACAACTGCTTCCCGAACAAGCGCCCAGAAGTCGGCAAGGGCAACTTCTACGTGCGCGATGTCGACGAAACGGACTTCTCATACGGGCTGCAGATCCCGAAGAAGTACAGCGAGAAAACCCCATGGACGACCGTTGTGGTTCTGCCCAGCGGTAAGGGTGGCACCTGGACCAAGCCGAAGGACTACTTCACCAAGGTCTGGGCCGGAAGCAATTTGCTGACCAGCGCGATCGTGAACATCCCGACGTTGCCGCAAGGCCTCGAGATGGACCCGATTCCCGACTACAGCCGCGAGGGAGCCGAGAAGGAAGAGGATCGCCGCATCGGTTCGGTCTTCAGTTCCTTCGGGTTCGTGATGAACAACTACAACGTCGACCGCTCGCGCGTCTTCCTGGACTGCGGCAAAGAGACCTGCGGCTACGGTCTGCGCCTGGCCTCGCTGTTCCCGGATCGCTGGGCCGGCATCATCCTGCGCGACCCGACTGCGGTCGATGACATCCGCATTGGCAACCTGCTGAACGTGCCGATCCTGGCGATCGACTCCGGCGACAACACGGCCACGGTGACCGCCCTGCAGAAGCGTTGGGACGAGCACTGCCCGGGCATGATGACCGTGCTCAAGGGCAAGGGCGCCGCGCCGCACCTCGCGTCGGCGGCCGACATCGAAGCGTGGATGGCCGACAAGCAGCGCACGATGACGCCCAAGAAGATCACCTTGGAGCCGAATCACGATCGCTTCAACAAGAGCTACTGGGTGGGCATGCTCGTCGCGGATTCGCTGTTGACCGCGAGCCCCGACAAGAAGCCGCGTTTGCAGGTGGTCGCCGACCGCGCAGCCAACCGCATCACGGTCGACGCGCAAGGCGTCGAGCGCTTCGAAGTCCTGCTCAATGACGACCTCGTCGACCTGAGCAAGGAATTCACGATCGTCATCAACGGCAAGGCCATCAAAGAAACGCGCCATCGCTCCTTCCGCGAAATGAAGAAGCGCATGATGCTCCGCAACGACTGGAGCTACCTGTTCCCGGTCCGGTACATCGCGACGGTACCGAAGGAGTGAGTAGCACAACCGGCCAGACGGAGTTCTCGCTCGGGCCGGCGCAAGCAGTGCTGGCTGCGGGTGCGACCGGCTTTGGGGTGATGGCCGCCGAATTGACGGCCGTTCGCCTATTGGCGCCACACTTCGGCGATAGCGCCTACGTCTGGACGAATGTCATCGGGGTCATCCTCGCTGCGATGGCGTTGGGGGCGATGCTCGGCGGGCGATTGAGCAGCCGGGCGACGGCTGGCAGCTGGCCGTTCCGCTTGCTTCTTGCCGCCGGAGTCTTGCTGCTGGTCGCGCCATTCGTGACGTCTTGGCTGGGCACCGCGCTGTTGCCGGACGACCTACCGCTCGACGCCGCGATGCCGGCTTTGATTCGCGGCTCGTTGGTGGCGACGGCACTGGTGTTTGCGCCACCGATGTTGCTATTGGCCGCCGTCTCGCCGCTGCTGATCGTGTTGCTCGCCAAGAGTGGCGCAACCCTCGGTCGCGCCGCAGGCGATGTCGCAGCCGCTGGCACGGTTGGCAGCCTGATCGGCACCTTTGCCGCAACCCACTGGCTCGTGCCAGGCTTTGGCTGCCGGATTGCCCTGGCCGTCGCAGCGGGTGTACTACTGGTCGCGGCAGCGCTAGTTGCACCTCGCAACCGACGCGGCGCGGCAGGCGCGGGGTTGCTGCTCGGCGTTGCGATGTTGTTTGCGCACGGCGGCCCGTTGCGACCTACCAAGCACGGGGTCGAGCTGCTCGCCGAGCGAGAAACTGCCTACCAATTCTTGCAGGTGCACAAGACCCAGCCAGAAGGAGAACCCGAACGCACGACCCTCGTCATCAACGAAGGCCTCGACTCATTCCACTCCTTGGCGATCGATGGCTCGGCGTTCACGCAGGGGGCCTACTACGACTGGCACTCGATCGCGCCATTGCTCGCCGGAGATGGCAAACGTCCCGATGGGGCCCGCGCGTTGTCCGTTGGCGATGCCGCCGGCACCCTTCGTCAGATCTACGCGGCCGTGCATCCAGGCATGGACGTCGACGCAGTCGACATCGACGCCGAAACGATGGCGCTCGGCGACGAGTTCTTCACTGCCAAGAAGGCCGATGGCGGCCGCTACGCCGTGGATGGCCGGGTGTTCTTGGAGCGCAGCAAGCAACAGTGGCACGTGATCCATGTCGATGCCTACGCGCATCAGGTCTACGTGCCCGCGCACTTGGCCAGCAAAGAGTTCTTCGAGGCTGCCTACGCACGGTTGCACGATGGAGGCATCTTGGCTTGCAACGTTGGCGCCCTGAGCCTCGACGACGCGGTGCTCGAAGCGGTTGCTGCGACGGTTGGCACGGTATTCGAGGACGTGCAAGCGTTCTTGGTGCCCGAATCCCGCAATGCCCTGCTGGTGGCCCGCCGCAAACTACCGCTAGCGCCGGAGCGCTTGTCCGTCGCATCCCTCGCAACCGACAATCTGCACCAGGCGGACCGCAAGATCTGGCACGGAATCGTCTCCGCCTGCGCCGACGCCAGCAGTTGGCATCGCATCACATCGAAGCAGCCCATCCTCGTCGATGACCAGCCGTTGCTCGATGAATTGCTGTTCGCCAGCTACGTCGATCGAACCGATCCGCGCACGATGGTTGCATGTAGCGGGCCCCGCGCCCCCAACGATGCCGAACAGGTGGCCTTCGACGCACTGCAAGCCGGCGAATGGCAAGGCGTGCTCGACGCAGTGGCTGCCAGCAGCCAAGAGACCGCGCTGCTGCGACAGTTCGCTGGTGACGCCCGCTGGTATCGCCGCGAACTGCACAGCGCCGAGATCGAATACCGCGCAGGCCTCGCTGCGTCGCCGAGCGAACAAGTGCGAGCGGCACTCGACGGGCGCCTGCAGGGTGCGCGTGAGCAGCTCAAGCCGATCGAGGCAGCCGAGACGGCAGCGTCGCGGAATGGCTGGCTGGCCGGCTTGATGACCTTGATCGGCGTCGCGCTGATCGGGCTCTTCCGCCGCCTATAAACGGCGCGCTGCGGCAGCGACGGCAGCACAGCCACAACCGAACTGCAGCTTGCCATCTCTGCCGGAACGAGTCCGTTGGATCCCCGACTACAGCAGGTCGAGAATGCCGGCCATGCCGTCGGTCAGGGTCTCGGTCGACGCACGATAGTTGACCTGCGAGGCGTAGACCGAGTTCCAAGGCAGCGGATCCTTGTCACAGATGCCGCCAAGCGCCACGGCTGCAAACGCCTGCGTCAAGGGCGCCACATCGTTGCTGGCCATCAGCTTCTGCAAGGCGGGCAGCGACCGGCGATCGCCGATCTGGGCCAAGGCTGAGGCAATCGCCGACAAGCGCACCAAGCTGACTCCGGGAGCTGCCAGTTCGGCATTGAGTTGCTCGGCCAACGTATGGTCGCCGAGCAGACCCAACGCGCGCACGCTTTGCATCATGACAAACGTGCGTCGCACCGAGTTCTGGCGCAGGGTGCGCAGGTCCGGTACCGCGCGGGGGTCCTGCAGCAGGCCGAGCGCCAGCGCGACGTAGCCAGCAACATCATCGCGCTTGGCTTGGTCGACCAGAGTCTGGCGCAACACATCACGCGCTTCCGGACTGCCCGTCAAACCGAGAGCAATCGCCAGAGCACCGATCGTGCCGGGGTTGCGAGCCTTCTTGAACTGCTTGAGCAATGCTTCGGTCAGCTGCTCGAATTCGGCCGCGTGCGTGCCCTCGTGGGTGCCTTCGATCCGTTGCTTGGCGGCGATCACTCCGAGCGATACGGCGAGCCACGGTTGCTCGATCGCCTTGTTGGCGTCGTGCAGCTCGGAGACCAGATAACGGAACGGTTCCATGCCGCCAATGCGAGCGAGAGCCAGCGCCGCGAACGAACGGGTTTGTTGGTCGCGATGATCCTTGTGCACACGAATCAACAGTTTGCCGATGTCGCGACTGGCACTGTTGTCATCTTCCCAAGGCTGGCACATCGAACCGAGTGCCAACGCACAAGACTGCGCGACGTGGTGGTTGACCTTCGCTTTGGATTTCGACGCACTCGAAGAGCGCAATCCCGCGGTCAGGTCCGCTGCAAAGCGTTCACGCCACTTGATGGCTGCCATCGACTTGCGGGGCAGCAAGCGCGCGATTGCGGTTGGCACATGCGCTTGGATCAGCTGGTCGCCGACGCCGAGGTCCCGATCGTAGTAGGTGCCGAGGTCCTGCACGATCGCATCGCGCAGCGTAGCTGCCGCTTTGCTCTGCCAATCGCGTGGGAACAGCGCCAACGCTTCGATCGCCGCGACCATCAGATTGCGCTTGCTGTCAGCTGGGTGATTGAGAACACGCTGTAGCGGCCTCGTCAGCCGCATGCTCGAGCCTGCTTCTCGCGACCTATGCAGGAGCATTCCGGAGGCGTAGGCAGCGAACGAGCGGGTGCGTTCGTTGACGGCGCTATTGCCGGACAGCTTGCGGCCCTCGGCGCTGTCCGAAATCAGGTCTGCCAGGATCTGCTGGGTTTCCTGATCGAGACTGCCAGAGATGCCCAGTGAAAGCGCCGCCGACTCGCGCAGCTCTTGATCGCCACGCGACAAGAACGGCGTGAACAGTTCGGTCAGATCAAAGCCGGCTTGGGCTGGGCCGATCTTGGCCAAGGCCAACAAGCAGGCAGAGGACGTATCGCGATCGGTGCTACTAGAAAGTAACGATGAGAGCTGGGAGGCGACGGCGCGCACATCCTTGGCATTGGGCGGCGAGACATTGCGCGCGCCAGCGGCCAGTCGCGGATTCCACAGCGCCTGGCCCGGGTCGACACTGCGGTCGCTGTAGAGCGTGTCGCGCAACCGAAGGTAGGGGTCCTTGCCGAACTCCCACCAGAACTCCCAGCGGCCGAGGTCATCGCCAACTGCGTAACCCAACGGCACGGCACCGGCACTGCCTCGTGCACCACTTGTGGCCTTGGCCCCGGTGCCGCCCGGTGCGGATGGCGCACTGGGATTGGTGTTGCCCGGTGTCGTGTTGCCGGCCGTCTTGTTCTGGCTCGTACCTGGCGAGGTCGTGCTGCCGGGTGGCGTCACGCCACTTGGGCCCCGGTATTGACCACCGTGAGCCGCCAATGGGGCCGCCAGCAAAAGGGTCAACGCGACGCGAGATGGGTTGGACATGTGCATCAATATGCAAGGAGCATGCCACACAGCCCATAAGCACAAGGTGCAAAACCGAGCGAGGCTCGCACGGCAGAACCGGGCGAGCCTCGCATCGAACTCGGCAGCTGTTCGAAGCCACCAAGCTGGCAGTCTCGACTACAGGATGTCGAGGATACCGGTCGAGCTGTTGGTCAGCGTCTCTACCGAGGCACGGTAGTTCATGTTGACGCCGATCTTGCTGTTCCACGGCAGTGGTTCCTTGTCCGCGATGCCGCCGAGCGCGACGGCCGCGAATGCGCGCGACAGGTTGGCCAGCTTGTCGTCGAAGAGCAAGTTCTTCAGCGGCTTGATCGAGCGCTTGTCACCGATGAAGCCGATCGCCGAGGAGATGGCGCTGAGCTTGGCAAGGTTCGGCTCACCGTCGGTCAGCAGCTTCTGCAACTGAACGGCAACCGTCTTGTCGCCGAGCTTGCCGAGCGCGATGGCCGACTGCTGCAGCAGGTTGAAGCGACGCGTCGCGTTGTTGACAACGTTCTTGATGTCTTCGATCGAGCCCTTGTCGTCCATCAGCGCGAGGCCAACGGCGAGGTAGCCAGCCATCTCTTCCTTGGCCACGTTCTTCAACATCAGCTCACGCATTTCGTCAGAAGCTTCCAGGTACTTGTTGAGGCCAAGGCCAATGGCCAGGGCGCCAATCAAGTCCGGGGCCTTCGCCTTCTTCAGTTCGTCGTAGAGCGTCTCGCCGATGAAGGATTCCGGGTTCGGGCTCTCATTGCGGGCCTTCGCAGCTTCGTAGGCGAAGTGCGAGTAGACACCGAGCGCGAGCGAGCACCACGGCTTCTCAAGGTTCTTGCCGGCCTTGTCAAAGGCCTTGATCAGAGCAGCACGGTTGAGCTCACCACCGATCCAGCCAAGGCTGAGGACCGAGAAGTTGCGCGTTTGCTGATCCTTGTGGTCGTTCCATTGCTTGAGCAGCAGCTTGCTGTACTTCGCGTCCGGGTCCTTCTTGTCCACGTACGGCTGGCACAGTTGGCCGAGCGCCAGGGCGCACGACTGAGAGATCTCGTTGCCGGAGCGCTTGAGCTTGCCCTTGTTGATCAGGTCGGCTGCGAACAGCTCCTTGTAGTACTCGGCGTCGGCGCTATCGCGGCCAAGCAGCTTGGCGATCGCCGGCGGGCAGTGCGCCAGGATCAGGTTGGTGCCAGCACCGACCTTCTGCATGTAGAACTTCTCAAGCGTCTTGACGACGTCGGTGAGCAGGGCCTTCTCAGCGTCCGAGGACGAGCCGATGTTCAAAATGCCCATGCCGTTGATCGCGGCAACCTTGATGTTGCGATCGCGTTGCGACTTGTCTTCCAGCACTTCCTTGAGTGTGGTGAAAGCCTTCTTCTTGATCTCAACGTTGGTGGTCTTGTACGCCGTCAGGCCGAGGCCATAGAGAGCGAATGCGCGGGTGCGGTTGTCGACGCTGCCGCCGGAAGCTTCGCGACCCTTGCCCTTGTCGAGCGCGAGGTCGGCAAGCATCGTCATCTCGTCTTCGCCAGCGATAGCGGCGATGCCGAGCGACAGGGCGGCGGTCTCACGAACTTCCTGCGTGGTCGTTGCGAGGCGCGGCGTGAACACGTCCTTGAGCTTGAACTCAGGGTGGTCCTGGCCAATCTTCGCCATCGCGATCATGCAGGACGAGTTGATGTCCTTTTGATCGGTGGAGTCGATCGCCTTCTTCAGCGCCGGCAGGATCTCACCCATGATGTCCTCGGTGGTCGGACGCAGCGAGTCGCGCGCCGTGCTCTTGCGAGTACTACCGAGATAGAAGTCATCACTACCCGTTTGCGGGCCGCCTTGCAGCACAGCGTCACGGAGCCTGATGAAGGGATCCTTGTTGAACTCCCACCAGAAGCTCCAACGAGTCAGGTCATCGCCGATTGGCGTGCCGCGACCACCGGTCGTCGGACCACGACCACCGGAAGGACCGGCGGGGCCGCCAGTGCTGGGACCAGCAGGGCCACCCGTTGCCGGGCCGGACGGCGCCGGCGCGCTCGGGCCAGCGGGGCCACCAGTGGTTGGGCCAGAGGGACGACCAGTATTGCCGCCACCGCCGGGGCCCGGCGGTACGACGTCGCCCGGGCCACGGTACTGACCACCGTGGGCGTATGCGGTTTCTGGCAACAGGGCTGCGAAGCTCGCAACCGTTAGTCCTGACAATAGGATCTTCTTCATCTTATGCTCCTGAAGGGTTCTCTTCGCGTGCAGTCTGGGTCGCCCCTAAAGAGGGCAACTCGGCGGCCGAAACCCGCTGCACGCGAACGGGCACTCTAGCCGACCCCAGGTGTTATGCAAAACCGGGGCCACGTTCCAAAGTTTGCGCGCATGCCGGTTGCCGCTGGCTGCGTTGTCACCGAAAGCACCCAGGATTCGGTCCAGTGTTACGCTCAGGGAACAACAACGGCCAAATCACCCCGCAAACGGGCGCAGCAGGGTGACGATTTTCCGGTGAACCGCGGGGGTAGCCGCGATCGTCGCGGTGTGCTCAACCTGCAGATCCTTGACCGGAAAGACGGGTTTGCTCTGCCAGGTGGTGAACTTCACGCCCGCCTCGACCGCCACCAAGCCAGCCGCTGCGAAGTCCCACAGCCGACCCTGTTGCTGCACATTGCCGTCGAGCCGCCCCATGACGACGTCGGCCAGCTGGGTGACGGTACTGCCGAGCGTCCGGATGCGGGCGCCCTGCGACTGCAACTGCGACAGGAACGCCATATCCTCCTGACCGCGAAACCACTGGCAGCCAACGATCGCGCCATCATCGAAGCGGCTAGCGGGGGCCGTAATCCTGCGGTTGTTGCGCCAGCAGCCGACCCCGTGCACTGCCGTGAACAAGCCATGCTCCGGGGCGCAGTGGATGGCCGCAAGCATGGGTTGGCCGCGGAACAACAACGCCACCGAAACGGCGAAGTGCGGCAAGCCACGGGAGAAGTTGGACGTGCCGTCGATCGGATCGACGACCCAAAGCCAGTCGCTATCGATACCGGTGGCATCGCTCTCTTCGCCGAGAAACCCCGCCTCCGGCAGCATCCGCAGCAATTCGCGCCGCAGACGCTTCTCGCTACGCACATCGATCGCGGTGACGAAGTCGCCAACCGCCTTGCGCTGCACGTCGCCCGGTCGCAAGCGAGCCTGCGCTCGGCCAACCTGCTCGGCGATCGTCTGGACGAGGGCGCTCAGGTTCGGGCGCAATCGTTGCGCCTGTTTGGCAGCGAGCTTTTGGTCTGCGGAAGCCATGGGGGGATCGTGCCGGATCCACGGGGCTGACGGAAGCATCAGAATCGTGCGTGCAGCTGGCGGGGCGTTCGCCTACACCAACATGCCGATGACAGTTCGCGGCGGTGCGACGAAGTCGTGGTGGTGGCTCGCATGCCTACTTGCGGGTTGTGTGCAACACCGCGAGCAGCAACCGGGTGGCACCTTTGGCCACTCCAGGAGCGATCTCTTCAGCGATCCTGTCGCTGCGGCTGAAGTGGATCCAGTGGCGGAAGTGGACCCGGCGGCGGAAGTGGATCCGGCGGCGAAGGCTCCCGCATCGGAGGCCGCGGCTCCGGAGCTGCCCGGTGCACCGGATGACGCACCAGAGCTCGCATCAACCACATCGGCGCCGCGCATCGCTCGACCAACGCCGAGCACACCTGCCCATGGCGAGCTCGCAGCCTCAAATCGACCTGCTGCTGCTGCTGCTGCAATCGACGCGACCGCAACCCGCACCGAGCAGCCACCGAGCAGCGCGACCGCGGTAGCGTCAGCCCGAAGCGAACGCCAGTTGCGCAATGCGTTCGCGAATGCGGACCAAGAGCACGCAGGCCAGGCGGCGCTCGAACTGGCCGGCTACCTGGTGATACGGGAGCGTCACTTCGAGGCTCTTTTCGTGGTCGACACGGCGATCAAGCGTCACCGTACCGTGCCCCTGCGATTGGCACGCGCTGGATTGCTGCGCGACCTCGCCCGCTGCGATGACGCCGCTGCTGAGTTGCAGGGTGTGGTTCGCGAGATTGGTGCCAAGAACGTTTCTCCGGCGACTCTGTTCGACCTGGTGCAAGCGGAGTGGGTGGCCGGCCAGGGGGCAGCTGCTGCCGCGACGTTGCGAAGCATCCAGCAAATGCACGCTGGCGATGCGTGGCTACGCGATCACGCCACCGAAATGGCAGACTGGGATCAACGGATTCGAGAAGTCACCCCTGGACGCGATCCACTGGCGAACGGTGAACTGCGCGACTTGTTCGCCCTGTTGCGCGCGGCCCCCGAAGCGGCCGGTCGGTTGAAGATGCTCGACACGTTGGCCGTGCCCCCAACGCCGCGACCCGGCCCCAACGCGGCCAGCGATCAAGCGGCAATCGATGCGCGTCGACCACTTCGAATGCGCGCGATCGCGATCGCTTGTGCCGATGAGTCGACCGCGGTGCGCGCCCGGGCCGTGCATCTGGCCGCGGTGAATCGGCTGAGCGACGAAGCCTTCTGGGAAGTTGCGTTGACGGATCCAGCTCCGCTGGTGCGCCGCTTCGCCGCCAGTGGCGCAGCGCAGCAACACGGCAGAAAGGCGGTGACAAAGTTGTTCGCGGCAATCTCTCATGAGCGCGACCCAGCGGCCTTCGCATCGCTGCACGCGGCATTGGCGGCCGCGCTCGAAGTCATCGCGCCGACCTGCGAAGCCGACACGGAGTTTGGCCGCCACCAGGCGGTCGCTCACTGGAGATCTCAATGCCAACAATGATGCGCGCGTTCTGGTGCTGCGCGGGACTTGCCACGGTGCTTGTTTTGCCGAGCTGCTCGGTTGCTGTTGGCCTGACCAGCGGCGAGCTGCTCGAAGAGCTTGACGAGATTGTTCGCATCGACGGCACCGACAACGAGCGCAAGATCACCTACGCGCAACGTGCCCGGGTCTCGAGCTGGTACATGCACAACGCGTTGCTGATTCCGGTGCGTGCGCCAGCGGCGTGGTTGTTCGGACGACGCACCGAGATGACGCTCGAGAATCCGGGGCAGCACGTGCGCGAGTTGCTTGCGGAGTTACCCGACGAGACCGGCCGCAATCTGGCCGTCAACGCGGCCGCAGCCAGTCGACTCGGCTGGCTCGCCGAACTGGACCGCAACCCGCAAACCCGGGTCCTCGCGATCGACGGCTTGTCGCGCATTTGCCGGCAGCTATCGCTCGGCCCGTTCGATGGTTCGTTCGCCCAATTGAGCATCCCGATCGACCCCGAGACGCTTGCCTTGGCACGCTTGGGGATTCGCACACTGCGACCCTCGGCACGCGGCGAAAACGGCGGCTCCCTCGAGCCCTACCAAGACGCGCTTGCCCAGATCTCCTCAGCGCCGTTGGCACGCTGGGACGAGCGCTTGATGCTGATCGAAGACCTCGGGGTCTTGCTCGCCAACGAGACCGACGCGCAAGCGCGGCCGTGGCTAGACGCCGCCTTGCGGAAGGCGATCGAACACTGCGTGCGAGGCATCCTGCTGGGCACGATCAAGGATCGCGACAGCCGCTGGATCGAAGTGCGACTGTGCGCCATGGAGCAGATTCGCCGGCTCGGCGGCCCGCGGACCGTGCCACTGATGCTTGCAACGATGGCGGCCAGCCCGCAGGACCGGGTCGCCGGGCTATCGTGGTTCGACTCCGACGCGTTGATCCAACTGCGCCTGATCCACTACTGCGGCCAGCTGTCGGGCGAACTCGCCGAAGCTGTCGTTCGCTTGCCTGGCCGCCAGGATTGGGAGGCCACGACGCCGAGCGAATTCCTCGCCCGCACCGTGCTCGCCGAGCGCGACTACTATTCGAAGCTGCGCACGCCAGCCATCGTGGCGCTGAGCTGGAGCCTCGGCCGCAAGACGATCGACCCGGACCCGGCATGGGTTCGCAAGTGGAACGAGGAACGCCGGTAGCACGATGGGGACGAAACGATGAGCAACGGCGTGCAAACGCACTGGTGTGAGCAGACCGTCGCCTATGACGGCAGTCAGCTCCGGGCACATTGGTTGCTCGATCGTTTTGGCTTGGTCGGAAACGCGTTGGTCGCGTTTCGAGGCCCTTGCAACGTCCTCGGAGCCGAAGTCGCCGACCTCGAAGATCTCGATGGGCCCGGCATTGCCGCCGATGACATGGTGCACTTCGTCTGGGAGTCGTTCACCACGACCGACCTGCTGCTGGCCGTACACCGGCAGCGATTGTTCGCCGCCCAGGTTCGCGAAGTGATCCAGCGGTTGGCACCCAGTTCGGATGTGAGCCGAACTGGCGACGACCTTTACGTTGGGGACGGGAAATTGTCGATCAGCATCGCTACGGTCAGCCCAGTAAGCGCCTTGATCCACTTCGCAGTGAACGCACAGCCCGGCGGCGCGCCCGTCGCAATCGCCACCCTTCAACAACTCGGTATCGAACCGGGCTGCTTTGCGCGTGCCGTTCTTGAGCGGGTCGCCACCGAACAAACCTCGATGGAATCGGCCCGCGCCAAAGTGCGCGCAAAGGGCGAGTGGCGATGAACAAGCACGTCGTATCGCTGATCAAGGTCGTACTGCTGACGCTGATGTTGTGGTGGGTCTTCACCACGATCAGTTTCCGCGACCGGCTCGTCTACAAGGAGAGCGCCACCAGCGACAAGGTCGTTGCCGAGGTGGCCATCAGCATCCAGGGCCACTGGAACCTGGATCCGGTCGAATACACGATCATCGAACCCGGAACGGCGGCCGACGAAGGCGTCAAGGTCGCCACTCGCGGCATCCAGGACGACGGTACCCAACTGGAAGTCGCCCCGGGCATCTTCAGCTACTGGGGCAACCTCGATCCGACCTTGTTCGCGCTCGGCGCGCTGTGCTTCTTCGTGACCGTACTGATAGCGGGCGCTCGCTGGTGGTGGCTGCTGCGTGTGATCGGCACCGATCTGACGTTGCTCGAAACACTGCGCTTTACGTGGATCGGTGTCTTCTTCAACGCGGTCATGCTGGGCTCGACCGGCGGCGATGTGATCAAGGCGCTGTACATCATGAAGCGCTGCCCCGGCCATCGAGTGCCGGTGCTGGTCTCGGTCGGGGTCGACCGCATCCTCGGGCTCGGTTCGCTAGCACTTCTGGGCGCGATCGCCGTGCTGTTTGCACTCGACGACTTCCCGCAGATTGCGATAGGCATCTGGGGTGTGATTCTGATCGTCGGATTATTGGGGCTGGTCGCCTTCAGCAAACGCCTACGCCACTTGGTTCGCCTCAAGTGGCTGCTAGACCGCTTCCCAGCTGGCTTGCGCGCCAAGCTGCACATGGTCGACCAGGCGATCTTCTTCTATCGCGACCAGCGCACGATGCTGATCGGCAGCTTGATGCTCGGCATCGCCAACCACATGCTGTCGGTTTGCTGCGTCATCCTGATCGGCATGGCAATCGGCGTCGGCATGCCGGTGTTTGAATACTTCGTGCTGGTGCCAGTGATCAACATCGCATCCGCGGTGCCGATCGCGCCCAATGGTTGGGGCCTCGGCGAGACCATGTATGGCCACCTGTTTGGCACCCACGGCGCGGTCTACCTCGCCGCCGGCACCGTCGCGCCGTTCCAGGCGATGTACACCCGAGGGGTCGCGCTGTCCGTGCTCTACCGTACGGTGCTGACGTGCTTCAGCTTGCTGGCTGGCCTGTTGCTGCTCTTCGAGAAGGACCGTGTTACGCAGGAAGACATCGATCGCGAAGTGGCCACCGAGGAGCAGGAGCAGGATGACGCTGCCAAAGCTCTCCCAGATGAGTAGGAGCAAGCAGATGAGAAGTAGCACGCAGCTGAGTAGTAGCGCCGTAGCCAGCGGCCGCTTCTTGGCAGCAGACCTTTGCGGCGGGGGCCTGCGGAAGATCCCGGCTGTGGACCCCAAAAGGTCCGGCGGGTAGGCTTTTCGGCCAAATGACGCTGCTCGTAGTTGGTTCCACCGCGTTTGACACCATCGAGACCCCATTCGGCAAAGCCGAAAGGTGCCTTGGCGGATCGTCGACCTACTTTGGACTCGCCGCCCGCCTGTTCACGCCTGTGCAACTCGTGAGTGTTGTTGGCGAGGACTTCCCTGCTGAACACAAGAAGCTGCTGGCCGATCGCGACATCGATCTAGCTGGGCTCGAGGTCAAGCCGGGCAAAACGTTCTCGTGGCATGGTCGCTACTCCGCGGACATGAACAGCCGCGACACGATCGACGTGCAGCTCAACACGTTTGGCGACTTCCAGCCGAAGGTGCCCGAAAGCTACCGCGACACCCCGTTCGTGTTTTTGGCGAATGGCTCGCCAGCGACGCAAGCGTCGGTCGTCGAGCAAATGACCAACCCGCGCTTCGTCGTTGCTGACACGATGGACCTGTGGATCGATAACGATCGCGAAGGCCTGCTCGCGTTGCTGAAGCGCATCGATGGCGTCATCGTCAACGACAGCGAAGTGAAGTCGCTGACCGGCGAGAGCAACCTGATCGCGGCCGGCAAGGCAGCGCTGGCGCTCGGCCCGAAGATGGTCATCGTCAAGAAGGGGGAGCACGGCTGCTTCGTGTTCTCCAACTACTTCCACTACGCACTGCCGGCCTACCCGACCGAGACGGTTGTGGACCCGACCGGCGCCGGCGACAGCTTCGCCGGTGGCTTCATGGGCTACCTGGCCAACTGCGACACCATCAGTCTGGCCAACATGCAGCGCGCGGTTGCCTACGGCACCGTCACCGCCAGCCTCAATGTCGAAGGCTTCGGCGTGGACCGCCTGGCCAACGCCGACCGCGGCATGGTCGAGGGCCGTTACAAGGAACTGATGCAGTTCGTCTCGGGCGTCTAGTTCGCAAGAACGGCGCTGCCTCGAAGCAGCCGCAGCGGTCTACTGGAGCTGCACCAAGACCGGCGAACTCAACTGCAGGCCCGTGCTAGCAAAGCCGAGCCCTTGCACGATCATCGTGAAGCCCGCTAGGCCACCCGGATTCGGGTTCGCGAGCGACACCGTCGCATAGCCGAACGAGTCGGTGGTCGTGATGCCGAACGTAAAGATCGGCAGCGTCAAGAACAGGTCCCGCCAGCTGTTTGGACCGAACGTCAACGGCGCAGCAGTCGCCGGTAGCGACACGCTGTACGAACTCGGCAACGACGGGCCGGCGGACAGCAGCGCCAGGATCGGCATGCCAGCCTCGCCAGAGAAGTCGACATCCCAAGTCGGCTGCACCGCAGCACCGCGCAACAATCCGAAGTCGGTTTGGTCGGCCAAGAACGGTTGTGGTAGCGGCGGCACTTCGACCAAGGCCAAGCCCAACAACGACGGCTGGTCGTTGGCGATGTCCAACTGCACACCGAGCCATGCGCCATCTGCTGCAACGCCACCTGTCGTGCTGCCGCACACGACGCCGTTGAGCAGCGCGACTTCGCCGCCGTTCCTGGTCGCGAACAACGTGCCGCCATATTCCGCCGTCTCGGTGCAGAAGATCAGATTGGGTTCTGGCACGAACGTGCCGCTTGCATCGGCATAGGCCGGCAACCAGGTGCCACCAGCAGGGTCGAACGCCAGCCCACCAGTCTTGCCATAGAGCGATGCCAGCAGCGGTGCACCGGTGCGATCGAATGCCGACGCTTGCTGCACCCATTGCCGAACCGATGGCGAACCGCTCGCCAACGACTCGTTCACCAGCAAGCGCGCCGAGTTGGCTGCAAAACCACTAATGTTGCCGTTGCCATCGTAGGTAATGTCGGCCGCATCGATCTTGCAGATCGCCCCGTCTGCTGCGAACAACGCCGGCCCGGGAACTCCATTGACCCAATGGCCGCCGTCCGATGGCGAGTAGTAGAGGTCGCCATTGGCGGCCTGCAGCAGCGCGCCGGCGCCAACCGATGTGCCGTTCTGCTGCGGGCCGGCCGCCTGCAGCAACTGTCCTGGGGCGATAAACCACTGCGAGTCGCCGTTCGGTAGGAGCCGCACCCAATCCGCGGGTTCGATCAGGTAGGGAATGCCGCCGCCGACGAAGACCTCGAACTGCGCCGGCGCCACCGACGAACCAAAGCGCACGCTGAAGAACACCTTGTCCCAGCTGACGTCGTTGCGGTCGGCATGCTTGACGAACAACCCACCCAATCCGATCGGGTCCGAGTACGAAGCCTTCCAATCGTGAAGCTTCAGGAAATCGCCGTCGAAATCGCCATCGCCAAGGTAGCAGTGCATGGCCGTTGCCGGCATCAGCGTGCGCGCTACCGAGCCGCCAGGATCGGGCAGCGCCAGCGTGAAGTCGTATTCGGTGATCTGGTTGATGGCGCCAAACGGACGTTCGTTGGCCGCATCCAGGCTGACGAACGGATGGCCGCCGGTAAACAACAGCACGGGGATCTGGCCGGTGGCCAGGTCGGGCGGCGCCAGCAGCGCGCCGAGCACGCTGGCGACGTACCATCGCAAGCTGACAGGCCGGCGGACCGCCCTACAGATAAGCCTGCAGACAAGCTTATGGGGGGCGCTGAGCCGTCGAACCACGAGCATGGTCATTTGAGAAGTGTAGCCATCAGCGTGCGCCCGTGGGCTCCCTGATGGCCAGCCGCGAGCGAGCAAGGGTAGCCAGACAATCGAGCCCGGAAGCACCTCAGGTGCCTAGCGGGCGTGATTCCCAGGGCCATGCTCGCTATCGTGTTCGCCCCGATGACCTCACTGCAGAGCTATGTTTGTGGCCAATGGACCGCCGGTAGTGGCGATCCGGTGAGCCTTCACGACCCGTCCACCGAAGAAGTGATCGGTGATGTCCGCCCCGGTGGCGTTGACTTCGCCGCGACCCTGGCGCACGCGCGCACGGTGGGCGGCCCGGCGCTCCGAGCGCTGACCTTCCAGCAGCGCGGCGAGATCCTCAAAGGCCTGTCCAAGGTCATTCACGAACACCGTGACGAGCTGATCGAGATCGCCGGTCGCAATGGCGGCAATACCCGCGGTGATGCGAAGTTCGACCTGGACGGAGCCTCCGGAACGCTCGCCTACTACGCGCATCTCAGCAAGTCGCTGCCCGAGACGCCGTGGCTGACCGATGGCGAGGGCACCCAACTCGGCCGAACCGCCAGATTCTGGTCCGAGCACGTGATGCTGCCGCGACCAGGTGTCGCGCTGCACATCAACGCCTTCAACTTCCCGGCCTGGGGCATGGGGGAGAAGCTCGCCTGCGCGATCCTAGCCGGCATGCCGGTGATCACCAAGGCCGGCACCGCCAGCGGCATGTTGGCGTGGCGCGTTTCCGAGCTGCTCGTCGCCAGCGGTCTGCTGCCAGAGGGATCCTTCCAGTTCCTCGCAGGCTCCGTGGCCAAGATGGTCGACCACATGCAGGCGATGGACGTGGTTGCGTTCACCGGCAGTGCCCGCACCGGACATCGCATCCGCGGCAACACGGCCTGCATCCAAAACAGCGTGCGCGTCAACATCGAAGCCGACTCGATCAACTCAGCGGTGCTCGGCCCGAATTGCGATACCGATGACGACACGTTTACGCAGTTCATCGCGAACCTGCACCAGGACATGACCCAGAAGGCCGGCCAGAAGTGCACGGCCGTGCGCCGCATTCTCGTTCCTGAGGACAAGCTGGAGGACTTCAAGGAAGCTCTGGTCGACCGCCTTCAATCGACCCGCATTGGCAACGCCCTCGACGGCGACTCGCGCATGGGGCCGGTTGCGAGCAAGGCGCAACTTGACGACGTGCGCGGCGGCATCAAGCACCTGCAAGCAGAATGCGACACGGTCTTAGGTGGCCCCGAGGCCATGGACGGCCCCGGCTACTTCGTCAAGCCGACGCTGCTGCAGGCGCGCAACAACCACGCGGCCATCCTGCACGAGCTGGAAGTCTTCGGGCCCTGTGCGACGATTCTCCCGTACGACGGCAAGGTTGAGACGGCGATCGACCTGATGAATCGCGGTGGCGGCTGCCTGGTGGCCAGCGCCTACAGCGACGACAAGAAGTTCGTCCGCGAGCTGGTCACCGGCATCGCGCCGTGGCACGGCCGCGTCTGGGTCGGCAGCGAGAAGACGATGGGGCACGCCCTCGGCCCGGGGGCCGTGCTGCCCGGATCGATCCACGGCGGCCCCGGTCGAGCTGGCGGTGGGGAAGAATTGGGCGGCCTACGTGGCCTGAGCCCCTACCTGCAGCGTACGGCGGTACAAGGTGACCGAGCAGTCGTAGGTAGGTCCTTTGGCGTAGGCGAGTAGAATTACGCACGGCCGCACCGAATTTGTGGAGAACTCCGAATTTCGGAGATAAACCCCGACCTTGGGCCCAGGTTTGCCGCGTAGCGTCTAACAACCCAGGAGCCCAAGGTAAACCATGACCGCAGTCATTGTGTGTTGGTGTGCAGGCAGCCTTCTAGTAGCCCCGATCATAGGTCGCGCAATGCGCGCCAGACCAGTTCCCAAACGGCCGCAAGTCAAGGCCACGAACGCGGCCTAGGTCGCGAGTCTCGATGTCCTGAGCGCCGCCACTAGCCGGCGCCACATCGACCCGTCGGGCGGCAGTCTGCCGCATGGAAGTTCCCGCTCCGCGAACCACGCGTCGAGCAAGCCCGAGGCGACTCGGCCCGCCTTTTTCCCGCGAATAGGCAGCGCTAGTGGCGGCTCATGATCGGCCTGTCGGACCAGCGCAAACTCGCAATTGTGCGTAGGTCCGGTGCCTCTGAGTTCACCGATTCTGAAGCCGAGATTCGCCCGCAAGGCGTTCATCCGCGCAGCGAGTAACTGGACCGCGTCCTGCTAGGCGAGCGTGATCAACTTGGGCACCAGGTCCTGATCCCTGGGCTTTGGGCTTTGGGCTTTGGGGCTGTAGGTCCCTGGGCAACGGGCCAGCAAGACACACCTCGCCCTCGGAATCGAGAACGGGTGGCCGACGGCTGGGCAACGGGTGCCGCGGCTGCCAGCGCTGCGATCGGGGCCACCTGAGACGTCAGGGACACCGGAGAAATGGTGGGCGTTACAGGACTCGAACCTGTGACCCATAGCTTGTCGAACCCTTCGATACGCCAAACGGAAGTCCCGCTAGGAACTCGGTTTCGACCCTAAGTGCCTTCGGAGGCCATTGCAACGGCTATCGCTCGGTTGCAGTGGATCTCACTCGATCTCGCTCGATCTCGCCTGATATCGGTAACTACCGGTAACAGTTACAGCTTTTGCCTGACCCCATTAGCGCCGCGATGCGAAAGCGGCCACCGGTTCGCGCAGGGAAAGTTGGCAATTCACGCTCCCCAAGCCGATCGCGTTTCGTGGCATGTTGCCGAACATCATCCAGCACTCTCCGCCGCTGAATCTACCTCCTCATTCGTCTTCGTCGGGGTGGGCCCATCGTGGGTGAAATGGCGGCGGCGGGGAGTGCCTTTTCCACGAGAACGCATGAACGCACAGCCATCTCAGCCGCGAAGGGCAGTTGCCGCAGCCAAGCGCATCGCCTTCGCCAAGAAGGGCAGACCCGGCCCGAGCCCCCTCGACTTCGTTGAGGCAATCTCGATCGCCGAGCTGCATCAGCGCGAACAGCGGATCGACAGCGCCGCGGCCATGCTCGCCGACTCCGCCGACGCGCCCGCCGCAGCGAAGGAGATCGCCGACGCCTACTTCGTCGACCTCCCACGCCTCGACGCGACCCCCGACGGCCCCGAATACCCTGGCATGGGCACTGACGTCCCCGACGGTACCAAACCGGGCTCGGCGGCACCGGCCCCGGCCACCGGTGCCGGAAAGGCCGACCCGACTGCTGTCGGCGAACCCCTCAAGGGGCGCGACGACCGCCGAGGGGTTAACGAGCTAGAAGATGCCGCCGAGGTGCTCATTCGCGCGACCCTGTTGAGCTTCGCGCTCCGGAAGGCCGCGCTCCTGATCATGGGCCGCATCCGTCGCTTGGCGATGCGCATGTTGGGCAGAGACCGCAGCGCCGCGATGGTGCTCGACGTCAAGGCGACCGAATTGCAGCGCGCGAGCAAAGCCGCCGGGACCAAGAGCCCCGCACTCAACATGCGCGGGAGCCGTGCTCGGCCCGCTCACGAGGCGGAGATGATCGAGAAGGCGATCGCCAGGGGTGCAGACACGGAGGCCGTCGAAGCGATCCTCCGGTTCTCGCGCGAATACGACGACCTACACCAACACGGCGTAGGGCCCCGCCAGACCCGCGAGCACTTCATCGAAACCAACATGCGCGTTTCGCGCAGCCAATAAGCAACCGCAAAACCGGACAACATCCAATGACAGCCAAGAAGAACGAAGCCGCCCCGAAGCCTGACGATGGGCGGACTATCCCCATCGCCGCCCCGAACCTGGAAACCGCACCCTCTGAGGTCGCCCGCTGGTATTGGGTCGGCGCGCGGCTCGATGCGCCCCGCTCATCGATCGACGTGGCCGGCGTCACCTTCAACAAGATCACCGAGACGATCCACGCCGTCGAAGGGCAAAGCCAACAGCGCGTCAAGCACCCAGGCACCTGCGTGCGCCTGACGGAGAACAAGCTCGAAGTGCTCGCCGAACGCCTCTCGCGAATGGTCATCCGCGGAACGGCTCCAAGCGGTGCCGCGACGGAGCGGGGCGCTGGCGACGTGCTCGACGAGCAGCCCGCGAATCGCACCCCGAAGATCATCCTCTCTATCCCAACCGAGGAGCAACTCAAGGCCGTCAGCGCGAGCGGTCGGCCGCGCTATCGCAAGTTCATTGCGCGCCCGAACGACCGCCCGCTCGCCGAGGTGCTCTATTGCGTCCCTTGCCCGGAAGGCAAGAACCGGCCACGCGGCATTGATGACGATCTGCCGCCGCCGCTCAGCGAGACCGGTATCCAGGTCGGCAACGCACCGACGGAGCCGCTTGTCGGCCCCCGGAAGAGCACGAGCCATGCGGGCATGGTCGATGCCAGCACGGGGGACCAGCTCGCGAGGCTGCTTTCGTGAACTGCGACCTGATCGAGTTGCTCGACGAGTCCGACTCGATCGGCGTGCTCTACTGGATGACCCAAGCCTTGGGCGGCAAGAAGACCCCCGAGCCGCTCTTGATGTCCGGCACCGGTGCCGAGGAACTCGGCCGCGCGGTCGCGGTCTCGCTGATCCGCGACGGCGAGGACGTGATGATCGCCCCTTGGTCTTGGCTAGAGGGCAAGTTGCCCGAGGTCCTGCCGACGGTCCTGATCTGCATCCCGGGGCTCGAAGATGTCGATGCGGACTTGCTCGAAGCTCTAAGCAAGCGCACGGCGGTTCTTGTGGCCGGCAACGCAATCCCACTCCTCGAAGGCGCAACGGCTATCCTGACCGACGTGCCGAGAGACCGGCTTGCCGACCTGTGGCTCCACGAAGAAACGGGCTATCCGGTGGCCACCTGCTAGGCGCGCCGTGCCACGCCCGCAAGCACAAGGCCCCTGGCGCACCCCCTTCGATCATCGAAACGGATCGAGAAGCGCTCCCGGGCACGAACGCCGCATCCGTGCCCACTGCGTTCGCGTTTTCCAGCACTACCTAGAGTTCCCCATGCTCCAAGGTAGCGAGGCCGTGCTCGCGCGATGGCGGACCCGCGGAGTCCCCAATACCGCGTCCGCTCGAAAAAGATCGCACGTCGCTAGAGCGCGTTCTTGAGTGACTCCACGCCAACCCATCCCCCCAAGTCGTGCTAAAGCACATTGTTACGGACCGTACCGAAGAAGGGCGGAACACACACCCAAAAGAAACGGTCCCGCGCCAACCCCAGCCCTCCTAACTCGAACAGCGGCTTCGAGTTACGGACGGGCGGCGTTGAAAAGAGTGTTGAGGTGGTTGACGCTAAAACGCTTCCCCAGAACGGTTTGCGCCAACCCCATCTCTGGTAAGTCGAACTGAGGTGCCAAGATACGGCCGCAAGAAAAAAGAGGCGTGGTGGTTGACGGTAAAGCACTCCCCAGAAACGGGTTACAGAAGCCGGAACCTTTCACCCGCCGCGAAACCATGCTAGAAGGGTGTCGGGACTTCAAACGAGGTCGCCAGACATGACTACGGCCCGTTCGGAAGCCGAACGAGCCGTAGTTCCAGAGCTAGCACAAACCCGAAGGTCCGCACCTGCAACTGTAGGAAGTCGCAAGGTAGGGCCAACGGCGTCTCGGAGCAAGATCCTAGGCACCGGGGGGTGTGTGCAGCTCGTTATTCAACACGAGCCAGGACAATGACCACACGCACTCAGCGCCCGGCGGATACTCCGTCGGCGATCGCCCGTTCCGCAGAAACCCCCGACCCGGTCGGCTGGAAACTCCGCACCCTCGCCGGGCTTCTTGACGTCCCACACCATTACGTCAGCGACCGGTGCCGCGCCAGGAGCTGTGCCCACCTCGCCCTCGGCCCTCGCTGCCACGTCGTGGTCGACGGGGACCACGGGGCGTTGGTCGCCAACCGCCCCGAGACGGACTTTCACCAGGACGGCCCCGACGGTCGGGACACCATCGAGCGGGTATTGGCCGGCCGGGGGCGGATCGAGTTCTACGAGGTCGCGGCCCTGCTCGGCGTCACCGAACGCACCGTGTACAACTGGGCAGCGCGCGGCGACATGCCGTTCAAAACAGACCGCGTCGGCCGCTACGCAACGCGGGGCAGCATCCGAAAGTGGCTCCTCAGCAAACGCGTGCCGGCGCGTTGGGAGGTGCAACGATGATCGCCACCGATGCCGACAAAGTCGAGCGCCAACTCAAGTGCATCCCCGAGGCTGACCGCGAAACCCCGGTGCCGTTGCTCAAGGCCGGTCGCGTCGTCGAAAAGCTGGTGCCAGGGTTAAACCCGGCCGGAGCCACGTTGCACAGGTGGGCGCTCAAGAACAAGAAGTCGCCGCGACTAGAGGTTATTCGCGCTGGCAACGCTCGCTACACAACCGCGCGCATGTTGGCCGAGTTCTTCGTCGCGAGCGGAAAGACGGGGGGTGCCAAGTGAGCAAACGTGAAGAACGTCGCCGTCGCGACCGCCTCCGCCGCCGCGAACGCCGTCGCGCGCAAGAGAAGCCGTGCGATCTGTGCGACAGCAGAATCGACTTGATGTATGTCGAAGTCGACGGCCGCCCCGATCTCAGCGCGTTGTGCTGGTCATGCGCCGAACGACTCAACACGGTTGACGGCTTAACGATTCGATCGGTGTTCCCACCCTGCAACCTGTGCGGAACGGCTGCGGTCATGCGACATCGCTGCCGCGTTACTCCGCGCGAAGGGCTTCGGTGTTTGTGCTGGCCGTGCGTGACCGGCCTTGCGCAAACAGATGGCGCAACGGTCCAAGTCGAAGTCGGTGGTGTGTTGACGGCCTCGCAAGACGGAGGTGCCAAGTGGGCATCCCGATAGATCTGCGTGACCTTAAAAGCTGGCACCTATGGAAGAGCAAGCCGAAGAAAGGCAAGGGCAACGAGGACAAGCAACCCGACAAGCAACCCGTCGACCGATACGGCACGGACGCATCGTTGAAGTATCCGCCGCCCGACATGCTCAACGACTACGAAACCACGAAACGGATTCGGGACGCCGAGCCGGCGCTAAACACTCAACTCGGGCTCAACCTCTCGGGCCGCATCGTGCGCAAGCTGGATGGTGCGACCTTGATCGGCCTCGATTACGACGGATGCCTCGGGCGTGATGGCGTGCCAATGCCATGGGCCGAGAAGTCGCTCGGGTTGTTGCCACGCACCTACACCGAAATCACGCCGAGCAAGTGCAGCCTGCGCGCGTGGTATTGGGTGCACGACGCCGACCACGACCTAGGCAACGCCAAAGTGGTCACGTTCACCGGCGACAAACGCGAAGCCAATGCGGCACCGGGGGTGCCGCTCAGCAAATCCGTCGAGCTGCAAATCCTCGGCAACGGGGACGGTGCCGGGTTCGCGACGTTCACCGGCCATGAGCTTGACGGATACCCCGCGACAATCACGACGATCAAGACGATTGAACCGCTCATCAAGCATCATGGCTTGCGCGCGAAGATCAATAAGCTGTCGACAGAGTTACGCCCCGGCACCGGGCCTGTGCTGTCGGTCGAGCAGACGCGCGAGCTACTCAAGAGCCACAAACACTTCGAGGTCATTGAGAACGCGACCCACTGGCAAAGCATCATCCCCGACGACAAAATCGACAGGAGCGCCAGCGCGGCGTTCTCACGCGTCGTTGTCGAGGTGCTCAAGGTCAACGGTTGTCACGGCGAAGCGGCCGTCGACTACCTCTTGCAGACCGGTTGGAAAGGCGTCGAGGACAGCGCCGACGCGAGCCGCTACGGCCGCCGGTCGTGGGTCTCCGCCGACGTTGCTCGCGTGCAGAAGTTCGATATCTTCGACCGACCCGACTTCGTGGCCTTGCTAGGCGCCCACGAACTGACCGAGGTGCAGATGGCCAAGTTCGAGGCCGACGTCGCCGCGCACAACGAGAGAGCCGAGGCCCGCGAGGCCAAAGCGAGGAGCGGCTACAAGCTGCGCAGCGCCTTCGACATGATGACCGACCCCCCGGTCGAGTGGTTGGTCAAAGGCTACGTGTCCGAGGCGAGCGTCGGACTACTCGCCGGCGAATCGGGCACCGGTAAATCCGGCTTGCTGATCGACCTCGTGGGGCACCTGTTGCACGGCCGGAAGTGGCTCGGCAAGCGAACAGCCCCGGGCAGCGTTATTTGGTTCGCCGGCGAGGGCAAGCGCGACATCGGGCCGAGGCTCAAAGCTTGGCACCAACGCCACGACATCGACCCGATGCTACCCGAGGGCCGCTACTTCGCCGCCGTCGACGAGATCATCGACCCGCTGACCGGCGAGAAGGGCCTCACGCGACTACGTGCGACGCTCGAAGAAGCAAAGGCCACGTATGGAAATGCGCCGGCGCTCGTCGCGCTCGACACGTTGAGCAGCCTTTGGGGCGGCGAGTCGGAGAACGATACGGCCGAGGCGGCGAAGTGGCTCAAGCGGCTCCTCGACATCGCTGAGGAGTTCGGCTGCACGTTCATGCTCGTGCACCACCTTGCGAAGCCACCGCAATCGACCCGCCCGACCAAAGCCCGGGTGCCGACGATGGCCTCGGTGCGCGGCGCGAGCGCGTTCGCGGCGAACGTCGACTTCGTGCTCGCAATGGGAGCGACCGGCGAGCACGCGAGCGAGCTTCACAACCTCAAACAACGCAGTGAGCGTAAGGCGGCACCGGCGGCGTTTGACATAGTCGCCGAGAAGGTGGGCACCGACAGTCACGGCGAAACCGTTACCGCGATGGTCGTGGTGCGCGGCGTTGCGGCCGACGAGGCGAAAGCCAAGGCCGAGGCCGAGGCGAGCACGATAGCGAACGAGGCAAAAGACCTCCAAAAGAACATCGCGCGAGTAGTCGCAGCGGCTGCGAAGCTGGGCCCCGAGTGGCACGCAAAAACGGCGATCACTAAGAGGGCGGCGATCAAGAATACCGTCGGAGGAACCGCCATCGAGATCGCGACCGCGAGCGAATACGGTTTGCTTGAGTCGGACGGAAAAGGCCGCCCCCGCTACCGAATAACCGACGCCGGCCGCGCGTCGCTGAGGGCTAAATGATCAACCGTTCCGATCGTTCCCGGAACGTTCCGCGGAACGGTCCCATGCCATCCCCATCGTTCCGTTCCCGGAACAGGGGGGTATGGGGTGGTGTGTGTGTGCGCGCTACCCAGGTGGAACGATGGCCCCGCAGCCCTAATCGTTCCGGCCTCAAAGCACCCCAAAACGACCCCCCGGTGCCACCGGGAACCAAGGCCAGCCGGCCGTAGATGACTAGGATTGAACAAATGACCAGCGACAACGACCTTGAGAACCCCTGCCCCGATCCGCTCAACATGACGCCAGACATGCGCAGCGCGGCAGAGCCTGCCAATTCGAAGTTGCCGGTAAATAGTCGCCCGATTATCCGGCGCGCGAACGGCCAGCTCGAAAAGGGATCGGCTCCGCTCCCCGGGTGCGGTCGACCAAAGGGCTCGGGCAAGGGCATCCCGCCGATGTCCGTGTTGATCAACCGAGTGGCCGAGGAGCAAGGCGTCTCGGTCGCGGAGGCCATGGGGGCGGTGGCTAAGGCCGCGTTCCGGGCCGCCCTCGCGGGTGACACCACGGCCATGAAGATGCTGCTTAGCAGAGCACCCGATGCGGCGCCCGAGGATGCCCCCGGAGCGGCGATCGCAGTCGGGAACGCAGGACCGCCCATCCCCGACGACGTGGCGCTCTACCGCGATTTCGGCCGGCAGATGCTCGAAGACCTCAAGGCCGACATCGATGCCAAGCATGGGCCCGGCACCGCTGAGGCGATGAAGCTCGACCCAGTCAAAGACCGGGAGGCTATTCTCGCACACGCGCGCCGGCCAGACCGTCAAGCGCAGGGGCGGCAGATGCTCGCCGAGCTTAAGGCCCTGCAAGAAGCCGACGAAGCCGAGGAGATCGCGCGGCTGCTTTCGTAACGGTTACCGCCTCGCCCGCACCACGGCCCCCCGGTGCAAACGGGAAGCCGTTGCCCCGCCGGCCGTTGCGTGCGTAGGGCGAACCACCGACCACTAGCTACCGCAGCGAACACCGCGCGGCGGGCGCCTGTGCGCCGTTCTAAGCGCCTCCGATGTCGGGTGGCCAACGTCTTTGGATGATCAGCTGCGATGCGCAGCATCGTCAGCTGCATCATCTAGTTGGGCCGTCGCCAGGCTCGCCAACGATACCTGTCCGAACCGGGCCAGTGCCAAAGTCTGCATCTAATCCCAGGTAATCGTAATCGAAATGCCGCTCGAACTGATCTAGCGACTCTACATCGGGCCAGATCGACTCTGGAATCGCCAGCTCCTCAAGCTGTTGACGGAAGATCCAGCGGAACACGCGCTGCAGCTCGGCACGCCGACCATCCAGGCCATTGGAATGGTCAACCAAGTAGTGACTCATGGGGATCAGCGACGCCGGCCGACTTAGACCAGACACCAAATCCCGAACGGCTTGCTTAGCGCTTACAGCCAAGATCACTCGGTTGGTGTATTTGAGGTCCGACTCACCCATACGCTCACCCGATCTGCCCAACTAGTTATTCGGCAGACCCGCCTAACCACGGCGGGCCCCCTCCCCCGCAGCCTAACACGGAAGGAGCCTACGGCCCAGCCGCTCCAAGGCCTTTGTGTGACAACCACTTGCGGAAAGTGGCTGCGATCGGAATCCGCGAATAGGCAGAACTGGCTCACGGCGCGAGTAGTATTCAGACCGCCGAGAGCTTCACCCCGGTACCGACGGCTTCGTCGAGCAACGCCAGCGACGGCCGCCCAGCGAGCGCACTACTCGCCTTGACCGCCTTGCCCACGTCATCATGCGAATAGCGCCGCGTGGTCGTTGTCGAAGCGTGGCCCAACTGGGCCGCAGCGGTCTCCCGGTCGACGAGAACATCGGCTTCCGTCGCGACGGCGTGGCGGATCTGGTAGGGCGTCCAGCGCGGCAGCGGTGCCAACCCGCCCTCCTCGCGTGCCGCGTTGGCCCGCTCGATGCCTCGCTCGACCGCCTTGCGCAGCGCGTGGCTATCGTAGGTCTCCGAGAACACCCGCGGTGCCTTCCCGGCCGCTAGGCGTTCTTTGCGCTCGCGTTCGTAGCGCACCGCGTCGTTGCCGTAGAGCTTCGGCCTCGACCCCGCTGCGCGACGACGGCGGTTGCCTTCCGCGAAGCCCTCGGCGGGGCGGAACATCGCGACCTCGGGCGCTCGATCCATGTAGGGGGCTAGAGCGCGCTGCGCAGCCTTCTCGAACACGAGCACGCGCGCCTTGCCCTTCTTGGCCGTCTTGTGCTGCTTGAGCACCGCGACCCAACGCTCGTCGTCGGTGGTATCGATGTCGCCGCGCGTCATCGTAAGCAGCTCCTTCGGCCGGGCACCGGTGCGGGCAAGCAGCTCGACCACGACGTCGATCACTGGCGGCAAGTGGGGGAGCGTCGCAAGCACAGCCTCGAACGCGACAGCATCGCGCCCCTCGCCTTCTGCGACGCCGAACTCGCCGCCCTTGAGCCCTTTGACCTTGGACAGCCGATAGGCCACTGAGTCGGGCACCAGCTCGTTCTCGACGGCCCAATCGAAGGCGGCCCGAATCGAGCCGACGCGCAAGTTGATCTCGGACGCGCAGCAGCTAGCAACCCATGCGTCGCGCACGGTCTTGAGTTTCATCGGGCCGAACTCGGCCGCCGGCTCGGTGCCGTAGAGCGCGCGCAGCGGCGAAGCGGGCAACGTCTGCCCGTCTGCACCGGTCGTCTCGCCGCGCAGCGCGTAGACCGTTCGCTTGCCGTTGCCACCGCGCGTTGCCCAGCCGGCACCGTGGCGTTGGTCTTGATGCGCGAGGTATCCATCGCACATTTCTGCGATCGTAAAACCCACCGCCGGTGCCTTCGGAAACGCGCGGCCGTTCGCGAGCCAACGCGCGAGCGTCGCATCGAATTCGCGGTGCGCAGATGCGAGCGCGTCGGCGGAATCTGCACGCCCAAATCGGCGCGGCTTGTCTTCGCCGGGGAACTGTGCGCGCGCGTAGATGCGGCCGTTCTTGAGTCGCTGAAAGCGTAGCTCGGGGAGCTTTGTCGTCGTCGTCATCGGACTTTCCTCGTGGTTGCTGGTAATCAGTAACGGTTACTGATTCCTAGCGGGAAAGCCGCTCCGCTCGCGCTTTTCAGCGCGAGCGGGTTCGTCGTAAACGACGACTGGCAAAGGGGTTGGAGTGGTGGGCGTTACAGGACTCGAACCTGTGACCCATAGCTTGTCGAGCTATTGCTCTACCAACTGAGCTAAACGCCCCGGTCGCAACGGCGAGGATCATGCCCCAGACAGAATCAGAAGCAAGGGCAATCTTTGCGCTGATCGCCTCGGTAGACCCAAGAGACTCAGCGCCTGTGTGGCCACACTGCGGTAGGCTGTCGTCAAGCAATGTCGGCGGTTGGCCGGCACTCTCGCATGCTCGTCGCCTCTGAGGATAATCCTGCCGCTCTCGCACGCTCGATGCCATTGCCGCGTCCATCGCCCGGCGCCGCGTCTCGAGTGCAGCTTGGTCGTGCCGAATTGGTCCTGGAACACAGTCGTGGCAGCTACTCGCTGCTGTGGTCCGATGGCCGAGAGGCTCGGCGCTACTTGTTGGGCTTGTCCAAGTCCGGACAGCTCAGCGTCGAACTGCGGGCGCCCAAACTGCCGGTGCGCATTGTGCCGCGCGAGCTGCTGACGATCGTGCCGAACGCGCGCATGCGCGGCTTCATGACGGTGCCCTTGGTGCCAACCGTTGTCTGGCGTGATGGACTACATCCGCCACAAACGCTGATCGAGCTGCACCAACCAAATCTGCAAGGCCATTGGGAAGAGTCCTCGGGCCACTCGATCCGCAGCGCGGCCAGCTGGCTGGTACGCTTCCCGTTCCAGACAGGCGAACCGCAAGTCGTCGTACCTCTTCGCCTCTACAACGACGGCAGCGAACCGGCCTGCCCAGGCCAACTCGAACTCGAAATCACCGACGATGATCTGGTCGAATTGCGCGGCTCGATCGTAGTGCGCCCGCGACGCATGCGTTGGTCCGAGACAGGCATGAAGGAGTGTTCGGAATGAGGCGGCGCACATGGCTTTGGATGGTCCTTGGCTGTGCGTTGTTCGCTTCGTGCGAACCGCGCAAAGTCGAGATCCAAGGCCTCGACGAATTGACGGCCGAGATCCGCAGCCAACGTCTCCAGAATCGACAGCGCGGCGCATCGGCTGAGTCGGCACCGGCATTCCGGGGCGAGCAAATCAAGACGGCACTGGCGCCGCTGCGCGACGTGCTACAGCAACTCGGCTCAAGCCAGCGCGAGCTCTCAACGCGCCAAGCAACGCTGACCCAGGAGCTGCAACGCTGGGCGCAACTGCTGGTGCAGTCGATGCCATCCGAGCAGGGCCAACCCGACAGCAACCAAGCCGAACGCAACGAAGAAGCCACCAAGCTCAGTCAGCGCCTGGCGGCACTAGAGAAGACGATCGCCGAGCAGGATCAACGTCACCGCCATGTGGAAGCATTGCTCGGCACGGCACTGGATCACACGGCGGATCAGTTGGAGCAGTTCCTCAAGCGAGTCGGTGCCGACATTGGCGAACCGATACCAACAGACAACCAGCCAAACCCCGCGACTGGCGCTTCTGGCAAAGACGAGGCCAATGCAAACAGCGGCGCGACACCACCGCCAACGACTGGCTCGCAACCTGCCCGCCGAGCAGGCGGCAACCCAGCAGGCAGCAGCCGAGCAGGCGGCAACCCAGCAGGCAGCAGCCCAGCACGCGGCAACCCAGCCCCCAGTTCCAAGCAACCCAGCAACACAGAAGCCGGCAAGGCAACTGGCGGCCAGTCTCCGCAAAAGCCAGCACCATCAGGCGGTGGCCAAACGAGCGACTCGCTTGAGGCCAAAGCGAGCCAACAGGGTTCCATGGAGTGGTTGTGGGGACTGGCCGGGGTATCCCTGTTGTCGGGGATCGTGCTGCTGTTGACGAAGAAGCGATCGCGACCGCTGTCGATGGCGCCGGAAATGCAGTACGCACCGCAGCAGCAACCAGCAGTGGATTCACGACCGGACTTGGCAGCTGGCTTCGCGACCACTGCGAACGCAGCCGACGACGGCGTTGGCAGTATCGACCTCAGCGAGTTCGACGTTGCCGGATCGGATCTTGCCCACCCGGAAGTTGGTGGCCGCGATGCCGACAGCAGCGATGACATCGCCGGTGTCGACAGCAGCGATGCAGACAGCCACACTGCCGACACGCCCGAAGTGGAAGAATTGTGGGCGGCTGCGGCACTGCTCGGCGAGGCGATCGGTCGGTTGAAGCACACCGGCGAAGCAATGCCACCAGAACTTGGCGGACAACACCCACTGCCCGAAGTTCCCCATGAGGATCCTACTGGCGCGCAAGCCGAACAGTATTCGGGGGCCACAGCTGACCAGGACGCCAACGATGCATTGGATCTAGACGAGATCTTCGTCATCGATGAGGACGACGAAGTCGACGCGGCCATGTTCGCGGAGTCCGAAGCTCAGCCAGGTAGTGACCTGCATGCCGATGTCGCAGCAGCGATCGACACCGAGCTCGGCGCCATCCAGGCGCTCGGATTCCCAGAACAGGGATTCGAAGAACAGCGATTCAGAGAACAGGGATTCCCAGAATCTGCAACTCTGGATTCTGCAACTCCGGATTCTGGCCACACGCCTAGCGACGCCGAAGACGAACACTCCGGCGAGCCCGAAGCCCTCGCGCAGAACAACGCTTCCGCAACGCCCCCAGTTTCGGACGTAGCCAACGACTCTGCCCCGGTGCAGAGTCCTTACCGTCCGCCCGCGTCTGGCCAGCCAGCAGCTCGCCATGCCTCATCCTCGCCGGTCACGTGCCGCCTGAACCTCTCAGGTGACGAAGAGGCCGAGGGGCGCGTTCGCCGCATCTTGGGCCGGGATCCGAGGGTTCTGGTCTCCCCTGCGCCACAGGTGCGAACAGGAATGGGGGAGCTTGAAGTCAGTTTTGCACTCTTGCCGGGCCTGACCGCTGGCGAGCGGAGCCTGTTGGAGCAGCAACTGCGTGACACGGTCGCGTAAGGCCCACAGGCGACACTTCGACTCACAAGTCGCCCGTGGCCCATTGTTCCGCTCGGCGCTGTGGTAGCCACCTCTAGCTCCCACGTGTGGCTAGTTCCCACGTGTGGCTCCAGCCAGGGACTGCGCTGCGCACTCAAGAACCGGCCTGCTCGGATCAGCGTGGCCGCGGCCTGGCCCAAATAGAGACCGCAAACCGTTCTTTCCAGACGCGCTGTTCCTCCTCGCAGTCGGGGCATCGGGTCGCTATCTTCCCAGCCCGTTTTTTAGAGCCAGCCAGGAGCCCAACGCGATGATTATCGGTGTCCCCAAAGAGATCAAACCCCAGGAAAACCGCATTGGCGCCGTTCCGGCCATGGTGCTGGAACTGGTTGAAGCCGGCCACACCGTGCTCATCGAGCAGGAAGGTGGCCTCGGTGCCGGCGTGACAGACGACGAATACACCGCCGTCGGCGGCAAGATCGTCGCGACGGCGGCCGACGTCTACGGCCAAGCGGAGATGATCATCAAGGTCAAGGAGCCGATGCCGGCCGAGTACCCGCTGATCAAGAAGGGCCAGATCCTGTTCACCTACTTCCACTTCGCGGCCAGCCTGGAGCTGACCAAGGCGATGCTGGACTCGGGTGCCCACTGCTTCGCCTACGAAACGCTGATCCACCGCGGCACCCTGCCGCTGTTGACGCCGATGAGTGAAGTGGCTGGCCGCATGGCCGTGCAGGTCGGCGCCGTCTGTCTCGAGAAGCACATGGGCGGCCGCGGCATCCTCGTTGGCGGTATCCCGGGTGTCGAGCCAGCCAAGGTCGTGATCCTTGGTGGGGGTGTCGTTGGCACCAACGCCGCCAAGATGGCCGCCGGCCTCGGAGCCGACGTCAGCTTGATGGACATCGACCTCGATCGCCTGCGTTACCTCGCCGACGTGATGCCGGCCAACGTGACGATGTTGCACAGTTCGCCGATCGCGATCCGCGAGCAAATCGCGGTCTCCGACATGGTGATCGGAGCGGTGCTGGTGCAGGGTGCGCGCGCACCGCGCTTGATTCGCCGCGAAGACCTCAAGGACATGAAGGACGGCGCGGTTGTCGTCGACGTCGCGGTCGACCAGGGCGGCTGCATCGAAACGTGCAAGCCGACAACGCACGCAGATCCGACCTACGTCGTCGATGGCGTGCTGCACTACTGCGTCGCCAACATGCCGGGCGCCGTGCCGCGCACGTCGACCTTCGGCCTGACCAACGCAACCGGACCGTGGGCCAAGAAGCTCGCCACCATGGGCGTCGCGGCTGCTGCTGCTCACCCGGTGCTCGGCACGGCTGCGAATGTTCTCAACGGCAAGGTCACACACAAGGCGGTCGCAGAAGCGTTCGACATGCCGTTTGTCGAGCCGTCGAAGGCCCTCTAGAGGTGTGGCGGGAACGCAGCGAATCGCCGTGCGAGGCGGTGCGCGAGAACGCAGGCGAATTGGCAGATTCGGCGAAGCTCTCGTGGGCAGCCGACTGCGGCGCGATCGCTGCAGGCGTTGTGCGCGGCTTTCGGCCGGGCCTCTAGTCTCCAGAACTCATGAGGTGCGCCAATCGCGCCAGTCGACGACGGCATGATCTCTACCATTCAAGACGGAGTGCGCGCTGCGGGCCAACAAGCCGCGGCCACTGGTGGGGAAGGCGTCCTCGGTTGGTTTGAAGCGACCGTGCTTGGTCTGGTCGAAGGCCTGACCGAGTTCCTGCCGGTGTCGAGCACCGGCCACCTGATCGTTGCCCAGCGCATGCTTGGTTTGCCCGCGGGCGACACCAGCAACACGTTCGCAATCGGCATCCAGATCGGCGCCATCACGGCCATCCTGGTGCTGTATTGGCGGCGTCTTCTCGATGCCATGCGCACGGTGGCGAAGCCACAGCTGGGCAAGCCGAACCTGCTGTGGCAGATCATGGTCGCGGCGATTCCGGCGATCGTCGTCGGTCTTCTGCTTGACGATTGGATCGACGAGAACTTGTTCTCCGCGACGGTCGTTGCCTACACGCTCGTCATTGGTGGGGTGCTGCTGTTGGTCCTCGAGCGGTTCCTGAAGAACCGGTCGGATACGGTCGAGGAGCTGTCGTCGATGTCGTATCGAACGGCGTTCTACATCGGGCTGTGGCAGTGCCTGGCGCTCGTGCCCGGCACAAGCCGCTCGGGAGCGACCATCGGTGGCGCACTGGTGCTCGGCTTGTCGCGAACAGCTGCCGCCGAGTTCTCGTTCTTGGTCGGCTTGCCGATTCTGTACGGCGCGGCACTCTACAAGCTGATCAAAATGCGAGATGTATTGACCAGCGACATGGTGATGCCGTTCGCCGTCGGCACGATCGTTTCCTTCTTGGCCGCGCTTGCCGTGGTCAAGCCGTTCGTGTCGTTCCTACGCCGACACAACTTCGTGCCGTTCGCGTGGTATCGCATCGTGGTCGGGATCGCGTTGATCTGGCTGATCTCGACGGGCTACTTGGGCCCTGTTGGCACTGGCGGCTAGGGCACGGCGGCAAGTAGCGCGCCCGCTCGGGTCCCGCCTTAGTGCCGCTACTTGCGCACGTAGCCAAGCTGACGAACGACCAGCAACACTTCGCTCCAGCTCGGGAACGGCCGGCCGTTGACTCGCTTGAAGTCGTCGATCGCCGCAATGAACTCGAGCACTTCGGCATCGACCTCGGCCATCGCAGGAGACGAACGCTCGGGCTCGGCAGCCTTGCCCTTGGTGGCACCCTTGGCCGCCAGACTGGCCTGAGGCTTGCTTGTCTTGACAGCTCCTGCAGCTGGCGCCTTGGACTTGGCTTTGGCTGCAGACGTCGCAGCCGACTTCGCGGTTGTCTTGGCGGCAGGCTGGGCCTTGCGACTCTTGGTCACAGTCTTGGCCGCGGATGCCTTGCTGCCATTCTTGGCGGGCTTCTTGACGGACTTCTTGGTGGGCTTCTTCTTGGTCGAGGTGGCCATGACCCAGTGTCATCGGCTGCCGACAAGCGCTGCCTTGATCCCAGCGGCAAAGGGGGGTCTCAAGATCCCTACGTCCGTGATGATGCCGGTCACCAAACCAGCCGGAGTGATGTCGAATGCTGGGTTGCGGGCACCGACTCCAACCGGGGCCACTCGCTGCCCGCGAAACTCCGTGACCTCGGTGGCATCGCGTTCTTCGATCGGAATCGCCCTGCCATTCGGGAGTCGGGCATCGAACGTCGAGAGCGGCGCCGCGACATAAAACGGCACGCGGTGCGCGGCGCAGGCGAGTGCCACTGGATAGGTGCCGACCTTGTTCGCAAAATCGCCATTGCTGGCAATCCGGTCGGCGCCAACGATCACCAGATTCACAAAAGCGTTGGCGATGATGCCGGCGGCCGCACCATCAGCGACGACTTCGACCGGGATACCGGCCGTTTGTAGTTCGAGCGCGGTCAAGCGCGAGCCCTGGAGCAATGGGCGGGTCTCGTCGGCGAGCACCCGAAACTTCACGCCGTCGCGCCAGGCGGCGAACATCACGGCCAGCGCCGTGCCATCGCCGGCGGTCGCAAGCCGGCCGGTGTTGCAGTGGGTCAAGACCGTGTTGCCCGGCTTGATCAGGTGCTTGCCGTTTTCGCCAATCCCGCGAGCCATGGCTTCTTCATCGGCATGGATCGCGCACGCTTCGTAGAACAAGGTCTGCAACTTCGGCTCCGCCTGGACCCGCTTCAAGCAACGATCTAAAGCCCAGCCCAGATTGACTGCAGTTGGGCGAGCCGCCAGCAGTCGCGCCGCAACATCCCGCGCTTCCGTGATCAACATGCCGTCGCCGGGCGACTGTTCCCGAACACCGAGCAACAAGCCATAGGCGGCAGCTACGCCAATGGCCGGCGCACCTCGCACTGCCAGGCGAAGAATGGCGTCGATGACCCCGTTCACCGTCGTCAACTTCAGAACCTCGCGCTGCTGCGGCAAGCGGGTCTGGTCCAACAGTTCGAGATGGCCGTTGGCATCCCCAACCCAGCGGATCGTTGGCGGCAGTGGTTCCATGCTCATGTGGGGTTCCATCTCATGTGGTCAATCGCAGTTGGATGTCCGCGTAGGTAGCAGCGGTTGCCTGCACGACTTCGTCGGTCAACGGTGGCGGCGGGGGAGTCTGATCCCACCCCGTCTGCAACAACCAGTTGCGCAAGAACTGCTTGTCGAACGACGTTGGCTTGCCGCCCGGCGTCACTTCTTCCGCCGGCCAGAAGCGACTCGAATCAGGCGTCAGGCATTCGTCGATCAGCACCAACTGCGAATCGAGCATGCCGAACTCAAACTTGGTATCCGCGATCACGATGCCGCGCGTGCGCGCGTATTCGGCACCGCGCCGATAGAGCGTCAACGCGGCATCCCGCGCCGCCGAGGCGATCGGTTCGCCAATCATCTCGACCACCTGCTCGTACGAGATCGGGATATCGTGTCCCGTGTCCGCCTTGGTCGAGGGTGTCAAGATCGGCTGGTCGAACTGGCTCGCATGCTGCAGTCCAGCCGGCAACGCGATGCCGCTGACCGCCTGATCGCGCTGGTAGTCCTTCCAACCGCCACCGGTCAGGTAGCCGCGCACAACCCATTCGACCGGCAGCGGCTGGCAACGTCGGCAGCGCATCGCGCGACCGCGCAATACGTCGCGATACTCAGGCGGCACCTCAGGCCATGCGTCGACATCGATCGACAACATGTGGTTGGGGCAGACGTCCTTGAGCTTCTGCAGCCAGAACGCGGTGGTCTCCGTCAACACGCGCCCCTTGCCGGGAATGCCTTCGGCCATCACGACATCGAATGCCGAAATGCGATCGGTCGCGACCAGCAGCAGGTCGCTGCCAAGCTCGTAGATTTCGCGAACCTTGCCGCGGCCCAGGCACTTGGCAAAGGGGAGATCGAGGGCTAGTACCGGCGCTTGCACGACTGAATCATGACGGCTGAAGGCTCGCCAGGAAAGGCGAGAATCGGCACGTTGTGCTGCGCGCAGCTAGACGTGCTCTAGACGTCCTTTTGACGCACCCCAAAGCCGAAGTTCAGCTCCGGGGTGTTGTTGGCGCGCAGCTCTTCGAAGTCATCGACGAACGTCAGGGTGTTGTAGGTCTTGTCGATCGCCGCGAACCACGTTTCGTTGGTGCCATTGATCGCCACCGACATGCCGCCATCAGCTGCCAACGTGTAGGTGCCGGTGTATTGGAAGTCAGCTCCCGAGTTGCCAACGGCATCGAGCGTGAAGCCGCCTTGTGCAGACAACGTGACCGTGCCGACGAATGCGTCCGACCCGGGGTTGCTCGGATTGACGAACAAGGTGTGACCGCCAACCAAGAACGTGCCAGGAACGCGCACCGAATCGACCGAACTCGCCGGTGCGTCGAACTTGCGAACCATCGAGACGAAGCCGGCTTCGCCATCGCCGTTGTTCTTGTCGACGCCCAGGATGACGTTTTCGTTTGCCGCAGCTTGCACGATGCGCGCGTCCGCCGACTGCCCAGCCAACTGGTAGCTGAGCGTCAGGTTGATCGTGCCATCGCCGACATCGTTGACATCGAGCAGGTTCTGCACCGTGCCACCAAACGTCAACGCGCCGGTGCCTTGCAAGCCGGTGCCACTGATGGTGCGCTCCGTGCCAGGCGCGCCGGCAGTGATCGACACGCCACCGTGGGCGCCGCGGCCGACGCTGTCCGGCGACAAGATCGTCTGGTCGAACATGACGTGCAGCGACAGCACGTGCCAGCCACCTTCGAGTTCTACCTGGCCGGTGATCACTCGCGTGCCGAAGAACATGCCGACGCGCGGACTGCCGTTCGTCGAGACGCGGTCGGTAAAGAAGTAGTCCGCCTGATCCGCGACCAGACTGTAGGCACCGAGGAACGCCGTCGACGGCTCGGTTGAGTTGCCGGTAACGAAGATCGTGAACGCGCCGTTGTTCTCGATTGCGTAGCGATCTTCGCCTGACGTGCCGTTCGCGTTGGTCACCGTGTAGGTGCTTTGGTCGAACAAGTTGAGCAAGCCGCTCTCCGTCACGACCACACTGGTTGGTGGCGGAAAGGTTCCGAAGCCAGCCTGTGAGCGCAGCGCAAACATGTGATGCGACGCGCTGACCGCGACTTCACTCTGCGGGCGATCTTCTTCGCCGCCATCGGCGCACGAGGTGAGGGTCAGAACAGGAACAATCCAAAGGTGCTTCATCGGCAAGGTGGCGAAAGTCTATGCGGAATGCACCTCGACCACACGCCATCAGCTCGCGATCCATGCGCCAGTTTCTCCCGGCGGGGGAAACCGGGCGTCTTCACCCGGCGGGGGAAACCGAGCTTCCTGGGTGACCGTAAGCGCCGTGGCGTGGGGGAGACAGACACTGGCCTTCCCCGCCGCAACCATCTACGTTCGCCGCCGATGCGGTCGGTCACGTTGCTCTCCATCTTGCTCACTGCCACTGGGTTCGCGAGCTGCGTGGTCACGCCCAAACTCGGCGGTCCTCTGCCCGTGCGCAACCAGCACCCTGCGCAACTCACGGTCATGCACCTTGACCCGGCTGACACCGCAGTCTTGCCAGCCAAACAGACGGCCTGGCGAACCGATCTGGCCTATACCAGCTTGTTCCTCAACGGCAGCAACGCTCAGGGTTCGTGGTTCATGGATGGCGAAGTCTTGCGCGCGGCACTCGATGCCCGAATCGGCCTCGGCCATGGTTTGGAACTTGGCATGCAACTCGCTGGTTCGCACGCATCCGGTGGCTTTCTCGATGACTTCATCATCGACTACCACGACGCGTTCGGGTTTCCAGACCAAGACCGCAGCACCAGCGTCAATGAGCGGTTTCTGGTCGATGCGACCCAGGGCGGCAACTCGGTTTGGACGGTGCGCGAGAGCTCGGCCGAGCTGCTCGACGTCCCGATCCACCTGACCTGGCAGATCCTCGAACCCGGGGAACGCCAGTTTGGCCTGGCGCTGCGCGGCGGCGTCGAACTGCCCACTGGCGACCAGAATAACGGCTACGGCAATGGCCAACTCGACGTCGCGCTCGGCGCCGTGTTTGACTACCACTCGCACGGCATCGGCTGGAGCGGCCACGTGCAACACACCTTCGCCGGCACGCCGCGGCCATCGCGAGCCGCCGGCTTCTCATTCGCCGATGTCACATCGATCGGGCTCGGTGTCGAATTGCCGCTGACCAAGCACCTGCACGCGATCGTGCAAGCCGAATGGGAGACTTCGACGCTGCGCAATCTCGGCCCTCAGGTCGCGGCGCGCGATCAAGCCCTGCTTTGGGTTGGAGGCCGCTACCGGACGTCGCCGGGCTGGAGTGTTGAGGTCGGGTTTGGCGAAGACCTGGTCGGTCTGGCGTCGCCAGACTTCACCGCATGGCTGGCGTTCATCTGGAAGCCTCGACCGTGACGACTAGAGGCGCGGCCGAAAAACCAACAGGGCGGGGCCGTCCGCTCC
>TARA_R110002072_G_scaffold46591_2_pt1 | contig 99998 bp, 77 predicted proteins | sample TARA_R110002072 | Tara Oceans TARA_R110002072 (sample SAMEA4397118) | marine metagenome | biome: Polar Biome; feature: [SRF] surface water layer (ENVO:00010504); material: water (ENVO:00002006), including particulate matter (ENVO:01000060) such as... | depth 5 m
ACGCGATGCAGCTCAGCAACCCGGGATTCGACGTGCGCGCCGAAGCCTACGTCTACATTGACGCCACACCCCTCGCCACCGGCGAACTGGAGATGTGGTCGTTCGGCTACGGCACCTCGGGCACGTTCTACAACTTCCCCGATCCGACCGGCACGCTCGGCTTCGCAGCCAACGGTGACACCGGCATCGTCTGGACCTACGTGCGCGACGACTTCGGCGGCACGATCTACCTGATGGACCGCAACGATGGCGGCATGGGCCCGAACGCGCTGACCGGCCCCATCGTCGTCGGCTCGATCCCGATCGTTGCCGGCACCAACGACGGCTGGCAGCGTGTCCTGATCGAGATCAACGGCACCAACGCCGACGCCCGCTTCGGCGGCACCTTCGGCGCCGCGGACGGCACGCTATTCAACGCGACCATCGCCAGTGCCGAGCGCGGCCTGTACGTCGGCTACCGCGAGGGCATTGCAACGGGCACGCTTGGCGCCCGCCCGTTCACGTTCGACTTCCTGCTCACGGATGGGTCGGGCGCCGCCCAGGCCAACGCCTACGGCACTGGCTGTGACGGCCTGACGTTGACCACGACCGGCGTGCCGGCCATCGGCAACACGTCGTTCTCGTTGGAAGTCAACAACGTCACGATCCCGGCAGCCTTCGTTGGCTTCGGCACCACCGTTGTCAACCCAGGCGTCGACCTGACTGCAGTTGGCATGGCCGGTTGCTTTGGCTACACGACCCTGAACATTGGCCTGTTCGCGACCGCTACGGTTGCCGGCGGCACCGGCTCGTTCGCGCTGTCGATGCCGAACTGCCCGATCCTGGTCGGCTCGTCGTTCTCGACCCAAGGCATTGCGCTCTCGGGTGCCACCACGCTCGGAGTCGCCTCCAGCAACGGCGTCGAACTAGTCATCGGCTTCTAAGAACGGCTTCACGGCACCGCCTGAGCGCGGCGCACAAACTGGCGCCATCCGCGCCAGCATGCAGACGGCGAGCACCTATCCAGGTGTTCGCCGTCTGTCATTCAGGCCAACGCCGGTTCACTCGAAGAACCGCTCGATCGCCTTGACCGGACAAAGATCGTTGCCGCGTTATTCGATGCGCGCCTTGCCTCACTCACGGGGCAATGACAATCTTGCCGGCCACGCGGCCACCAGCCGCACTCGCATATGGATCACGCTCTCACTCTCGACGGCGTCACCAAGCGGTTTGGTCAGTTTACGGCAGTCTCCGATCTCTCGCTGAAGGTTCCCAAGGGTTGCATCTACGGGTTCCTCGGCCAGAACGGCGCCGGCAAAACGACCACCATCCGCATGGTGATGAGCATCTTTCATCAGGACGAGGGCACGATTTCGGTGCTCGGCCATTCTGATGCCGCCCAAGTTAAGGACCGCCTCGGCTACCTGCCGGAGGAGAAGGGTCTCTACAAGAAAATGAAGACGGCGGAGATCGTCGCCTACTTCGGCAAGCTGAAGGGCATGGATACGTCCACCGCCAACCTGAAGGCAAGGGAACTGCTGCAGCAGTACGGCCTCGGGGATTGGATGGACAAGAAGTGCGAAGCGATGTCGAAGGGCATGGGCCAGAAGGTCCAGATCCTCGGGACGATCATCCACAACCCGGATCTCGTGATCCTCGACGAGCCGTTCAGCGGCCTCGACCCGGTCAATCGCGACATGATGCGCGACACGATCCTGGACATGAAGCGAGAAGGCCGCACGGTGATCTTCTCAACCCACGTCATGGAGCAAGCGGAGCAGTTGTGTGATGCGATGATGATGCTTCACAAGAGCGAGCTCGCGTTCGAAGGCACGGTTGCCGAGATCAAGCAGGGCCTCGATAAGGGCATTCGCATTGACTACGACGGCGACGGTTCCGTGCTGCAACAACTGCCGAACCACGAGCGCATCAACGACAACAACAAATCAGCCGAGATCTTCCTGAAGCCCGGGAGCGACCCACAAGACGCGCTTCGCTGGCTGGTCGATCGCCTGACCATTCGCAGCTTCGACATCAGCGAGCCATCGCTTCACGAAGTGTTCGTACGCACGGTCGAAGCGCGCGACGCCAAAGAGAACGCGGCCGGACTCGCTGCGACTGGAGGAAAGTCCTGATGGCCAACAAGACACTGCTCGTCGCGCAACGTGAATACCTTGAGAACGTGCGCACCAAGACGTTCTGGCTGGGCATCCTCGCGGTACCGGTCCTGATCATCATTTCGCTCGGAGCCGGCTGGGTTCTCAGCAAGCTCAAAGAGGTCAAGACCTACGCCGTCGTCGACAACAGCGAACCGTCGATCGGCCGGCGCGTCGAGATGACCGCACGACAAGGTGACCTACGCGCCTTCCAGAAGGCGATGAGCAAAGCGGGCGAAACCTTCGCCGCGTTGCCAGAAGGGGAATTGCCGGACAACCAGGACACCGACAGGCTCTACCAAGCCATGTTGGAAATGCCGTCGACGGACATGCAGGCGATGGTCGAAGCCAGCAAGGACTTCGACAAGGCCAAGAAGTATGAGCTGAAAAGCCTGTCCGAGCTGGAACTCGATCACCTCGAACCTGCCGAGCAAGAGAAGGCGCTGGCCAAGCTCGTGGAAGAAGAGAAGCTGTTCGCATTCTTCACGCTCGGCAAGGATCCGACCAACAACCTGGACGGGTTCAATTACGTCTCCAACAACCTGACCGACAACGATCTTCGCGACTGGTACGAATCAGCCGCAACTCGCGTCGTGCAAAGCCTGCGCATCCGCGACGCCAAGATCCCGCGAGACGTCGCGCAGCGCTTGCAGGAGAAGGTGAAGTTTCGAGAAAAGCGAATCGACGAAACTGGCGCCACCTCGGACGTCAAGGTCGGCGAGAAGGCCAACAAGTACGCTCCAGTCGCCTTCGTCTATCTGCTGTGGATCGCGGTCTTCTCGATCGCCCAGATGCTGCTCACCAACACCGTCGAAGAGAAGAGCATCCGGATCATGGAGGTCTTGCTGTCGTCCGTCAGCCCCAACCAACTGATGTCCGGCAAGATCTGGGGGATTGCTGCCACCGGCATGACCATGGTGCTGTCGTGGGTCGCGTTCGCGCTGATCGGGGTGTGGCTGGCACCGATGATCATCGGTGATTTCGACTTCCCGCTGATGGCGGTCATCGGCGACCCGCGGTATCTGATCTCGTTCGTCGCCTACTTCATGGCCGGCTACCTGCTCTACGCGGCGGTGTTGGTCGCGATCGGATCGGTGTGCAACACCCTCAAGGAAGCCCAGAACCTGATGCAGCCGGTCATCATCATCCTGATCGTTCCGTTGATCGCGATGATGTTCATCGTGCAAGAACCCAACGGTCTGGTCGCCAAGGTGATGAGCTACATCCCGCTGTTCACGCCATTCACGATGATGAACCGTGCAGGTGGCCCACCGGAGACGTACGAATACGTGATCACTGGCATCCTTTTGCTGGCGACGGTCATCTTCGCCTTCCGAGCCGCGGGCAAGATCTTCCGGGTCGGGGTGCTGATGACCGGCAAACCGCCCAAGCTGAAGGAGATCTTCGGCTGGCTGCGCCAATCGTAAGCGAAGCACCGTGAGCAAAGCACAGTGAGCGAAGAATCGTGACCGATGACCTGAGCAACGCCGGTCCCTACATCCCCGACGGGCAGCTGCTGCTCGTCGGCGGTGGCCAGGGCATCGGCCGGGCCATCGCGGCCGAGTTTCCCGAGCGCAGCACCATCTGGACGCGCAAGAGCGGCGTCGACACCACCGACGAGGCGGCTGTTCGCGATGCTTTCGCGACCTTCGAGGATAAATATGGTGCTCCCTACGCACTGATCCACACGATCGGGGACTTCGCCGAGCAACCGCTGCTCGAGACCACCGATTTCACCTACCACCACCTGTTTGCGAGCAACGTCGACACCGTCTTCCAAACGATCCAGGCGGTAGTTCCCAGCATGGTCAAACGAGGCATCGGCCGGGTCATCCTGTTCGCCGCCGCCGGCGCCGACAAGCAGCGTGCGATGCTGCGCGCCCCCGTCTATTTCGCCGCCAAAGCCGCGGTCATCCAGCTCGCACGGTCGCTAGCGGCCGAAATCGCCGGCTCCGGCATCACCGTCAACGTCATCGCACCGGGCCTGATCCACCACGATCACAGCCATCGGGAGAGCCAAGCCCGGATGCTTGCCAAGGTGCCCGCCGGGCGCCTCGGCCACCCCCAAGACGTCACCGCCATGGTGCGCTATCTCCTTTCCGCAGAAGCTAGCTACGTCACCGGCCAGGTGCTCACGGTCGACGGCGGACTGCAGGCCTGAGCCCCCATTTGCCCCCCGCCTCGGCAAAAGAGGCTTTGACGGCGCGCAGAATCGCCTTGTCAGGCCCCCGGGCGCGAAGGTAAACCGTTGTCTTCCATAACGGTTATCTAACCAGGACCACAACGATCGAACCTACGATCCTATCCCCTACCGGCCACGACTTGTCCGTCTTGGACGTCGACGCTGTGCGCGCGGTAACGCGCCTCATTGACAAGGGGTTCGAAGCCTATCTAGTGGGCGGTTGCGTACGCGACCTTCTGCTGGACCGCACGCCGAAGGACTACGACATCGCAACTGAGGCCCGCCCGCCTCAGGTCAAGCGAACGTTCCCTCGCAATTGCCGCATCATCGGTCGCCGCTTCAAGCTGGCGCACTTGCACTTCCACGGCAACACCAAGATCCTTGAGTGCTCGACGTTCCGTCGCACGCCTCAGGAGCGCCCCGAGGGCGATGGTGATGACGCGGATCTGCTGATTACCCGCGACAACGAGTTCGGTACCGCAGAAGAGGATGCAGTGCGGCGTGACTTCACGGTCAACGCGCTGTTCCTCGACCCAACCCGCGACTTGATCGTCGACCACTGCAATGGACTCGAAGACATCGAGGCCAAGGTCATCCGCACGATCGGCGACCCCGTGGTGCGCTTCCGCGAAGACCCGGTGCGCATCCTGCGCGCGGCGAAGTTCGCAGGTCGCCTCGGCTTTACCGTCGAGAAGCACACACTCGCCGCGATGGGCGAGACCGCCGAAGATCTCAAGCGCGCCGCGCCACCGCGGGTGCTCGAAGAGATCCTACGACTGCTGCGTTCGGGCCACGCCCACAGCAGCTTCGAACTGCTGCGCGATGTCGGCGCCATCGAGCACCTGATCCCCGTCGTTGGCACGTTCTTGAAGAAGGCCAGCGACGAGCAACAGGAGACCTTCTGGGGCCTGCTCGACGCACTCGACCGCCGCGTGCAATCCCAGCCAGACGGCAGTGAGCCGCCACCAAACGGTGTCTTGCTTGCCGTCATGATGTATGGCGCCGTCGAGGCCGAACGCGAACGACAGCCGACGCGCAGCGCGTCGTCGATCGCCGAACGTCTGCTCGGCTCGCTGGCCATCGACCTGCGCCTGCCACGGCGCGACTCGGGCTGCTTGAAGCGCGTCTGTGGCGTGCAGCACCGCTTCGAACAAGCGGAGAACAAGCGCCGCTTCGGCGTCGAAGCCTTCCTCCACAGTCCCTACTTCGAAGAAGCGCTGCAGCTCTATGCGCTGCGCACTGCTGCCGCGGGCAACGAACGCACCAACGTCGACCACTGGTATGACCTGGCCGGCACGCATCCGCTCGAAGACGACGAACAAGCCAGCGGCTCCAGCGAAGCGCCCAGCTCTCGCGACGAGGCTCGCGCAGTAGCTCACGAGGTGGTCAACGACGAGAATGACGAGGACGCGGCACCGCGCAAGAAGCGTCGCCGCCGCCGCCGCCGTTCGGAAGACGATCGCGATCGAGAAACAGCGGACCGCGAGCAAGCGGCGCCCAATTCCGAAGCGGCTGACAACCCTGCCGAACCGAGCAGTGTCGATGCGCACTCGTTGGAGCGAGACACGCTGGAGCGAGACTCGCTGGAGCAAAACACATTCCAGCAAGACACGGCCGAAGAGAACGTGAACGACTACGCAGCTGACGACGAACCAGCCCCCGCCCCCAAGAAGAAGGCGACCCGCAAGAAGGCCGCGAAGAAGGTGGCCGCAAAGAAGCCGGCAACTCGAAAGGCTCCAGCACGCAAGAAGCCGCGAACCGAAGAAGAGGACCTCAGCGACGTCACCTTCCCGAGCAGCGACGAGCCATCGCCGCACGGCGATCCGATGCATTCACGCTCGAAATCGGAGCAACCAACGACTGCGGAGCGCGGTCGCGCGCAACCGGCCTTCCCGAAGGACCGTGGCAACGACACCGAAGAAGCACACGAAGAATCCCGAGGCGACACGGACCGGCACAGCCGACGTCGGGATAGCCGTGATCGGGACGATCGGGGTGATCGTGACGGCCAGAATCGGGATCGGCACGACGACGAGTCCCGCGAAGCGAAAACGAGTGACGCGTCGACCGCCGACGAACGGGACGACGAACCGCGCCGCCCACGCGCCCCGCGATCGCGCCGCGGTGGTTCGCGGCGCAGGTCTGGACAAGACGACGACGACGCCCGAGCCACGCAACGCGGAGACGATGCTCGCGATGGCGATCACCGCGACGAAGCGCCCCGAGGCGAAGACCTTCACGATGACGAGGCAACTGCTGAGCGTGACGAGCAATCTGGTGATGACCGGGCTCGTGATGACCGGGCTCGTGATGACAGGGCTCGTGGTGACAGGGCGCGTGATGAAGGGGAACGCAACGACGGCAACGACCGTGATGGAGCTTCCCCACGTCCGCGTCGACGCCGTGGCCGCCGAGGCCGCCCCCGTGCCGATGATGACCGTGGCGACGATCGCGGCGAAGCACGCGGCGACCGCGTAGCCGGCGCTCGCGACGATGGTGAAGCACGCGACCGCGACGCTGCAGATCGCGGCCAGGGCGATCGGGACCGGGGCGATCGGGACCAGGGCGACCGGGAGCAAGGCGCCCGCGCCTCAAGCGGCCGTGGCCAAGGTGGCCGCAATCAAAGTGCCCGTAGCCAAGACAACCGTAGCCAAGGCAACCGCGACTCCGGCGATAGGCATGAGAAGGGGCGGCCGCGCCGCGGCCGTTCGCGCCTCAAGGACAAGAAGCCGGGCGACGGTCGCGATCGCGAGCAACGCGATGGCAACCGCACGTCGAACCGCGACGGTCGGCGAGAAGGCAAGCGCGACGGCAAACGTGACGGCAAGCGCGGCAAGCGCCCCGCTCGCCCGTCCGGCGGCCGCGACGTCGATGTTGTCCCGCGCTACCGCGACCGCCGTGGCAAGGTCGAAGTGATCGAACCGCCGAGCCTCGACTTGTCGGCGTTCGACGTCGAACTGGATCCAAAGCGCGTACCGACGTTCGGCAGCATCGTCGAAGGCAAGGGCCGACCGAAACGCAAGGGCCCTCGGGTTCCGGACGGCGAAGCCGACAGCTACCGACCACCACCGCCGCCTGGCAGTGATGGCAAGCGACCGGATTCGCCGCCGCCGGCACCGTCCGCGGACGGTCCCGATACGTTCGGAGACTGGTAATGGTCGGCTCCAGCAAGGTCACAACGGCGACCCTGCGACAGCGCAAACAGGACGGCAAACGAATTGCCGCCCTGACTGCCTACGACCACTTGTTCGCCACCCTGCTCGACCAAGCGGGTATCGATGTCATGCTGATCGGTGACTCCGTCGCCACGGTCATGCAAGGGCGCGACACGACCGTGCCGGTGACGATGGACCAGATGGTCTACCACTGCGAACTGGTCAGCCGAGGCTGCAAACGCGCACTGCTGGTCGGCGATCTACCGTTCCTCAGCTACCAGGTCGGCATCGAAGACGCGCTGCGCAATGCCGGCCGCTTGCTGAAGGAAGGGCACGTCGAAGCGGTAAAGCTCGAAGGCGGCCGTGAGTTCGTGCCAACCGTGCAGCGGTTGGTTGCGGCGGGCATCCCAGTCATGGGCCACCTCGGTTTGACCCCACAGAGCATCAACCAGTTCGGCTCCTACAAGACGCGCGGCACCGACGCGGCGGAGCAGCAACAGATGATCGACGACGCCAAGGCCCTCGAGCAAGCAGGCGCGTTTGCCATCGTGCTCGAAAAGGTGCCCAGCGACCTCGGCAAGCGCATGTCCGAAGCGACCAGCGTGCCGATCATCGGCATTGGCGCCGGCCCACACACGGACGGCCAGATCCTGGTCACCCACGACATGCTCGGCATGTTCACGCGCTTCAAGCCACGCTTCGTGCGCCGTTATTTGGAACTCGCCAAGGATATCAGCACCGCCGTCGAGGGCTACTGCGACGATGTGCGCAACGGCGCGTTCCCGAACGACGACGAAAGCTACTAGACGTGTGGCTGGCTGGGTTGGCTACTGCAGGGTGATCTGGGCGCCACTGCTGAACGCCCAATCGGTGCTGAACCCAATCGTCGTGAAGTAGATCGCGGCGCCCTGCGCGAACAGCGTCGTCGCCGGGAATGGCGCGTTCGGCATGGACAGCGGGAATGTCGAACCTGTGGTCTGGAACAGGACCACGTCGGGCGAGGTCAGCAGCGTGCAGTTGAACTGCGGCAACGGTTGGGTGTTGGGCTGCAGACCCAGCACCAAAACACGCCCCACCAGGTAGGTGTTGCAGCATCCCGGGAAGGCGTGCACTTCGATGCCCAGCGAGCAATTCGTGACATCCAGCAGAGCCCCGATAGTGGTCGGGTTGCCCGTGAACACGGAGCACGGCTGGCCATAACTACTGACGCTGACGCTCGAGAAGGCACATTGAGCGGCGGCGAAGGTGCTCAGGAGCAGGCTGGCGGACAGGATCTGAAGGGTTCGCATGGTGGCGGTCCACTGTGGAAAGATGTTGACGATGGCCACAATAAGCGCAAACAGCGCAAACGTAACGTGCCTAGGCGTTCGTCCGCTATTGCAAGCCTCCGGCCAGACCGGCATCGTGGTCGCCAACAATGCAGGCGTGGCGAATCGACGTTCTGGCCAAACAAGGCCAATTGGACCCTATCGGTGATGCCGCACAGCGAACGCTGACGGCCGCCGGACTTCACGGTGTCACGGATGTTCGCTCGAGGCGCGGATACCTACTGAGTGCCGAACTCTCAAAGCAACAGGTCGACGGGTTTGCCCGGGCCGTGTTGTGCGATCCTGTGATCGAAGAGTTCGTCGTGCACGCGCCGGATACCAACGTGCACAACGCACCCGAAGTGCACACGTTGACGATCGTGCCCAAACCCGGCGTGACCGACCCGGTCGCCCACTCGGTGCAGAAGTCCCTGGCCGACATGTTCCTGCCCGTGGTCGCAGCCGGCACCTACCAGACCTTCGATGTGCACGGTGATGTTGCCAGCGAACAACTGCTGGCGATCGCCAAGAAGGATCTCGCCAACGACATCGTGCAACAGATCCTCGTCGATGCACTGCCGGCTGGCTTGCCGGCCGAGTCGCCAACGCCGGACATGTCGGTGCATGAAGTGCCGCTAACTGGGCTCGACGAAGCCGCTCTGGTCGCGCTATCACAGGACGGTGGTCTCGCGCTCGACGGGCATGAGATGAAGACCATCCAAGCGCACTTCGCAACGCTGCAGCGCGAACCGACGCGACTCGAACTCGAGACGTTGGCGCAGACTTGGAGTGAACACTGCAAGCACAAGACGTTGACCGGCACGGTCCGGTTCGAAGGTCGCATCATCGACAACCTGCTGAAGAGCACGATCGCCAACGTCACCCACACGCTCGACCGCGACTTCTGCGTCAGCGTGTTCGTCGACAACGCCGGCATCATCAAGTTTGACGACGTCGACTCGGTCTGCATCAAGGTCGAGACCCACAACCGCCCGTCCGCCATCGAACCATTCGGTGGCGCCGGTACCGGCATTGGTGGCGTCATCCGCGACATCATCGGCACCGGCCTCGGCGCGCGGCCGATCGCCAATTCGGACGTGTTCTGCTTCGCGCCGCCGGACCTCAAGAACGAAGACCTGCCGCAAGGCTGCCTGCACCCGCTGACCGTCATGAAAGGCGTCGTCTCCGGCGTGCGTGACTACGGCAACCCGATGGGCATCCCGACGGTCAACGGCAGCGTGCACTTCGACGACAACTTCGTCGGCAACCCGCTCGTCTACGTCGGCAACGTCGGCATCCTGCCAACGGCGCGCGGCCTCAAAAAGGCCAACCCTGGCGACATCATTGTCGCCCTCGGTGGCCGCACCGGCCGCGATGGCATCCACGGCGCAACGTTCAGCTCGCTTGAGCTCAACACCAAGAGTGAATCGCTCAGTGGCGGCGCCGTGCAAATCGGCGACCCGATCACCGAACGCAAGGCGATGGACGCGGTCATGGCCTGCGCCGAAGAAGACCTGTTCTCCGCGATCACCGACTGCGGTGCGGGCGGCTTCAGCTCGGCGGTTGGCGAGATGGCCGAGGGCCTCGGCGCGATCGTGACCCTCGAAGCGGCACCGCTCAAGTATGCGGGCTTGACGCCGTGGGAGATCTGGATCAGCGAAGCTCAAGAACGCATGGTGCTCGCGGTTCCGCCCGAAAAGCTCGACCGCGTGCTCGCCGTTTGTGAAGCAGAAGCCTCGGAAGCCTTCGTGCTCGGCAGGTTCACCGGGGACAACCGCCTGATCGTCAAGCACAACGACGACGTGCACTGTGACATGGACCTCGCGTTCCTGCACGACGGCTTGCCCTCGCGCGTGCTCGAAGCCAGCTACCAAGCCCCGGCGTTGCAGGAGCCCACGCTGCCAGCCGAGGGCGACCACAAGCAGGCGCTGCTCGACGTCATGGCCGACTTCGGCGTTTGCAGCAAGGAGTGGATCATTCGCCAATACGACCACGAGGTGCAGGCGGCATCCGCCGGCAAGCCGCTGTGTGGCGTGCGCGAAGACGGCCCTGCCGACGCTGCCGTGCTGGCGCCAAAGCTCGGCTCGATGCGCGGCGTGGTGTTGTCCAACGGACTCAACCCGCGCTACAGCAAGATCGATCCGGCCGCGATGGCCGAGTGCGCGCTCGACGAAGCGATGCGCAACTCGGTCGCCGCTGGTGGCGACCCCGACTACACCGTCATCCTCGACAACTACTGCTGGGGCAACACGCGTGACCCGCAGTGCCTCGGCGAACTGGTGCGCGCCACCGAAGCGCTGTGCGACCTGGCGATGACCTACCGCACGCCATTCGTGTCCGGCAAGGACTCGCTGCACAACGAGTTCCGCGCCACGCTTCCCGAGGGCGGCACCAAGACCATCCGCATCCCCGGCTGCATCCTGGTGACGGCGATGAGTGTCATTCCCGACGTTCGCCGCACGATGACCAGCGACTTCAAGCGCGCCGGCAGCAAGATCGTCCTGGTCGGCACGACCAAGGACGAACTCGGCGGCAGTGTCTACTACAAGACCAAGGGCGAGCTCGGCGTGAACGCACCGCGCGTCCAGAAGGACGCAGCGCTCGCGACGCTCAACGGCGTGCACCGCGCGATCCAAGCGGGCTGCGTGCTCTCGGCGCACGATCTCAGCGAAGGCGGAGTCGCCGCAGCAGCCACCGAAATGTCCATCGGCGGGCGCCTCGGCGCCGACCTGCAACTCGAAGCGATGCGGACCGAAGGCAACCTCGATGCCACCAAACGCATGTTTAGCGAGTCGCAGAGCCGCTTCTTGCTCGAGATCCCACCGGATCGACTCGACGACCTCAAGGCGAACCTGCACGAGGTTCCGTTCGCGGTCATCGGCGAAGTTCGCAACGACGAGCAACTCGCGTTCACCAACAACAGCCAGGCGGTCGCAAGCTTGACGATCTCTGAAGCCGAATACGCGTGGAAGCACCCGCTCGACCTTGACGGCACGCTGACCGCGGAGGCAAAGCGATGAGCAACCCAAAGGCCCTGATCCTGCGCGCTCCCGGTATCAACTGCGAACGCGAAACCCACCACGCCTTCGAACGCGCCGGCGGCAAGAGCGAGTATCTGCACATCAGGAAGCTGCTCGAAAACCCCGAGCAACTGGACCAGTTCCAGATCCTCGCCGTGCCCGGTGGCTTCTCCTACGGCGACGACATCAGTTCCGGCCGGGTGCTTGCCCAGGAGATGAAGGCGAAGCTCGGCGAGCGCATCCTCAAGTTCGTCGACCGCGGCGGCTTGGTGCTCGGCATCTGCAACGGCTTCCAGGTGCTCGTCCGCCTCGGCCTGCTGCCGTGCACCAAGGGCACACTCGAAGAAGAAGTGACGCTGACGCACAACCTCAGCAACCACTACGAATGCCGCTGGGTCACCGTGCAGACACAGAAGTCGCGCTGCTCGTTCTTGCCCGAAGGCCTGACCCTGCGCTGGCCCGCCGCGCACGGCGAAGGCCGTCTGGTCGCCACCAGTCCCCAAGCGCAGCAAACCCTCGTCGACGAAGGCTTCGCCGCGGTCGTCTACGTCGATCAAAATGGCCAGGCCACCGAAGACTACCCAGCCAACCCGAACGGCGCGCCGCTCGGCATTGCCGGCTTGACCAACCACAACGGTCGCGTGCTCGGCGTCATGCCGCACCCGGACCGCAGCTACTTGCCGATCCACATGCCGAACTGGCGCCGCACGCAACTCGACAACGGCGAACTGCCGCTCGATGGCGACGGCATGGTGGTGTTCCGCGAGATGGTCAAGACCGCGAAGGCCGAGGGCTGATGCGCGCGGCTTCGACCCTGTTGGGGTTGCTGCTGCTGCTGACTTCGTGCGGCGTCAACCTCTCCATCGTGCAACAGAAGCTGCACGTCAAGTTGCCGGATGGTGCGAGGCATAGCGTGCGCGTGGTGCAGCGACCCGAATCCGGACTGCTGCAACCCAACTTCGACGAGTCCGTCGCCTGCTGGCTGCCGCAAACCGTATTCGCAGTCTTGCTCGAACCGGTCGACCTCATCGCCAGCACCGTCGCCGCCGTCGACGCGATGTTCGATCCAAACCACGACATCGCCGGCGGCCCGGTCGGTTGGCTCGCTGCCATGACCCCGGTCGCTACCCTGGTACCGCAGATCCACATCAGCTACATCTTCGGGCGCCGCATCGACGCGAAGCAGTGGCAACAGCTCTCCAGCGAAGACGAGGCCGATCGCCGCGCTGCTGCCCGGCGGATCTGGCCAAATCGCAACATCACCTACGTGCATCCGTTCGTCGCAGCCCCGGCGGAAGACGTGCCCACCACCAGCGGCAGCACCCGCGCCGCCAGCAGCAGCACCAACTCCGCCAGCGGCAGCACCAACGAGACTAGCGGCAACAACTAGCGAAGTACGTGCCGCTCGCGGCGGCTACTCGCGATAGTCCGCTGAGCGAATCGCGTACTTCTGCATCAGTTTCTGGAAGGCACTGCGCGCCATGCCAGACTCTTCCGAGCAGTGCGTGACGTTGCCCTTGTGCTTCTTTAGCAGACTTTCGACGTAGCTCTGCTCCATCGCAGCGATGCGCCGCGCCTTCATTTCCTGGAAGGTGCCAACGTCGGAGTCGACCACTTCGGGGCGCGACGTCGGCTCGCTGCACAACAGTTCAGGTGGCAAGTCGTCCAGCCCAAGTTCCGGCGCATTGCCGAGCGCACAAGCCCGCTCAATCGCGTTGCGTAGCTGCCTCACGTTGCCGGGCCAGTGGTAGGCACGCAGCGTTTCCGCCGCCTCGCTCGAAATGCTGGTGATGCCGGGTTCCTTGCCGAAGCGCTTCAGGAAGTGCGTCGCCAGGATGTCGACATCGCCTTGCCGATCGCGCAGCGGCGGCACGGCAATGCGCACCACGTCCAGCCGGTAGAACAGGTCGGAGCGGAACTTGCCTTCCTCGACTTCCTTCTGCAGGTCCCGATTGGTCGCGGCAACAATGCGCACATCGACGTCGCGTTGCGTGCTGCTGCCAATCTGGCGAACGGTGCGTTCTTGGATCGTGCGCAGCAGCTTCGACTGAAACTCAAGCGGCAGCTCACCTAGCTCGTCCAAGAACAGCGTGCCGCCGTCCGCGACCTGGAACAGTCCGAGCTTGTCGGAAGCGGCTCCGGTGAACGCGCCCTTCTTGTGGCCGAACAGTTCGCTCTCAAACAAGTCCGCAGGTATCGACGCGCAGTCGACTGGCACGAATGGTTTGTCGGCACGATCACTCGAATCGTGCAGATGATGCGCCAGCAGCTCTTTGCCAGTGCCACTCTCGCCGATCAGCAACACCGATGCCGCGGTGCGTGCTGCGCGCTCCAACATCGCCACGACATCTCGGAACGTCTGCGACGTGTGGATCAGTCGACGGCCGGAGACGCCGGACCGCAGTCGTTCGCGCAGGCCTTCGTTCTGGTCCTTGACTCGCCGGTGCGCCATCGCCTTGGCAACGCGCTCGATCAGATCTTCTTCGCCGTAGGGCTTGGCCAGGTAATCGAACGCCCCCTGCTTGATCGCAGACACTGCCATCTGCAAGTCTGGATAACCCGTCAGCAGCAATACTTCGATATCCGGATCACGCTCGCGAATCGCTGTTAGCAACTCCATGCCACTCATGCGCGGCATGCGCACGTCGCTCACCACCACCGAGAACGCTTCCTGATCCAGCATCTCCAGCGCTTGGGGCGCCGACTCGGCACAACGCGCTTCGTAGCCGGCGCGTTCCAGGAAGTAGGCGCACGACTCCGCCAGGTCGGGCTCATCATCGACAACGAGAACGCGTTCGCGGCTCACCGTCACTTGCTGCGCTGCTCCTGCTGACACTGCTTGCACGTGCCATATAGGCGCAAGCTGTGGCGTTTGATCTTGAAGCCAACCCGCTTCGCCGCCAGCTCTTGCCGGCGCTCCAATTCGTCATCACGAAACTCGAGGATCTTCTCGCACACCGTGCACACCATGTGGTCGTGGTGCTCGTGGCCCAAAACGTGTTCGAAGCGGCGGCCGCCATCACCGGTCTCCAAGCCTTCGACAAACCCGGCGTCCTCAAGCACGGACAAAGTGCGATACACCGTGGCGCGCGAAACCTTCGGGTCGGTCTTGCGGCACAAGTCGAGCAACTCTTCGGCAGTGAAGTGGTCGTGCGTCGCCAGGGCCTCACACACGATCAACGCACGCTGGGTGGTCCAACGAAAACCACTTTCGCGCAGAGCTCGCTCGACGATGTCTGCCTCGCTCTCGGACTTTCCCGCACGTTCCGGATGAGCACCCATTGATATCGATCAGGCGCGGGTCTCGGCCTGCGAAATCCCGATATCGTCGCGGAAGTGCATGCCTTCGAACTCGACGAGCTCGAGGGCGTCGTAGCAGCGCTTGCGCGCTTCGTGCACATCGGCACCGAGCGCCGTCACCGCGAACACGCGGCCGCCGTCCGTGACCAGGTCACGGCCAGCCATGCGTGTGCCGGCGTGGAACACCTGTAGGTCCGGTCCGGTCTCGATGCGATCCAAGCCAAAGATCGGCACGCCCTTCCGATAGTTGCCTGGGTAGCCACCACTGCACGCGACGACGCAGACGGCAACTCGCGGATCCCACTCGGGAGCGTCCACGCTCTCGAGCTTGTCCTGAGCGGTCGCCATCAGCAGCGGCACGAGATCGGTCTTCAACCGCATCATCAGCGGCTGCGTCTCGGGATCGCCCAAGCGGCAGTTGTATTCGAGCACACGCGGCCCGTTCTGCGTGAGCATCAGACCCGCGTAGAGGAAGCCGCGGTAGCGGCGCTTCTCGCGATTCATCGCATGCACGGTCGGGAATACGATCTGGGTTTCGATCTGCTGCGAAATGCGCGGCAACAACGACACCGGCGTGACCACGCCCATGCCCCCGGTGTTCGGCCCCGTGCCGCCCTCACCAACCGGCTTGTGGTCGCGTGCCGGCTCGAGCGGCACGATCGTCTCACCATCGGTCAGGGTGATCAGCGACAGCTCGGGTCCTTCGAGAAACTCTTCGAAGACGATCGAACCACGACCTTCCCCGGGACGCACTTGCTCGAGACAGTGGCTCACGGCAGCACGCGCTTCTTCGTTGTCCTTGCAGACCGCGACGCCTTTGCCGGCAGCGAGCCCGGACGCCTTGACGACGATCGGCCCATCGGGCCTGCCTTCGAGGAACGCACGCGCGGTCGCCATGTTCTCAAAGTGCCAGTAGGCCGGACCGGGGATCCGATGGTCCTTGCACAAGTCGCGGGCGAACAACTTCGATCCTTCGATCTCTGCGGCCGCCTTGTCCGGCCCGAAGCACAAGCGGCCCTTTTCGCGGAACAGGTCCACAATGCCATCGCACAGCGGCGCCTCGGGCCCCACCACCGTCAGGTCGATCTCATTGTCGACCGCGAACTGTGCCAGGCCGTTGAGGTCATCGACAGCGATGTCGACGTTCTCGCCGACCTGCGCGGTACCGGGGTTGCCAGGTGCCACGTAAACGCGGTCGACCAGAGGCGATTGTTGGATCTTCCAAGCGAGGGCGTGTTCACGGCCGCCTTGGCCGACAACGAGGACTTTCATCGAGGCGAACAGGTTAGGACACCGCCTCGCTCGGGGAAAGGCTTTCACCAAGCTCCGTCGCCGGGCACGATCCCGCTATGCATCGAATCCAGTTTTCCACAGGCCTCACGGGATCGGAGCCGTCCGCGTAATGGCCGCCAAACCGGCAACTCCCGGCAAGCCGCCGAAGCATTCGGCTGCCGCGCTGTGGATGGACCGCCTGCTCGGCTTGTGCCCGCTCGCAATCTGCATCCTGTGGGCGGCTGGCGTCGCGCTGTTCCGAGGCCGCGAGCTGCAACCGACCGAGTGGCTGGTGCTGGTCGCCGGAGGCTTCGCGCTGCACGTGATCTCGCGGCTGACGTGGTACCGCCGTCCCCTTCCGCCGCTCCCCGAAGGCGCCCGGGCCGTGCAGCTCTCGGCGTTGATCGCAACCATCGTCGCGGTGATGGCGAGCGTAGTCGGCGGAATCCTCGAAGCGGTTGCCCAGAGCTACTTCCCGAGCGACGTCGCCTGGGGCCTGCGCGTGCTGTGGCACGCGGGCTGCGCGTTTGGCGCCGTCTACTGTGCGTTCTTGCAGCGACTGCTGCGCGTGCTGCCGGCCTGAACGGCACGCAACTGCGAGACGTTCACTCCGCCAGTAACTTCATGCCACCTTGGGCCACGCCAATCTGGCCGCTGGCTCCGGTTCGCCTCATCAATTCGTCGGCATCCATGCGACCGGCCAACAGGTCCTGCCAGGCAGCCAGCACCTGCGTGACCTCGGCGGCTGTCTCGCGCACAAACTCGACGCGATAGCGTCGCACACCCGCCTGCATCAGTCGATCGGTCCACGAAGCACTCTGCTGCGGCGCGTGATGGAAGACGGTGTTGCGGCAACCGACGTCAACGATCACCGGGTGCTCGCGATCCATGTGATCGCGCAGCGCCACGTGATGCTGCTCGCATGGCCGGCCACACGAACGGTAGTCGCGACCGTTGCTCAGCAAGTGCGAGTAGACGCAGTGCTCGGTGTGGAAGGTCGGAATGCGATGGTGTGCGACCACGGCCAAGCGATGACCGGGAGTGTTCTGCAACATCGCGAACAACTGCGTCTCATCGAGATCGAACGAAGCCGTGATGCTTTCGAGACCCAACTGCAACAGGTAGCGCGCCGTCAGCGAGTTGCTGGCGTTCAACGAGAAGTCGCCATGCAGCACCGCACCCAGGCCGCGCTGACGCTGCTCGAGGCAACGCATCAAGGCACCGAAGTGCCGCACCAAGATGCCATCCGGCTCCAGCTTGAAGATGCGTTCGACCAGCGCATCTTCGCCCGGCTTGCCGATTCGCGTCGTGGCCACCGTGACGCGCAGCCCGGCCGCACGAGCACGTTCGAATGCTTTGCCGAGGCCGACAAACTCCATCCAGTCGAGTTCGACCTCAGGCACGCCAGCGGCGATCGCGGCATCGAGTTGTTCGTCGCTGCGCAGCAACGGCACGACCACCGGCCCACCTTCGGGAAGGTCCTCGGCAGGAGTTCCCGTGGCATCGGGCTCCCGGACATCGGCGAACTTCGCCGCGACGCGGTCGATCGCAGGGACAGCGGAGACCTCGCGCACCGGCCCGCGCTCAAGCTGCGGCTGCAGTTCGGCGACCAACCGGCGACGCGCGTCTTTCAACTCGCTTGCTGGCACATGCATGCCGGTGGCCAACCCCGTGACATCGAGCTGCCCCAGCCGAAACGGCGTGCCGCCAAAGCCAGCTAGCTTGTCCGCCAAGATCTCGGCATCGAGGCCGCCACGCCGCGCTGCCTGCAACGTCGACACCGTGCTCGCCATGGCCTCGTGTGGACCGCATCGCGCTGTCACCGTCAGCACGTTGCCGAGAGAGCCGGCAACGACCAGATCGACCGGGTTGCGACCATCTGGTTCTTCCGAGCCCTCGCGGCTCGGGCGAACTGCGGCACTGGCGAGCGCCGGATCATTGGTCGCGAACACCCGGTCGCCAACCATGACCCGCGACAAGTCGGGGCCCGGCCGGCCGAAGCCCAGGTGCCACTCGTCGCCACGCTGCTTGGCCGAGAACAGTGGGCCACCCGGCTCGAACTTGTCCTCGGGATGCCCTTGGTCAAACACGACACCCATGCCAGCAACCAACGACAACGGCGCGGCATCGCCGGCATCGGGCAACTCCTGAGTGCGCTCGCCAGTCGGAGCCTTGGGCCGATCCGCAAGGCCCGCGCCACCGGTCCACGGCCGGCCGTCGCCGTGATCGCGCACGACGACCGCAGAGCCATCGACGCTGACGACGCGGCCCACGAAAACGCCGCGATGCTTCGGGAACCGACCTTCCACCAGCGTTTGATGATCGCTACCGCCGAAGAAGCCATCGGAGAAACCGCGGGTGTACGACAGCGACATCTTCAACAGGTCATCAGCGAGCTGTCGCTCGACAGCCTTGCGATCACTGCCATCGCTCAGGCCATCTACCCAACGCCGGTAGCCACCGGTCGCGGTCGCGACGTATTGCGGTCCCTTCTGCCGACCTTCGATCTTCAGGCCATGTACCGGAATCTTGAGCAACTCCGGCACGGCGCGCGCCCCGGCCAGGTCCTTGGGACTCAGCAGATACTCAACGTCGCCCAATGGTCGCACCTCGCCGTCGACCACCAACTCGTACGGCATGCGGCAGCTCTGCGCGCACTGGCCGCGGTTGGCCGAACGGCCACCCCACGCTTCACTGGTCAGGCATTGCCCGCTCCACGAAACGCAGAGGGCGCCGTGCACGAACACTTCAAGTTCGGCATCCGTGCCGGCAGCAAACGTTTCGATTTCCGCAACCGACAGTTCGCGCGGCACGACGATGCGCGTCACCCCGAGCCCGGTCGCAAACGCCGCCGCCTTTGGTTCGGCGATCGTCATCTGGGTGCTCGCGTGCAGCTCGAGTTGCGGACAGATCTCGTGGGCGATCAGACACACTGCGGGATCCTGCACGATCAACGCATCGACACCCGACTCCGCGATGGCGCGCACGACCCGTTCGAGCGCCGGCAATTCGGGTTCGAACACCAACGTGTTCAACGTCACGTAGGCGCGGGCGCCGGCGCGATGGATGCGGGCCACGGTCTCCGGCAGCGAACGCAGCGAGAAGTTGGCGGCGCGAGCGCGCGCATTAAAGCCATCCTGCAGGCCAAAGTAGACCGAGTCCGCACCGTTCCAGAGCGCGGCACGCAACGACTCGATCGAGCCAGCGGGCGCGAGAACTTCTGGTTTGTGCGGGCGATCGGTCATTGCTGACCAGCGGTCGTAACCGGCCGGAGACCCACCTGCAATTTGTCACTGCCCCTTCGCCGGTTTTGCGATGCAATACAGGTAGCGCATGCCGCGCAAGTAGATCTCCGACCCGACAATTGCGGCCGAAGCACTGAAGCTGTCCTCAAGCAGGTTGTGCGCCAGCAGCTTGGGCTGCTGCTTGCCGTGGCTGATCACCAACGTCGCGCCTTCGCGATCGGTGATGTAGATGCGACCCGCCGCGCCGACCGGCGAAGCGTAGATCTCACGCATGCCCGGCAAGCGCATCGGCCGACTCGGTTCTTCGCCGGTCTTGGCATGCACACGCGCCAGGAAGCCTTGGTAGTGATTGAGGAAGTAGAGCCACTCGCCATACAAGAGCGGCGACGGCACGTAGGGCGTGCGCGCACTGCGCCGCCAGACCACGTGGTCGGTGTTGGTGATGTCGCCCTTGGCCCCGGCCAGGCGCACCGCCAGCATGCGCTTCTTCACGTAGCTGCTGCCAGCGTAGAGCATGCCGTGCGAAGACACCGGCGACGCCACGACGTTGTTCGACAAGCCGCGACACGACCAGATGACCTCGCCATTGCTGAGGTCGTAGGCGCGGATCTGCTTGGTGCCACTGACGATCAACTGCTGCTTGCCATCGACCGCGACGACAATCGGCGTCGCCCACGACGTGACCTCGTCGCGATCCTTGCGCCACAGCTGTTCGCCGGTGCGCTTGTCGAGCGCCACGATGAACGACTGGCCTTCGTGATCCCAGTTGACGACGACCGTGTCGCCGTGCAGAACCGGCGTGCAACCTTCGCCGTGGCCATGCTTGATCTGCATGTCGCCGAAGTCCTTCTGCCACTGCAGTTCGCCGTCCGCATTCAGGCAATACAGACCGTAGGAACCAAAGTAGGCGAGCACGAACTCCCCATCGGTCACCACCGAAGCAGATGCGAGGGCGCTGCTCTTATGGAAGCCGGCGTGCGGCAACTGCTCGTGCAGCTTCTTCTGCCAGACGATCTCCCCCTTCTGACGATCGATCGCCAGCGCGACGAACTGATGCCGCCTGGTAACGGGCGCATTGTCGTGCGCGCCGGGTGCGTCATCGGGAACGGCCTTTCCCTGCGGCCCGACTTCGATCGCCGCGGTCAGGTAGATGCGGTTGCCGACGACAATCGGCGAGCCATAGCCAATGCCTGGCAAGGCCAGCTTGAAACGTATGTTCTGCTGCTCACTCCATTTGGTCGGCGGGTCGGCGTCGATCGCGACGCCGGTCGCATTTGGGCCGCGCCATTGCTGCCAGTCCGAGGCCCCAGCGCTAGATGTTTGGCCAGGTGTTGGGCCAGACGTTTGGCACAGCACAGCCGCCGCCGTAACCCCGACAACTATCGACAACCGCAGTGCGCCGTGAACCATGCCCACATGCTAGAGCAAGTGCGGCGCGAGTCGTGTAAGGCTCGTGCAAGTTGGCCGGCGGACCAGTTGACGAGCTGCGGACTACTTGGGCAACACCACGCGCACTTCGGTTGTCGGCCGCGGCTCCGAAGCGACGGTCGCCACCACGCTGCCACCGTCTCTGGTCAGCCGCAACTCAACACGGCCGGGCAGTGCCGGATCCCACGTGACCATGCCATCCGCATCCGCCCTGACAGCGCCACGGATCATGCGATAGGCCTCGGGGTAGTCCACCAACGAGGCGAACAACAACTGATCTTTCGCTGGCGTTCCGTCGGAGTTCACCACTTGCAATCGCAACACCCGATGCTCGAAGAAGAAGGACTGCGTGGCATCGGAACCGCTCGCCAACGAAGTGCGGTCGGCAGCGAACAGCTTGTGCGTGCCGGCATCGTCTTGCCAGGACACGTACGGCAAGTACCGCGCAGGCCGTGTCAACACGGTGCCGCGACCGTCGGAGCCCAGATTCACGTCGACGGTGTCGCGGTTGTCCACAGCGATCAAGCCAAACTCGCCGCGCAACCACGGCGCACCATCAACGAACACCGATGCCGTCAGTCTGGCTGGCACGAACCGACTTGCGTCGACGGTGACCTCGCGATCTTCCCCAGCCTGCAGCTGCAACTCGCCAACGGTCACTTGCCCGATGTGGTCATCCTCGATCCGGATTTGGTAGCTGCCAGGTTTGGCCGCATCGATCACGAAGGAACCGTCGGGCCTGACGAAGCCACGGCCACCGTGCTCGCCGCTCTTGCTCTCCAACCAGATCGACGCACAGGAATAGTGCAGCTCGGAGTTCTCGCTGCGCACCATCGAGTCGGCCAGAATCTCTTCCGGCGAAGGCCCAGTGCGCTGCAAGAACGCTGCGGGACCAACCGTGCCATGAACGCGTGCCAGCGCCGGCAACGTGATCTCCCACGTCGCGCCTTCACGCCCCACCACACCGATCGGCCGGCGCTGCCAGCGAACCCAAGTGCCGCTGAGTTGCAGCCCAAGTCGCTGTTCGGCGATTGGCGCCCGAAACACCGCGCGGCCTTCGGCATCCGTGGTCTGTGTTTGCAGCGCGACGCCGGTCGAACGTCCGCCGCCAACCCCGAGCGCAAACTCCTCGACCGACCACATCGAACCGAAATGGGGACCGGAGGCTAGCGAATGCGTCAGCCGAACTTCGACACCGGGCATCGGCTGGCCACTCTCATCCTTCAGCAGCAACTTCGCTTCTGCATAGCCCTGCAGCTCGACGCGGATCGGTTCGGCGCCGGCGGCACCAACCGTGAACGGGATCATGTAGGCCGTCGCCAGGTTCTTGTCCTCAGGCCAGACCATCAATCGATGCTGACCTGGATACACCTGCAGGACCGTGCGACCACCGGTATAGCGCGCCGGTGCCACCGGGCGGTAGAAGCGATCCGGCGGAATCACCAAGCGATGTTCCCCGGACCAGTAGTCGAGTTCGTGCGCGATGCCAAACTGTTCGACCGGCTTGCCGGTGCGCGCATCGACGACGACGACTGGCACATCAACCGCAGGCTGGCGTTGCACGCGCAACTGCACATCTTGATCGCCGACGGTGTATTCACGCGGCTCGCCCAGCAACCGGTAGCGCTGCTCGGTAGCCGGTATCCCCAACGGCTGGGTCTTTCGTGGATATTGGATGGGCAGATAGAAGGAGCCATCCGCCTCGGTCACGGTCTTGCCCAGATCGACATAGTCCGGATCCAAACAGACGATCAAGCCCGCCACCGCCTGGCCGCTCTGATCCGTAACGCGCCCGGCGATACTTCTTTCCACGCCGGTCCGGCGAACCACGATATCGATCGTCCGTGGCGTGACACCGTCGAGTTCGATATGCGTCGGGCGAAGGACCTTGTAGAGAGCTTCATCGTGCCTCGAAGCCACGCCATACGTGCCCGGCGGCAGCAACTCATCCCCGAGCAAGCCTTGTTCGTCACTCTTGCGATCGATCGAACGCCACATCTGGAAGCTCGCATCCGCGACCCCGCCTGACCGCCGTTCGATCGAGATCCAGGCCCTAGGAACCGGCGCGCCTTGTTCGTCGACCACTCGCGCCTGTAGCAAACAACCGGGCAACAACGCGATGTCGCCAAGATCGACATCGATGCCAGAACGCAGCGAGATCCACTCTTCGGTCGCCGTCGAGTGTCCTGGGGTCGCAACCTCGAGATACACGCGCTGCAACTTCTTCGGCTGCCACTCGATCGCGAACAAACCACCGGCGCCAATCCGGACTTCGATCGGATCCGGCCAGTTGCGGAACTCCTCGTCCTGAGTCATGAACCGCCCGCGACCAAAGGAAACGGTCGCCGTGCCGCCCTCGAGTGGCAGGCCATCCGTCACACGAACACACCGCCCGCGCAACGTCGACGTGTCTTGTTGGTCGGCCGCCTTGGTCACGACCGTGACCTCCCGTCGCGGTTCCACCAACTCTGCGACCGTCTTGTCGGACTCGGACGATGGTTGTTCGGCGGCCTCCGCGGCTTCGACGGTGCCGCTCGGTGGCGCGACCGGAACCGTGTTGAAGAACAAGAAGTAGCCGCCAACGAACACGCCCAGCATGCAAGCGATCGACGTCACCCAAACAGCCGATCGACTGCTACCACCGAGCGCGACCGCGGTGACCTTTTCTCTGCCCGTCGCCGCGAGCAGCGCGGCGCGCGTCGCCGCCACACCACGCCCCGGCAACAATAGCATCGCCAATCCGGAAGCAAGCGAGGCTGGCAAGACGCCGCGCAACACTTCGAGGCCACGCTTCAGTTGGCCGCGCACGGTGGCCGGTGGCCGGCCCAGCGCGTGGGCAATTTCCGTTGGCTGCAACCCGTGCACCAACCGCAACACGAGAGCCTCGCGGAACGGGGACTGCAGCGAATCGAGCGCCGCCTGCACCCGCCGCAGCAGTTCGTTGCTCTCCGCTTCGGCGAGCGGCCCAGCACCGTCAGCGGCCACGACCAGATCCGAGAGTTCCGCCTTCGGCCGCCGCAACCGTAGCTTGCGGGCGAGATCCTGCGCCCGGTGACGCAAGATCCCGGCAAGCCACGGCAGCAACGGCCGCGCGGCATCCCACTGCTCGGCTCGCTGCATCGCTTGCAGGAAGGTCTCCTGCAGCAGGTCTTCGGCAGCGCCGCCATCGGGCGAGACGTGCGCGGCCAGCAACAGCAGCTGCGGCGCCGTGGCGTCAAAGACCTTGGCAAGATCGGCTGGATCTCCGGCCTGTTGGAAGCGCTGGAAGAGCTGCTCTGGGGTGTCGGTGGGAGTCATCAAACGAGGTGCGCCTGAGCGGTCCGGAGCGTTTCCGATTCGCGGCAAGAATTCATCTTCAACCGGATCGCCAGCAACGGCAAGCGCACCTTGGGCCAGGAGCTGCGCCAACGGACTGGTAGAGTGCTCGAAATGACACAACCCAACCACCAGCGGTTCGACACAGCCTCGATGCCGTGGCAACCCCAGGCGCCGGGAGTCGACCGCATGGAGTTGGCCGAAGGCGTTGGCAGTCATGGGGATGGCGATCCTGGCTGGCAGATTTCGCTGGTGCGGCTCGCCGCTGGCTGCAGCCTACCGGCGCCGCCCCCGGGCCGCGGCATCGAGGTGCTGGTCTGCGACGGAACGTGGCAACTGCGCGCAGCCGACGCGGGCCTGACCTCATTGCGCAAGAACAGCTACGTCCGCACGCCTCCAGGGGTCTTCACGGACGGTGCCGTGCTCGAGAACACGACCACCAACGGCGCCACACTGCTGGTGCGCGCCGGCCCGTTCGCTAGTGGCGACACCAACGGGGTCCAGGTCCAGTCGGATCAGCAACCCTGGCTGCCCGGCCAGGGCAACCTGCGCGTGCAACCGCTGCATTCGAGCGGCGACTCCGGCACGGCGCTGGTCCACTGGCCAGCAGGTGAACGCTTCCAGCCACATCGTCATTGGGGCGGCGAAGAGATCTTCGTGTTGTCCGGCAAGTTCGAAGACGAACACGGCAGCTACCCAACAGGCACGTGGCTGCTGAGCCCACACTTGAGCGCGCACCATCCGTTCGTCACCGAGGAGACGATCATCTTCGTCAAGACCGGGCACCTGCCGCAGACCTAGCCGGTCGTTGCGCAGCTGCGCGCAAGGCACGCTCAGGCCGAGCCAGATGAGATCTTCAGGAGATCTTCAACAGGCGCTATTCGCGAAAGGCTTGCGGTGCTGGACACACAACGGGATCCTGATCTCATGCTCGCAAGCCTGTTGCTGTCTGTCATGTTGCCGCTTGGACTCGTGCAGGCACCCGACGTAGCACCAACGCAGGAACCTGCTGCCAACGAGCATCCACCAGAGTCGGTTCTGTTGTGGCCTGATGGAGCACCGGGCGCACTTGGCACGGAAGCCAAGGACAAGCCGCGCGTGATCGTCTATCGAGCCGCTGGCAAGCCAACTGGCGCCAACGATTCCCCAACGCCGGCGATCGTGATCTGCCCCGGCGGCGGCTACGGCCATCTCGCCATGGACCACGAAGGCCACCAGATCGCCGCCTGGTGCAACAGCCTTGGCGTGACCGGCGTGATCCTCGAATACCGCCACCGCGGCAAGGGCTACGGTCATCCCGCACCACTGCAAGACGTGCAACGTGCGATGCGCCTCGTGCGCCACCACGCCAAGAATTGGCGCATCGACGCAAACAAGGTTGGCGTGATCGGCTTCTCCGCCGGTGGCCACCTCGCCTCGAGTGTCAGCGTGCACCACGACCAAGGCAACCCAGAGGCACTGGACGCGATTGAGCAACAGTCGTGTCGACCCGACTTCTCGGTGCTGTGTTATGCCGTGCTCGCGTTCGGCCAGCCGTTCACCCACAAGGGTTCGCAACGCAATCTACTTGGCAAGCAACCATCCGAAGAACTCGTCGCCAAGATGTCGAGCGATCGTCAAATCACCAAGACCACGCCACCGGCGTTCTTGTGGCACACCACTGCAGACCGTGTGGTGCCGGCCGAGAACAGCATCGCCTACTACCTGGCGCTGCAAGAACACCAAGTGCCGTGCGAACTGCACGTGTTCGAGAAGGGCCGCCATGGCATTGGCTTGGCCAAAGGCCACGCAGCCGAACGATGGCCATCGTTGTGCCACCGTTGGCTGATCACCCGCGGCGTGCTCGCCAAGTAGCCATGACCAGCGACCCCGAACTCCTCCGCATGCGCGAGCAGATGGACGACGTCAACCTTCGCTTGGTGCACGTGCTCCACGAGCGTGCCCGCTTGTCGCGCCGCATCGGTGCCCGCAAGCAGACCAAAGCACTGACGGTCATCGACCCGGCCCGTGAGCAAGAGATGCTCGCCAGGCTGCTGCGCGAACTACCGCCGGACGGGTTCTCCGAAGCCGCTCTGACGTCGATCTTGCGAGCGGTGTTCGCGGCCTCTCGCGACCTCGTGGCTGCCCCGAACGACTAGCCCGCAAGACAGCGGCAATCGCATCAAGGGCAACCGAACCAGCGGCACTACTCGTCCGGTTGTCCGAACACGATCGGAAAGTCAGCCCCAGTCACCCGTTCGCCAGTCGCCAACAACGGCACGCCGCGCAGCAACGGCCGACTGCCATCGGCAACCCGCACCTCGGCCCCCATGTAGTTGCAGACGACCGCGCGTCGCCAACGGCTGCTGCGGTTCTGATCGCTGCCGTGCAACGTATGGCTGTGGTGAAACGTCGCCTGACCGGCGCGCACCGGCACAGCTACGGGTTCGAACGCCGCCCCCGCCGGCAGGTGTTCGCGGATCGCTTCCAACGGTGAGTCGAACGGCAACGACGGCAACAGGGGCCATCGATGGCTACCCGGAACAAACTGCAAACAGCCACTCTGTTGGTCGCTGTCATCGAGCAGCAAATTGCAGGTGATGTGGCACGCGGGCTCGGTGCGCGTCCAGTACGAATAGTCCTGATGCCACGGCACCACACCGGGATGGCCCGGCGGCTTGGCAAACACCTGGTCGTGCCAGAAGCGCAAGCGATCCACGCCGAGCAATTCGGCGCAGCGCGCGGTGATGCGCTCGTGTGCAATCAACCGACGCAGCGCCTGATGGACGCGAAAGCCGCCGAGGAAGTGGCACACGACTTCGCCGGGGCGATCGGTGAAGGCCTGCTCGACTTCGTAGAGTCGCTCCCGGTGGTCGTCGAGGTTGGCAATAACGTCCGAGACAGCGGCCTGTAGTTCGGCGACCTCTGCCAGCGTCAACACATCGACGGGACCAACGAAACCGTCCCGATCAAAGCGTTCGCGCAACGATTCCATGCCATCAAGTCTACGGAACCACGCGCGGTTCGGCGCGCAGGAATTCGGCCGGCGATCGCAGCGGTAACGAACTGCATGCAAGGAACCACGGCGCGATTCACGCTATCCTGTTTGCATGCGCCTGCTGACCTCCGCCTGCACCATCGCAATTGCTACCCTGACCTGCTTGGCTGACCTACGCGGCCAAGAGGTGAGGTGGTATCACGACCGCAACCTGGCCACGGTGCCGCCCACGCATGCGACGCTGCTAGACGCCATGCGTCACTTGTGCGCCGGGCCAACCGCGACGGAAGCCGCGCAAGGGTTTGTCAGTTGCCTGCCAAATGGCACCAGCTGCCTGGCTGCGACCGTGCAAGGCAACGTCGCCACGATTGTGTTCTCCGACACCTTGCTTGGTCCAAGCGAGCATCTCGAAGACGCGATCGAACAGATCGACAAGACCGCATTGGCGGTGCCCGGCGTGCAGCAGGTGAGGATCCATGTCGAGCGACCGGGGGGCATACGCCAAGAGCTCGGTCTTGCGCTGCAACAGACGAACCAACAGCCACCGCTCACCGGCGTCGGCGCCGCAAGCACGAACTCGCCACCGGCAAGCCTGGTCGCCTCATTTGGAACGCTGCAAGGCAAGCGCATCGCCGTGTCCCCTGGGCACGGCTACTACTGGCACAGCAGCCTCGGTTGGACCACGCAACGTGGCGTCATCGACGGGCTCATCGAAGACATCCACAACGCCGAGATCTGTAACCGCTACCTGATCCCTCTACTGCAAAACATGGGCGCCGACATTGTCATGTGTCGCGAACATGGCGAGCAAGATGTCGACGCCATCATCGACAACGATTTGGGGGCGCCGGCCTACAACGAAACTGGCGGCTGGTCGACCTCGGCATCTTCGGGCTACCTGAACTCCACCTATCGCTTTGCCGGCAGCAACTCGTCGCTCGAAACTGCCACCGCCAGTTGGCAGATTCCGATTGCCAAGGACGGGCTCTATCCAGTCTTCGCGTGGTTCCGCGCGAGCGGCAACCGCACGCCCGAGGCCAACTACCGCGTCCACCATACCGGTGGCATCGAAACGGTCGTCGTCGACCAGACGCGTGACAATCTGACATGGGCACACCTCGGCACCTATTGGTTCTCGGCTGCGACCGGTGCCCATATCGAACTCAGCAACTACTCGCCGAGCCCAGGCGTCGTCATCGCCGATGCGATGCGACTCGGTGGCGGAGTCGGTTCGATCCCACGCGGCGGCACCACCAGCAACCAAGCGCGGTGGCGCGAATGCGCGCGCTACTGGGCGCAGTTTTCGGGCGCCCCCAGCACGGTCTACAACTCCGTCGGTAGCGGCCAGGACAACAGTGACGATGTCACGGCACGACCGCGATTCGCCGAATGGCGCGGCGCCGATGCGTTCTTGTCGATTCACACCAACGCTGGCGGTGGCTCTGGCACGTCGACGTTCACCTACAGCGGCGGCGCAACCGCGGGATCGACAGCGCTAAGCAACGCGGTACACACGCAGATCATCAGTGACTTGCAAAGCCAGTGGAATGCATCTTGGACCGACCGTGGCCAGTTGTCCGCCAACTTTGGCGAACTGCGCTTGCTCAGCACGATGCCTGGCATCCTGGTGGAACTCGCGTTCCACGACAGCCCCGGTTCGCTCGACCACACCTCGATACACGATCCAAAGTGGCGCTACCTGGTCGCCCGCGCCTACGCCCGTGGCGTGCTGCGCTACTTCGCGCCACTCGCCGCCTTGCCACCGGAGGCTCCGGTCGCGTTGCGCATCCAACAGGACGGAGCGCGCGGGCTGCGCGTTGCGTGGGATCCGGCGCCAGGAGCAACGCACTACACGATCGAGCAGTCACCCGACGGCAAAGGCTTCACCGAGGTCGCGACCGTCACGGCCAACAGTTGGTCGACCGGGCCGCTGCCCCACCACTCGTGGGCTTCGTTCCGCGTGCGCGCCTGGAATACAACTGGCCGCTCGTTCCCGACCGAAGTGCTGACCGCGGGCACCGACCACCTGGCAACTGCGCAGGCCTTGCTCGTGCAGGGTTTCGACCGCTTGAGCCGAACCGTCAAGGGGCCCGAGAACACGCGCGACTACTTGCACCACTTCGGCGATGCGTGCCGCCGCGCAGCGAACTTCTCGCTGGGCTTTGATGCCGCCAGCAATGAAGCGGTGCAGCTCGGACGAGTCGTGCTCACCAACTACGACGCCGTGGTCTGGTCCCTCGGGGAAGAGAGCACGGCCGACGAGTCGTTCAGCAACGCCGAGCAAGCACTGGTTCAGAACTACTTGAATGGCAGTGGCAGCCTGCTGGTTAGCGGCGCCGAAGTCGGCTGGGATCTCGATGCGCAAGGATCCGCGAGCGACCGCGCGTTCTTCCGCAACACGCTCGGCGCAACCTACGTCGCCGACGACGCCAACATCTACTCGCTACAGCCTGGAATCGCGGGCACTCTGAGCGAAGGTGTACCTGCTGCGCCGTTCGACAACGGAACTGGCCCGACCTACAACGTCGACTACGCCGACGTGTTGACCCCGACCAACGGCTTTGGCCAGCTGTGCCTTCGCTACGGCAACGGCCTCGGCGCCGGAGTGCAGATGCACAACCCGGTAACCGGCGCTCGCGTCGTCACCTTCGGCCTGCCCATCGAGACGATCCTCAACAACGATGCCCGTGCGCAATTGCTGCAACAGAGTCTGCTGTTCTTGCTCGACGACGACCTGGCTCTGCGTGGCCCCGCAATCGCGACGCTCGGCCAAGCCAATGCGTGGGCGCTATCGATGAGCGGCGAAGCTGGATTCCCGTATCTGGTGGCAATCAGCGAAGGTATCCAGACCGGCGCGGTGCTGCCGCTCGGCAACCTGTTTCCGCTGGACGTCGGACCAATCCTGCAAGCGAGCATCACGCCCGGTAGCCCGTTCTTCGTCAACTTCAGCGGCACGCTGGACGCAGCTGGCGCGGCGGTCCCGACGCTGGTCCTGCCGAACCTGCCGTTCCTTAACGGCCTGCCGCTCTACGCCGCCGGCTTCACGATGTCGCCGGTGCTGCCGATCGAACGCAAGTTGAGCAATTGGATCCGGGTGATCGTGTCGATCTAGCAGCATCCAGCAGCATCCAAGATGCCGCACGACACGCAAAACGGGCGTGACCTTTGACCGCCCGGCCAAGGTCACGCCCGTTCGCGTAGCTCAAGGACGAAGAGGTCTACTCTTCGCCGATCGCAGCGGCCACCAGGCAGCCCTTCGCGACCGCCGTCAGGGCTTCTTCACTTCGGAAGATGCGACCGACGGGCAGCGGGAAGTCGATCTTGGCGAACTCTTCGCGGAAGACTTCGATGAAGCCTCCGACCATCGACGTGCCGCCAGCGCAGGCGATGTCGATCGGGTCATTGAAGCTCGGCATGTTCTGGCCGGACTCGAAGCGCGTCTTGATGTTCGACAACACGTAGTTGATCAAGCTGCGGTAGTAGATCGAAACCGCTTCTTCTTCGCGGCTCTTCGGATCGCGGATATCGATACCGCGTTCCTTGATGTGCGTCGCCTTGCTGCGCGGCACACCGAGCACGCTGGCCACGTTCTTGTCGATCCAATCGCCACCGCGGGCAACCGAGAAGGACAGGCACGGGATCGACTTGTAGGCGATGCAGGCGTTGGCCATGCCACCACCGAACGACAAGCCAATGCCAGTAAAGTCGTTCTCCGCGAGTTCGGAGAACACCACTGCGTGGGCTTCGTTGATCGCGTGGGCCGTGTAGCCAAGCTTCGAAACCATGCTTTCAAACAGGCCCTGGTGGTAGACAACGTTGTTGTCGACGTCGAGGGACTCGGCCGGCACACAGAAGTAGCAGTTCTCACCTGGGACCTGCGGCTCACCCAGAATCTTCTGGATGATCATCTTCATCATCGGCAGGGCGTCTTGCTCATTCGGGCTGACGAGGCCGTCCGCCATGGGACGACGCGTCTCGCGACCGAACACGTTGGCGAGCTCAAAAGCAGCCTCGCCGATCACGACCAGCTTGCCGTTGTGCACTACGTAGGGCACCTTCAGCTTGGTCAGCATGTTTTTGGAGTAGACATCACTAGGAATGTCCAGGAACGCGTTGCGCTCGACATTGACGGTGATGCCACCTTCCTCATTCTGCACGGCAGCAGCGAGGTTGGCGGTGCCGACATCCAGGCCCTTGCCCAGTCCGACAGTCGTCTCAGTCGTCGAATCAATGTTTGGATCGTTATCGTCTTGCTCAGTCATAGCTACCTACCTTCTGTTCCCCTGTTCAGCAGTTCGTTGGCGAGTTGATCGGTTATTAACCGCCGCCCTTGAGTTTCTTTAGCTTGGCCAAGTTGGCCGCGATGCCTCCCGCGGACTTCTGCTTGACCTTGATGTTGTCCATGTTCGACTCGAGCTCGACTTGCTGGTCGTCGCCGAACATGCCGCCGAAGTCGAGCGGCTTGTCGCTCTCAACTGCGGAGCTCACGCCCATCTTGCGACCGATGTTTTCGAGACGGTCATTGAGTGAGCCAGTCAGTTTCTCGAGCGCTGCCGAGAAGTCTGGCGCGGCGGTCTGTGGAGCTTGTTGCGGTGCGGGCTGCGCTTGTTGCGCCGCCATCGTCGCCTTCAAGTTGGCCAGCTCCTGCAACATCGACATCATCATGTCGTTGGGCACGGCAGGCTGCGCCGCTGCCGCTGCTTCTGGCTGAGCTGGTGCAGCCTGAACTGGCGCCGGCAACTCGCGAATCGCTTCGAGTTCGTTGCTGGTTTGCTCCAGTTCGGCGCGCGTTGCAGCAAGCGATTTGCTCAGCTCGGTGAAGCGCGTCTTGATCTCGTCCAGCTCGTGTTGCTTTTGCTCGAGCTGCTCTTCGGTTTCCCGCGAATGCTGCATTTCCTGCTCGCGCTCCCGAAGGATGTTCTTGAACTCCTGCCGACTCTTCTCGACAAGGTGGTCCACTTCCTCCTGGCCCAGCAAGCCAGAGTGCTCGATGGCAGCATGCACGGCCTCGCTGATCATTTGCGCGACGTGTTCGGCGCGGATCAGACGAACGCGCTTGCGCCCCTCACTGCGCAACTGGTCGAGTGTCGCAGTACGCGAACGCGCCGACAGCGCTTCCTTGATCTCGTTGACAGATTCCATTGGCCTCGTGCCGACACCAAGTTGCGGCGCTCGACACAACCTTTTCGAATCTCTGAGTGCCGAACTTGAGAACGGCAAGACGTTGACCAGCCCCATTTCGGGACCACCAGGGGGCGGCTCACCAGAACTTGGCACGTGATGCAATGCTGAACACCGAGCAGCTGGCCCGCGGCGGCCATAAACCATTACCCGAATGCAGGATCGGGCGGCAGCCGCCAAGCACCGTCGAGACGTTCAGCAGTCCGCGCGGCCAGGCTGCTGACTACTGGCGACTTGTGAGTTCGATCGCTTCTTGCACTCGTAGCGCGTCGCGCAGCGCCAACACGTCGTGCGTGCGCAGGTATCCGGCGCCGTGACGAGCCGCCCACAACTCGGCGGCTAGCGTTCCAGGTCCGCGATGCGCCACGGTGCTTCCGGTCACTTCGCCGAGGAACGACTTGCGCGACACCGAGACCAGCATCGGCCCCGCATCCTTGGTCAAGTCCGCCAAGTGGTGCAGCACCGTCAAGCTCGGGCCGGCGTCGGTGCCGAGAAAGAACCCCATGCCAGGATCGAACACGATGCGATCCGGCGTGACGCCAACGGCAGCAAAGGCCGCGCGACGCTCGCGGAAGAACGCGCGCAACTCATCAAGCAAGCCGATCGCGCCGGCAGCCGAACGCTCTGCGCGCGGCTTGTTGCTGCGGGAGTACATCACCACGAACCGAACCTGCCGCCCGCATTTGCCAGCTACTTCGAGTGCCTCGGGATCGCGGAAGCCATTGACGTCGTTGAGCCAGGTCGCGCCCATGGCCACCATTTCGCGCATGACCTCGGCCTTGGTCGTATCGATGCTGACCACCGCGCCTTGCTCGACCAGCGCCCCGACGACCGGTTCGAGTCGCCGGATTTCTTCGGCCGCGGCAACGTCTTCGGCATCGGGGTGGGTCGATTCGGCCCCGAGGTCCAAGACATCGGCGCCGGCGAGGCGCAAGCGCTCCGCGTGAGCGACGGCCTTGTCGGCGTTGTAGTAGCGACCACCGTCGCTAAACGAATCGATGGTAACGTTGACGATGCCGAAGATGCTGGGGAGCGCCATGCTGCTCGCATTATCGCTGCCAGCGGCTGCGAACGCACGACTCACATTGCTGGCACGGCACGTCCCCGCCTTCGTAGCACGACCAGAAGTCCGACTGCGAGAAGCCAAGGCGCTGGGCTACCGCGACGATCTCGTCCTTGTCCCAGTCAATCGTCGGACTGACCACCTGCATACCGGTTCTCGTCCCCAGCTGCAGGAACGCGGTGGCGGCCGTCAAGAATGCCTGCGAGTTGTCGGGGAACGTGGCCGCCTCTTCGCGATTGAAGCCTGCTACGACACAATCGGCGGACATCGCCTCAGCGGCGGCCGCGGCAATGCTGACGAACACCGCATTGCGAGCCGGCACCCAAACAGCCTTGGCGCTGTCCTCATCACCGGGAGCAGCAGCCGTAGCGGTTGGCAGTTCGCCCGTTCCCGCCAGCAACCGCGAGCCCGCGGTGCGCGCGAGATCAGCCAGCCACGGCAGGTCGTAGCGATGCAATTCGATCGCGAAGCGCGTCGCCAGCGCCTGTGCGGCCGCGAGTTCGCGGACGCTCGCCCGCTGGCCATAGTCGCAATAGACCGCGGCACGCAGTTGATTCGCGGGCTCGGCGGCGAAGCATGCCGCTGCGACCCCCGAGTCGAGGCCACCGGACAACAGCGCGACACCGATCACGCGCTCAGTTGACGGTGAACGAGACCGTGGGAGCGCGCGAGTAGTTCACTTCCTGACGGAACCGCTCGGTCAGCACGAAGTCATCGATACTCGACAGCGTGACCGAAATCGCCAAGCGCACTTCGGCAAGCATCGTCCAGGCACCAGCAGCGAGACCGGCAACGTTTGGCGTAACCAGATCGGGGAACTGCACCGAATCGGTGCCGCCAGTCACGTCGCGGTCAGGCACGATCATGTGCCAACGACGCCCGGCTGAGTCCGTTGCCGTAAGCTCGAGGAACGCGACACCACCAGGAATCGAGGCGGGGTTCAAGACATCGGCAACCGTCACCAGCGGGGAACCCGTAAACGGTCCCGCGGGAGCGGTAATGGTAGGGATCGCCGTCGGCCCTGTCCCTGGGACAATGGTCCCCGTGGCCGGGTTGAGCAGCACGCGGACGCGACTGATGCGTCCGGCAGTGTCTTCCGCCTCGGTCACCAACCACGACACCGGCGTGAAACCAACCAAGCCGGCCAGAATCGGCAGCGAGAAGTTCGCATCCACGTCATAGACCGTGCCCCCCTGCAGGGTCACCGCGCCAATGCCAACCAACGCCTGCTGGTCGAAGCCGTTGAGCGACGATGTGACGCGCGACTTCGGCGAATCGGCAATCAAGTTGGCCAGGTCGAGTCCCACAGCCAAACCAAAGTCTTCGGAGTGTGCTCCGATCAGTGATCCTAGCGTCGCGACGGGCGGCGACATCAGCAGCGTCGGAGAGGTTGTGCCACCGGGCTCGGCAGGTGCCGGCGGCGCCGTCGGCGAGAGCAACGTTGCGCCACAGATCTGGCAGCTCTGGAACGAGTAGGTCGGCGTCGACGAGGCCTCAAACGGACCGCCAAACGCCGTCAGGATCTGCGCGCGGTTGGGCAAGATCGGGGTCGACGGGATTTCCGTCGGCGCCGCATTCGTGGTCCGAGTGCCCAACACCGATTGGTCGGCAAACGCGGTGCTGCCAACAATGACCGTCGCGCCCGGCGTCGGCGTCAATACGGCCGTGCCCCGCAAAGTAGCGGTGTTGTTGGTCACCGGTGCCAACGGCAAGCTGACGTAAGCCGCCTGCGAATTGTAGAGCGTCACCAAGTCGTAGTCGGCGCGAATGATCGTAATCGTGTGCGCCGAGCCAATCCCTGTGGTGAACGTCACCCGACCGTCCGCACCGGTCGTGCCGAGCAATTGCCCGGTCGCCGGGACCGAAGGTGTGGCCGGGTCGATCAGCACCGTAGCACCAACAATCGGCTCGAGCGTCGCGTGGTCGTAGGCTTCGACAGTCAGCATTCCGGCGAGCGTGCCGGTCACGATGCCACGTTGGCGAATCGCACCGGACACTGCCGTATCCGACATGTTGCCGGCCAGGTCCGTCAACGTGACGGTGTAGTTGCGTGCGGCGGTCAAACGACCAAGTCCCACCGGCAAGACCAAGAACCTGCCCGAGCTACTCGAGCCAAACATCGACACGATCGCGTTGACGCCGTCTGCCAAGGTTGCATCCGCCAACCCCTCGCTGGCCACGCCGTAGTAGGCCAGCGATTCGGACTCGGTGAAGATATCCGTACCACTTCCGGGCGGCCCCGCGCGCGTCAGAGTCGGCGGCGTAATGTCGAAGATCGGGTCGTCGCCGGAGTCTTGATGAATGAAGCCAGTCGACTGGTTGCCGCGTTGAATCTGAGCAGCGAACACAATCTCGCCATCGTCCAGCTTCGGAGCAGCTGTAGTGCCCAGTTGGGTGCCAAAGTCGAGCGTCACCGTTTGCGCCCCAGCTACCGGCACCGAGGCCGTGCGTTCGATGAACGACTCGTCAAACGTCTGGGTGGTCTCCGCATTGCCGCCGTAGATGCGCGCAACGACCACGTCGCCCGCGATCGCGTCCGCCGGAACATCGACGTTCAGCATCACACTGAGCACGTTCTGGCGATTGATCTTGTTCGGGAAGCCTACTGCCGCATTGCCGAGCTCCACTGCCGCCGGGGCCGATGGACCAATGGTCGTGAAGCGCGTGAACGGCGTGCGACCGTTGAAGTTGAGGTTGCCGTCCTGGCCAAACGTGATGTTGCCAGTGACGACGAACTCATAGCTCTGCGAGGCGAGCAGTTCCGAATCAGGATTGAGCACGACAACGCGCGGATCCTCGACGCCGACGGTTGTCAGCGGCAAGCTGATGTCGACATCGATGGCGGCGCCAGCCTGTGGCCGTAGGAAGATGTTGGCGTCCAGCAGCGTGTTGGCGTTGGCCGGTCGATCGAACACGACGAAGAAGTCGCCTTCCCGCGTCTGAGACGTAAAGTTGTCGCGCGGGTAGGTCGCGACGATCGTGCCATCGGTAATCGACTCATCCTGGTTGACCTGGAAGTCACTGAGGATGGTCTCGCCATCGCTGACCTGGAAGCGCACGCCATCGACGTCCCGGCCCTCGGGGAACATCACGACCTCGAAGATCGCACCGCTCTGCGCTGGCAGCCCGTTGATCGGGCGCATGACCAGCAGCCGGCCGCCGGCGAGGAACTCGTATTGCGCCGGCAGCAACTGTTGGGTGCCTTGGATGCGAACGCCCACGCGCGCATCAATGCCAGTCGTTGTCGTCGGCAGGATCGTCTCCTCATTGAGGCTCTCGCTGAACTCGACCACAATGGGCACCGTCGCGGGCCAACCCGACCCTTCGGGATAGGCCGCGCGCACGGTCGGTCGCCCAACTCTGGCATCGCCACCAACCTTGACGATCTGGATCGTCGAGGTCCCCGTCTCCTCGCCGGGATCATTTGGATCGACGTTCGGATCGAACGCGCGGCCAATGTTGTCGCAAGCGGCGGCGGCGACGGCCACGCCAATCAGCAACAGGAGATACAGCGGTCGGTTACGCAACATAGGAGCTCAATGCCTAGCGGGCCCATTCTGGACGAGGTGGCAGCCCGCATTATTCCCGCGAACCACCGTGGCAACCAGCGTTGCGGCTGCCTTCCTTACGATCCGACAGGTTATCTGGGCTGGGGCCTTGGACAGCCAGAACCCAGACACCGGTCAGGACTTCGAGGATTTGGTCGATTTGGCGGCCGGTTTGCCCGCGGACTGTGGGCCCGATGCCGGTGGCGGTTCGCCGGATGTCTGTGGCGGTTCGACCGTCTCCGTGATCGCTTTTCTCGGCCAGAACAAGATCAGCAACGCCCCCACGACCATGGCCGCGCTGAGCGTCTGCCCCATGGTCATGCCAAACAGCACGCCTTCCGGAGGAAACTGAGGATCCCACTGCCGCACCATCTCAAGCGAGCCGCGGATGACCGCATAGCCGAGCAAGAAGATGGCCGCGTAGCGACCGGTTCGCATCGGCTTGTTGCGAGTCAACAGGTAGACGACCAACAGCACCAAGCCGAGGAACAACCCCTCGCCGAAGCCCTCGTAGAGCTGTGACGGGTGGCGGAACGGCACCAGGTGCACGCCAGCCGAATCGACCTGGCTGCTGACGGCGTCCCAGTTGAGGTGCGGTTCGATGGCTTCCCAATTGATCGGACGCCCCAGATCGTCCGCGACACTGAGCTGGTCCTTGACGTCGGCGAACTGCAACTTGCCGTAAGCAACCTGCACGCAGAGTTCGCGGTCGCGCATCGTCATGCCATCGTGCAGATGGAACAGACGCGTGGCCGCGGGATCGGTCGGAAACTGCATCGCGCCCCAGGTCTCGGGCGACGTGACGCGGCCATACAGCTCGCCGTTGATGAAGTTCGCCATGCGAACCGCAAAGATGCCAGGCGTCACCGCAAGGGCCGCCGCGTCGGCGACGCGCCCCCAGCCGATCTTGTGGTGGCGGCAGAACAACCAGATCGCCACCGCCACACCAGCCAGACCGCCGTGGAACGCCAAGCCGCCCTTCCACACTTGCACGAAGTTGAGCGGGTTCAGCAGCGCATTGTCATAGAACAACGCGTAGCCGGCGCGACCGCCCAGCATCACGCCGAACACGCAATAGAAGATCAGGTCCGGCGCGGCTTCCGGCGAAACCGGAAAGAACCCGCGCCGCGCCAAGCGCACGAAGATCCACTGCGCAAACACGAAGCCAACGACGTACATCATCCCGTACCAACGAATGTCGATTGGCAGGAACGGGATGTCGAACAGCACCGGGTCCCAGGCGGGAAAATCCATCGCGTAGCACCCTAGCCCGGATGTTTGGCCAAGTCGCACCACGAAACTGCCCATTTTAGCTCGGCGCACGCCACCCGGGGTGGCTCCGGCACAGCAGCGACCTGCCAGGTGGCCGGGGCGGACGATTCCCCGGCAGACCTCAAACGCGGATCTGGAGGAAGCTGTCGACGAACTGGATCAGAATGGCCGTCGAACGTTGCTCGCCCTCCACCGTCGGATACAGGCACGACACCAAGCCGTAGGTCATGGCAACCTGCTCGCCAGCCGGCGGCAGCTCGGCGGTATAGCCAACGACGATGCACTCGGCGAACTGTTCGTGGCCTCGCAGGTCCATCAGGAACTTCTCGGCGCCCCCATCGAGCAAGTCCAGGTTGAGCAGGATCAGCAGATCGTCGCTGCGACCGGACTCCAGCTGGAGCATGGCCAAGGCCTCCGTAGCATTCCGGGCCTGGTGCAGCGCAACGGGCAGGCGACGGTCGCGCACCGCCCGGTGGAAGGCGACCACGTCGGAGTCCCTATCATCGATCAGCAGCAGGCGGTGGCAGCCCCCCATAGGCATCGAATCCAGCGGTTCGTCGTGCTCCATGATGGTGCCATCGGCCACCTCCGGTTGCGCCTTTACCGAACCACCCATGTCAGGGTTCGTTTGCTGTCACATGACGCAGCTGCAACCAGCCGGTATGGTGTTTCCCCCAATGTCCACAGCAGAACTGCGCGCTCTCCTGGGCCCCGCGGCCGAGCAGGCTGACGAGCTACTCGCCACCCTGAGATCCGACCGAAGTCGTTTACCGGTAGCCTTTCCAGGCATACCGCGCCGATTCGGCAAGGCCGTGATCGGCGGCGGCCGCCGAACCTTCGGCGACGCAACCGTCGACCTCGATGCCTTCCGGACCTGCGATCTGGTCGCCGCCTACCTGGTTACTTCGCTCGAAGCGACCGAGGAAGAAGTCATCGATGTATTCGCCCATGGCGACATCGAAGAGCGGGCCATGCTGTTCCGCAGCCTGAACTTCTTGCCTCTCGGCAGCACCACCAATCGCCTGCTTGGCGAGGCGCTGCGGACCAACATCGTGCTGCACCTCGAAGCGGCCATGTGCGACAGCGACCTGCTGGCACGAACCATCGCGAGCGGCGTGATCGACGACGACACTGCCAACCGGCTGCTGCTGAAGTTCGCGTTCCTCGACATGGACCTGACGCGCGCCCTCAACGCCGAAAGCCACGCGAACACGACGCTGTCGACAATGCTGCAAGACCTCGCGACCGAACGCGAAGCAGCCGGCCGCTCGGTCTGGCGCCACACCTACTTCATGCTCGGCCACGCCACCTGCCCCGGCGCTCGCGGTCGCCTGATCGGTGGCCTTGAACACGGCGACGACGGGGTCCGCCACGCGGCTGCCATTGGCTTGCTCGCGATGTGCAAGAACGACCCAAGCCTGCAACCCCTCATCGCACAGTTTGCCCAAGAACGACTGCCACGCGAACCGCGTGAAACAGTCCGCGAACTACTGCAACAACTCGCCTCCAACTAAGCCCGGACAAATCTCGATGCTCATCTTCGAACCGCACATCCACATGTTCAGTCGGGTCACCGACGACTACGAGCAACTGAGTCTTGCCGGCGTCCGCGCCGTGCTCGAACCAGCGTTCTGGCTCGGCCAGAACCGCACTTCGGTCGGCACCTTCATCGACTACTACGAAACCCTGATCGGTTGGGAGCGACATCGCGCCCAGCAGTTCGGCATTCATCACTTCTGCACGATGGGTCTCAACCCGCGCGAAGCCAACGACGACCGCATCAACCGCGATGTGCTCGCGATCTTGCCGCGCTACTGCGAGAAGGACTCGTGCATCGGGGTTGGCGAGATCGGTCTCGATGACCAGACCAAGACCGAAGAGATCATGATGGCAGAGCAGCTCGAGCTGGCCCGCAACCACGACCTGCCGGTGCTCGTGCACACCCCGCACCGCGACAAGAAGAAGGGCTTCGAACGCTGCATTGCGATCGTCAAGGAAGCCAACTTCCCAATGGAGCGCGTGCTGCTCGACCACGGCAACGAGGAGACCATCAAGATCACCCGCGACCTCGGTTGCTGGTCCGGCTTCTCGATCTACCCCAACACCAAGATGGACCCAGCGCGCATGGTTTCGATCGTGCTCGAATACGGCATCGAACGCTTCGTCATCAACAGCGCCGCCGACTGGGGCGTCAGCGACCCGATGATGGTGCCGCGCACCGTCGTCAAGCTGGAGCAAGCTGGCGTGCCGCGCGAGAAGGTCGAACAGTTGGTTTGGAACAACCCGATCGACTTCTTCGCGCAGAGCGGCCGCCTCAACAAGGAGATGCTAGCGCAACCAGCGAGCGCCAACCTGCGCGAAACGTTTGACGGCAACTCGGTCCTGCGCGGCCAAGATCCCGACAAGATGTAGTTGCCAAGCCGTCGTTGCCAAGAACAAGTTGGCAGCATGCAGGCGCGCGACTCGCGCCTGCTCACCGCGACTACTCAATCGTGAGCTCGCGGAACGGAATCAACGTGAAGCCGCCGTGCTGCATCAGCGCGCCGAGGTCCGCGGCGGTCGGCATGCGCTGCAGCGAGACTTTGCCCTTGGGCAACGACACCTTTGCGGTGCCGTTTGCGGCAACGTCGATCGGCAACTGGATCGTCGCATTGTCCTTCGCCCAGTGGGCAATCACGAAGTCCGGTTCGCCGCCCTGCGTCGCGGTCGGCAAATCGCGCAGCGTCACCAACTTGGTCTCGACCTCAAGCTCGAACAGGTTCTCACCGGGTAGCACGTTGAGGGTGGCCTCGATCAGGCGCGTGCCATCTGCGAGACGCAGTAGCAACACGCCACTGGGCAAGACCGGTATTTGAAAGCGGCCCTGCTTGTCGACGGTCGCGTGCCAACGCTCCGGTGAAAGCTGCCCTTCCTTGACGTCGGCGAACTCGAGCACGACGCGGCGACCGGCGAGCGACCAACCGGGCACGCGGAGGCGTCCGTGTAGCTTTGCATCGTGGACATAGCGCGAACCCAACTCACACTGCGTGACCTTGCCGACCGCGACCGTGCAGTTCGGATCGGGCAACTCTTGGATCGGCCGGCCAAACGAGGTCTGCCAACTGGACCCGCCCGACGAGAGATCCTCACCAGTGAGCTGCACGTGGTATTTGCCAGCAGTCAACCGAGCAAACCGGTAGCTGCCATCAGCGTCGACCAGCGTGGTCCGGGCGAAGCCATCGCCGCGCGTCACGGCCACCAGCGAGCCCGCGGCGGAGCGGCCATCGCCGCGCAACACATACCCGTTGATGCTGCCACCCTGGTTGAGTTGCAAACGCAACGAATCCGGCGCCTCGGTGACATCGGCAACCGTCAATTCGTCGGTCATCGTCGCGGCGAAGCCCTCGCGGTGCGCGCGCACGAAGAACGACTCCTTACCGCGCACGGTCAATTGGAAGGCGCCATCCGCATCGGTTTCAATGCGGTCGACAACCGCCGGATCCAGCCATACCGGAAAGCCGTCGACAGTCATCTTCCTCGCCGGGCGGCGATGGATCGCGACAACTGCTCCGACGACCGGCTTGCCATCGGCATCGAAGACGTGCCCCATCACCATCGGGCTAGCCGTCAACGTCACCTTCACCCCGTTCTTCGCTTGAGCTGGCTCGTAGGGACCAAAGCTTTGCACTTCGTGGCCGCGGGTCCGCACTTCGAGCATGAAGCGCTGGATGGGCAGGATCACGCCAGCAACCGAACCATCCGCGGCAACCTCGTAGTCGCCCGAAATGAGGTCAACGGCTCGCTTGCGGCCAATGCCGAGGAAGCCGTTGCTCGCAACAGTGTGCAGGCGAACCTTCGCCGTCGCGATGGTGCGAGCGGCACTGCTGGCAACCGTCAGCGGCAACGCAACTGGCTTGGCAAACCGGATCGTGACGGACTGCCCCAAGAATGCGGACTCGTGCACCACGGGCGCATAGCGACTGTCCGGCACTGAAACGGTGACGTCGACTTCGCGACCGGCATTGTGGAACCCACAGCGGGCGCGGCCATCGTTGTCGGTGTAGTCCGAACTATTGCCGCGACTCGACTGCATGTTGACGTAGGCGAATGGCACTGGCTTGCCGTCTGGATCTTCGACGATCACGGTGACAATGTCCTTCGCCTCGAAGCTCGCTCGCAACGTTAGCGCGACAGGCGTCGCCGAGCCGGCCACGACCTCGACACGCTGCTTGCCCGCCAGCTCGTCGACGAACGTGCTGCCGACCAGATAGGTGCCTCGCACCTCGTTGGATCCAGGTAGCACGCCATCGAGGCGGAAGTTGCCGGATGCATCGGTCTTGGCCGAAGCTCGGCCGACGGGGTCTTGAGAACCCATCGTGACCATCAGCACGTTGCTAGTGCGGGCCTTGCCTTCGTTGCGACCACTGACAGAAACGCGGGCGCCAACGACCGGCGCGCCGTCGACATCGACAACCTGACCGGTGATGGAGCCACCGGCTTCGAGCTCAATGGTGCCAAGCTCAATCGCATCGCCATCACCATCCAGCATCGCAGCAGGAACAGCTCGCTGCACGTTTGCGAACACCTCGTGTCGGGCCGTCAACGACAACGGTGCTCCAAACTTCTTGCGGTTGCCGTCGGGTTGCAAGACGGGCACTTCGAGGCGTCCCTCGTCGTCGGAAAGGTATTCCTCGTGATCGGTGGTCTCCGGGGCATACCCTTCGACCAACGTGACACGCACACCGGCGACGCCGATGCCATCGCGGTCGACGAAGCGAACCTTGACGCTCGCCTGCCAAGGCTGCTTGCCGGCGACCGCGTCACCTTGGTTGTCTGCCACCACGGGTGCTTCGCTGCGCACGATCGCGGGGTCAGGAGTCTCGGCAACCGCCGCAACCACCGGCGCCTGTTGCACGACCGGGTTGATCGTCGGCGACGCCCCGATGTCCTCCCACATCCAGAACAAGACAACCGCACTGACTGCGGCGACACCAACCATCCAGGCACTCTTCATCACTACGGCTCCTTTTAGAATCGAAAGGAACGATGAGCGCGCGCGGTCGGCGGCGAGCGCCGGCACCGAGGCTGCCGCGGCAACCTCTGACACCGACTGGAACCCGGCCAACGGCAGCAACGCCGCGCACCAGGCACGCCGATCGCCGCTCTCCTCCGCATCCAACTTCTCGCGCAGCAACTGCAGACCCTGACTGACCTGCCAACGCACGGTGCCCGCGGGAGTATCGCTTCGCCGAGCAATCTCGGCTGCTGACAATCCCTCGTAGTAGCGCAGCAATACAACGCTGCGATACGGCTCCGATAGCGCCAACACGGCGGCCACGACCCGCTGTTGCCCCTCGGCCTTCTGGACCACTTCGGCTACCGAAGTGGCCATCGAGTCGCCAGCACCGGCCGCCCGTTCATGGCGCGCACGCGTCTTGCGATTGCGCCTCGAATTGGTGGCGAAGTTGCGGAGAACCCGTTCCAGCCAAGGGCGCAGCGGGCGGTCGGTGGACGGCTGCTCACGCAGCGCCGCAATCCACGTCTCCTGCACCACATCGTCGGCAGTGGCCGCATCGGCAACCAGTTGCCGCGCGAGGGACCGGGCCCATCCTGAATGCTGCAGGAGCTGATCCGCCGAAAATGCTGGGGTGCTACTCATCGTTCCCAGTGCTCACACCCGCCAGGGGCCGAGTGTTGGGTGGTAGCTCGGTTTTTTTTTGCAGCGGCAGCATGGGCGAGGCATCTAACAGTAAATGTCGTCGCACGGGCCCGATCCGGCAAGGTCTATCGAACGGGCACAGCCCCCGGCCCAGATTTGCTCGATTGGCCAGTAATTCGTAGCCCGGCAATCCGCTTTGTTGGGCAGACATGCTCACTCGCACCCCCCTCATCCTCCTGTCCGCACTCGCCGTGGCCCTCGCCGGGCAGCCACTGCTTGCGCAAGATCAACTCGTCAAACAAGCTCTGAAGAAGATCGCCTCCGTCGAAGCGGCCATGCCAACGCTGGCCGCGGGCGACATCCGGGGAGCCAATCGCTTGCTCGCCGATCTCAAGTGGGCCAACAAGCGCCTGAACGCGGCCTACAAGAAGAACACTTCGTTCTGGAAGGACGCGTCGAAACGACTGGCCGCGGCGGACAAGAGCATCCGCGCGACGGCTTCCGCGTCGCCAACCGGCAAGCCCACAGGAACCCAGCCAGCCCCCACCAGTGGCGGCGCGCCCATTCCGGCGAAGCCAGCCAGTGGCTCCGCCAATGGAGCAACCGGTGCCAAGGCCGCCAGCGGCCCGGTCATCGGGGAGCAGTTCGCCAAGCTGCAGCAGCTGCACAAGGAAGTGATGAACGGCTTCCACAACCTGAACCTGCTCAACAAGACGTTCATGGGCGATGCCTATCGGGTTGGCTCGACGGCCAAGGAAGTGCGCAAGTTGCAAGCGCGGCTCGCCGAGTTCCCGAGCGACGACAAGAACGTCAAGATCGTCGCGGCGGGTTTGCAGAAGTTCGCCGGACAATTCGCGCAGTGGCAAGCCGAGTACAAGGCCGACCAAGCTGCAGCGCCCGCCCTGACGGCGCAACTCGACGCGATCTCCGCGAAGTATGGCGCCAAGAACATGCCGGGCGCGATCTTCGCACCGTTCGAGCAAGACAAGCTGCGCATCTGGGCGTCGCGCACCAAGGAACTGCAAACGCAGTTGCCGGCTGACATTGCCGTGGTGCAAAAGGCCACCGACAACGCCATCCTCGGCAAGCGGGCGAAGAGCATGCTGCACTGGGTCGGCCGCAGCGTTCCGAATCGCCTCAACGGTCAAGTCAGCCAAGTCCAGCAAGTCTGCGAAAGCGCCGTGAACCAATCGCTGGCCACCGCGAAGAGCATTCGCGACATCAAGCCCGACGACGATCACGCCATCGTCAACCGCGTGCTGACCGAAGGAGCGCTCGAGCGCAGCATGAAGTCGCTGCAGGACGGCATGGAAGCAGTCGACGTGGCGGCGACGCTAGACCTCGGGCTGCAGATCAAGGATGGGCCCGATCGAGCCGCGCAACGCAAGCAGTTCGAAGACACCATCGTCGTTCTTCGGCAACTCGCGAAGGCGTCGCTGGCGAAGGTCCGCATGCCGAAGCCAGTGAAGCTCGACGCCGAGCAGATCGCAAAGCTCACCAAGATCGCGACGGACACCTTGGCCCGCAAGAAGTACGGCACGCACGAGATCCTGCAACTCATCGTAACGACCAAGCTGTCCCGCAAGGAGAAGACCGAAGGCGACATTCGCGGCACGGTCACCGGCGCAACCATCACGTCCTACCACTACGTCTGGGACGAGTATCGCGTCGTCACCGCCGAAAAGGTCGGCGACGAAGTGTGGATCTACCACAACCTGCTGAAGTTCTACCACTCGTCCGATTCCGTCACGCCTCAAGACCAATGGATCCTGAGTCGCCGTTTCCAATCGACGCAGATCCTGCCTGAGAACCTGCCGAAGAACCTGAACAAGTAGCCGCGACCAACGCGGCGGAACAGCTGCGATCAGCGCGGCTGGTATTCGCGCTTCTTGAGCTTGGCCAGCAACGGCTGGTCACGCTCGGTGACCAGGTTGACCACAACCCCCTTGCGACCAGCGCGCGCCGTGCGACCGACGCGGTGCAAGTAGTTGTCGACGTCCTTCGGCAAGTGCACGTTGACGACGCGATCGATGCGCTCGATATCGAGACCGCGGCCACCAAGGTCCGTGGTCAGTAGCAGCGACACGTCACCATCGCGGAAGCTTGCCAGGTTGCGGCGGCGCTCGGCGCGATCCATCTCGCCCATGTAGCGAACAAACTCGACGCCGGCTTCCTCGAGCCACTCGGCAACGACTTCACATTGCGCGCGCGTGTTGGCGAACAGCACCGTGCCCGAATCTGGCTTCTCGCGCAGCACCTTGCGCAGCACGTCCATGCGACGGCCATGCTCGACCTTGCGGTTATCGGTGCGCAGCGTGCGCACGACCTTGTGGCTGCCGTGCGTTTCGATCTGCAACGGCTTCTCACCGAAGACATCCTTGACGACTGCGCGCAACGTTTCCGGCATGGTCGCCGAGAACATCACCAGTTGGGTGGTCGCCGGGCAATCGCGCGCGACCTTGGAGGCAACCGGCAGGAAGCCTTGGTCCAGCAACTGATCCGCTTCGTCAAACACCAACATGCGGACATCGTCGAGTCGCACCCGCTTGTCACTGAGTAGCTTTTGCAAACGCCCAGGAGTCGCGACCAGGATCTCAAAGTCCGTGTTGACGTTCTGCCTGGCCACCGGCTTGCCGGTGCCACTGATGGCATAGCGTACGCGCAAGCGCGTGCCGTGGGTCAATCCCTTGAAGACGCGCCCGACTTGCTCGCCCAACTCACGACCCGGCACCAGCACGATGCCGCGCGGCCGACTCGCCTCCGACACCGGCGCCTCGGCCGATTCGAGTTCCTTGATGAGGTGCAGCATCGGCAGCACATACGCGAGGGTCTTGCCGCTACCAGTCTCGGCAACGCCAACCATCGAGCGCTTCTTCAAGAGCTCGGGAATCGCGCGCGCCTGGATATCCGTCGGGCTGGTCAGCTCCTGTTCGGCAAGGCTGGCTTTGAGGGACGGAAGAAGCGGATAATCGGAGAAGGACGGCAAGGGACTCGGGGCGGCAGGTGCGATCGGGAAAACTTGGGGGCGAACAGGATACGCGCATCCAATGGCCAAAAAGACACAATCATGGACCTAGTTCACCCAAGCCCCGTAAACAGTCGGCCATGAAGCGAGCAGCCCATCTGATCGTGCTGGCCAGTTTGATGCTGCCAGCAGTCGCCCAGCAGCCGCCACGCGAACCCCAAGAGCCGCAAGGCAAGCCGGCCGCTGGCGCGTCCAAGGCGCCGCTAGCTCGCGAGCAGGCCGAGCTAGCGCTAGGCCAACGACTCGATGGCAGCGTCGTCGTGGTCGACCTCGATGGCAAGCCGTGCAAGCTGCAGGACCTGTTGGGCAAAGTGACGGTGCTCAACTTCCATGCAACGCAATCGAAGAGCCAACGCGAGGCCGACGCTCACTTTGCGACGCTGCAGGACGACTACCAACAACACGACGTCGCGTTCCTTCACATCAACAGCAACGCCACCGAGATCGGTTTGCGGGCTCAGCGGCCCGCCGCGAACCAGGCTGGGGACAAGGCTGGCAGCCCGAAACCCTACGCGCGAATCCACGACTACCTGCGCAAACACAAGCTGCCATTTCGGGTGTTTGCCGACCATCACAACCGACTTGCCGATGCGTTGGGCGCACTGACGACACCGCATGTGTTTGTCTTCGCTGGTGACGGCACGCTCGTGTATCGCGGTCCCGCCATCCACGCCGAGCACAAGTACCTCAGTGACGTTCTCGCCAAGCTGGTCGCCGGCGCCAAGGTCAAGCCATTGGAAGCCCTCCCGCTCGGCAACGCGATCTCGCGCGTCAAGGCCCCGACCAAGGCGCTGAGCCCCACGGTTGTGGTCGACGATGCGTTGTTGGCGCACAAGACCGCGCTGCGCGAAGGCAAGCTGCTTCTCTACAACTTCACTGCATTCAACTGCATGTCGTGCCGGGTCATGGAGAGCACGGTGTTCCAAGAACCAGCCTCGCGCGAATTGATGGGCATGCACCTCGTCGAAGCCCGCCTGCACACCGACACGCAGAGCACGATGAGCAAGCAGCAGTTCGCCAACAACCGCAAGCTGCAGATGGACCTGACGGCCATGCGCAACAACCCGATGTACGTCGTCGTCAACCCAGCAACGGGTGAGAAGCTGGGCACTTTCAAGCTCTCCGGGGACTTCGGCACCTGGGGCACGAAGTGGCGTACGTTCGTGACGGAAGTCGCGACCAAAGCCGGCCGCATTGCGAAGTAGCTGCGGCCTTCTCGGCAGGATCTCGCGCATGCCAATTCACGGTGCGAACCATTAGGCTCGCATCGTCGTGTTCATCGAGAACCTCAGCACCAACCCGCACTTCTTCGTCTACGTCGTCGTCACGATGGTGTTCAGCGTCGTGCTACACGAACTGGCTCACGGCTGGGCTGCGATCTGGCAGGGAGACCGGACGCCGATCCTCACCGGGCACATGACGATCGATCCGCGGGTGCACATGGGCGCCATGTCGCTGATCATGCTGGCGTTGATGGGCATCTGCTTTGGCGCCATGCCAGTCGACCCGTCCCGATTTCGCAGCCGCTACGGCGATGCGCTTGTTGCTGCCGCCGGGCCGCTGATGAACCTGGTGCTCGCGTTCGTAGCGCTCACGGCTCGCGGCATCTGGCAGGTCTGGGTCGGCGATCCGAACACGATTTCGGTCGAAGGCGGCAACGTGATGCAGTTCCTGTGGATCTTCGGCGTCAGCAACGTCGCGCTATTCCTGTTCAACCTGCTGCCGATCCCGCCGCTGGACGGCTCCGCGGTGCTGGCCAACTTCAACAAGCGCTACGCTCGGCTGATTCGCAGCGTCCAGAACCCTGCGGTGTTCTTGGTGGCGTTCTTCGTCGCCTACCTGATCCTGACGTCGGACGACTACCACCTCTACAAACTGGCGGGCAACCTCGCGCGTTCGTATGTGGAATGGCTGATTTTGACCCTGATGTAGGGGGATGCGCGAGCCGCGCAATCTGACCCGCCGCGCCCCCACCCATTCGGGGCAGCCCTCGCATTCAGGCCGCGCGCCGCTACGCTGTTCGCGCCGAAACCCGCGATGACCGACCTCAATCACGAAATCCAACGCCGCCGCACGTTTGCGATCATCTCGCACCCGGACGCCGGCAAGACGACGCTGACCGAAAAGCTGCTGCTCTACGGCGGCGCGATCCGTTCTGCCGGTTCGGTCAAGGCCCGCCGTGGCGGCCAAAGTGCGACGTCCGACTGGATGGACATCGAGAAGAAGCGTGGTATCTCGATCAGCAGCTCCGCGCTGCAGTTCGAATACGAGGGCTACTGCATCAACCTGCTCGATACGCCGGGTCACCAGGACTTCTCCGAGGATACCTACCGGACGTTGGTTGCCGCCGATGCGGCACTGATGCTGATCGATGGTGCCAAGGGTGTCGAGCCGCAGACGATCAAGCTGTTCAAGGTGTGTCGCGATCGCGGCATTCCGATCGTCACGGTCGTCAACAAGATGGACCGCCCATCACGCGATCCGCTCGACCTGATGGACGAGGTCGAAAAGACGCTCGGCATCACCATCGTGCCCGCGTCGTGGCCGATCGGTTCGGGCGACGGCTTCCGCGGTGTCTACTCGCTGCGCGACAAAGACGTGCTGCTGTTTGAGCGCACCGCGCACAACGCGACGCGCGCCGCCGTCGAAACCACGGGCCCGCACGATCCAGCCCTGCGCGAAGCGCTCGGCGACCGGGCACACGACAAGTTGATCGAAGACCTCGAGATGGTCGAAAGCTGCGTGCAGCCGTTCGAACTCCAGGATTTCATGGATCAGAAGATCAGCCCGATGTTCTTCTGCAGTGCGCTGTCCAACTTCGGCGTCGAGACAATCCTGAAGAGCTTCATCGAAATCGCTCCACCACCGGGACCACTGCCGACGGTCGACGGCGAGATCGCGCCGAACGCGCCGTTCTTCTCCGGCTTCGTCTACAAGGTCGCCGCCAACATGGACAAGATGCACCGCGACCGGATCGCGTTCTTGCGCGTCACGTCCGGACGATTCGAACGTGGCATGGCGGCCAAGCACTTGCGCATGGGTCGCGACGTGCGGCTCTCGCACCCGCACCGCTTCTTCGGCCAGGAACGCGTTTCGATCGAAGAAGCGTTTCCGGGCGACGTCATCGGCTTGATCAACCCCGGCATGTTTCGCGTCGGCGATGTGCTCAGTGATGGCCCCACGTTCAATGTGCGCAACTTCCCGCGCTTTCCGCCGGAGATCTTCGCGCAGGTCGCCCCGCGCGAACCATCGATGGCCAAGGGCTTCGGCAAGGGCCTGACGCAACTTGGCGAAGAAGGCGTTGTGCAGATCTTCTGGCCACGTCACGGCGCTCGCGAACCGATTCTCGGCGCAGTCGGCGAACTGCAACTGCAGGTCTTCCAAGCTCGATTGGAATCCGAATACAACGTCGACCTGCGCCTCGATCGCAAAGGTTGGTCGCGAGCGCGTTGGATCAAGGACGTCACCGACGAGGTGCTCGAGATCCTGCCGATGGTCGTCAAGGATGAAGCCGGACGGTTCGTCGCGTTGTTCAACTCGGAGTTCGAGATCAACTACGCGAAGTCCCGCTACGAGGGTCTCGAGTTGCTTGAGACGCCGCCGAGCGAAGAAGACCTCGGCGAGTAGCTCCGCCGCGCCAAGCAACGGCAGCACCAACCAAGGCACCAAGGCCCAAGACGGCTTCTTGCCGCCAGGAAGCTACTTGCCGCCAGTTTCCTTCTTGCCACCAGTCTCCGTCTTGCCGCCGGCAGCACTGCCCGCGTCCTTGTCCTTCTCCTGCTCTTTGGGCGGCACCGGCGCCTTGCCGCGCTTGCTCGGGCGCAGATCGCCTTCCTTCGCCTTGGCCTCGGCTCCAGAAATCGCCTCGACCACCTGTTCCCAGATCGGCGCGTAGTCGCGCACGTTGCGGACCCGTTCGCCGTGACCATCGACGGTGAAGTCTTCGTCGCCAAGCTTGGCTCCGACGTCGAGCTTCTCGACGATTACTTGCTGCACGACGTCCTTGCCGACGAAGTAGCGCGCCAGCAACACCGCGTGGTCGCGATCGCGTACGAAAACCTCGACCCGATCGGCCAACGGCAAGTCGGGATCTTGTGCATCGAGGCCGGCGCGACGCATGCCGCCCAACCAGATGCCCTTGTCGCCGTTGTGCTCCTTACCCTCGCCGATCTGCAGATCGAACGTGCGTATCAAGTCGCTGATCACGCCACTGCCGAGTGGTGACTGCGCGCGGCCATCGACCATGCCCGGAAGATCACTCTTCTTCAGGATCACCGAGGCCCACTCGAGGTCCGACACGACCTCCGCCGGGATGTGCAGGAACACCGCGCCGAAGGCCGGATCTTCCTCAAACATCAGGATGCCGTCCTTGGTTCGCGCCGTCTCCATGCGCCCCTTCATGCCCTCGCCGAAGGCATATTGCAGGGTGCTGAACAGTTGATCCCCCGGCTTGCCCTGTGTCCCACGCAGGACACGCAACTCCCCCCGAGTCGTCACCCGAAGCCCGCCCGGCAGCTGGCCGGCCGTCGAAATCGTCATGCGCAGGCTCGTCATGGCGGCCTCCGCCTTCGCAATCACTGCCACAAGCTCATTAACAGCAGTGCTTTGCAGATTTCGGACCGGATCCGCCTTGCCCTCTTGGCCGGCGGCGGTCCCGATCAGGGAGGTCAGGCAGAACAAGACGTTTGCAGTGGTACGATTCATGCTCTTGGTGACCATCATACCGGGGAGTGCCCCTCGCCCCACCCATTCTGTCGTCTGCGACCAACGAGACTCCCATGGCTTTCTGCATGGCTTCCCAAGTCCTTCGCCCATCCCGCCTACTAACCGCCTGCTCGGTGGCTCTGATCCTCGGCATGCCTGTCGCTGCCCAAGATGTCACGCGGCTGTTCCTGAAGGACGGGCGCGTACTCGTGGGCAAGGTGGCCTCGAAGGGTGACAACTACGAAGTCACGACGCTCGACGGCAGTGTCACCGTCGCCATGCGCGACGTCACCCGAACGCACAAGCGCGCGAAGCTGCTGGAATTGCTCAGGGCCAAGGCGAAGACCAGCGGCGACAGCGCGTTCGCCCACCTCAACCTCGCCAAAGTTGCCCGCGAATACGGACTGACCACCGAGGTGTGGCGGCACCTCGACAAGGCGATCAAGCATCTGTCCGAGCAAACCGCAAGCAACGCGAGCTGCCCGGTGCAGAAGCGCCTGCGCGATTTCCTCGCACAACTCGAGCCAGAACTTCTGCCGCGCACCCTGCGCCAGGCACCGTTAGAGAAGCGAGTAAAACAGTTGCTTCGGCTCGTGCCAAAGAACGTGATCGTCAGCCGCGCGGCCGCAATCGAAGAACTGCTCGTGCGGGAGCCCGGCGCCGACCAATACCTTCGCCAGCAAGGACGCCGCAACTCCAACGAACGCCAACGCATTGCCGCACTTGCCGCACTGCAGCGCCGCAAGGTTGCCGGCAACGATCGCTTCGTCCTGCGCACGACGGTGTTTGACCGCAGCAACCGCGTGCGCGAAGCAGCCATCAACATCAGCAAGCCGACGATCGAAGCAAGCGACATCGTCTACATGGCTGGGGGCCTCGCCAACAAGCACGCCAAGGTGCGCGTGCGCACGGCGGAAGCGCTCGCCGACCTCGGCCACCGAGAGGCGGTCAACCTGCTGGTCAAGGCCGGCCCGCACGCCGCCACTGGCCTCGCAGTTGCGGGCGGTGATGGCTCGAAAACTCGCGCCCACGTCGCCTTCCTGAACCAACAGGCCTACATCCGCGACTTCGACGTCGAAGTCGCTCAGGCAGCCTTCATCGCCGATCCGAAAGTCGACGTGCTGCACAGCGGCAGCGTGCTCGATGTCACGGTTGCCGGCGTCTACGAAGTGCGCACGATCATCAAGTCGTACCGCAAAGCGCTGAAGCAGCTGACCAACAAGGATCCCGGCAAGGATCCGCGACTGTGGGGCGAATGGCTGGCCAAGCTGCCGCCGGAACCCAAGCCCGTCGAAACCGGCAAGCACTAGCGCCTGCCCCCCCCCTCTCACCACCCGTTCGTGGCTACCGCTCTGTCCCCTCGGCAGCCCCAGCTTATCCACAGACCCCAAGTCTCATGAAGCACCCCCTCCTAGCAGCGATCACACTGGCGTTGATGTCAGCCCCGTCCACGGCACAGGCAACGCCGGTGCAAGCACCTCAGACAGAACCAGGTGCCAACCAAACCCGTGCGGTCACGGTCGACCCGAGTGCCACGCAACTGCAGCTGGCGATGGCCGCGCACCGGAAAGGCCAGCATGCCGTGATGTGGAAGCACCTCGACCTCTGCATCAAGAGACTGGCGAAGCAGCCGAAGGCAACGATCGAAACGCAGCTGCGCGACTTCCTGGCGCAACTCGAACCACTCCTGATCGATGACAGGCTACACCAGGCACGCACCAAGACACGCGTCAAGGCGCTGCTCCAGCCGATCAAGGTCGGCCAACTACGCAGCAAGGCCAAAGCGATCGAAGAACTGCTGACTCGCGAACCGCGCGCCGACGCCGTGCTGCGCGAACATGCCCGCAACAACGCAAGCCATGCGCGCAAGCTGATGGCACTGGCGGCACTCGAGCGTCGTGACAACGAAAGCAACCACCGTTTCTTGCTGCGCACTGCCGTCGTCGATCGCAGCGCGCACGTTCGCAAGAAGGTCATCGATCTGGTGCGCACACACGCCACCGATGCAGACGTGCACTACGTCGCATCCGGCTTGGGGCACACCTCGGCAAAGGTCCGCATGCGCACCGCTGATGCACTCGGCAGACTCGGCCGCGCGAGCGCCATCGATCTGCTCGTCAAGGCGGGTCCGGTCGCCGCAGCAGGTCTCGCCAGTGACGCCGGCGGCACCAAGACCCGCGGCCACGTCGCGTTCCTGACCCAAACGAGCTACATCCGCGACTTCAGCGTCGAAGTTGCCTCGGCCGCCTTCATCGCCGACCCGCAGGTCGATGTGCTGCAAGAAGGCGCAGTGCTCGACGCCACCATCATGGGCGTCACCCACCAGCGCACGATTCGACGCTACTACCGCCGGGCGCTGAAGCAACTGTCGGGCAAGGACCCCGGCCGTGACGTCACCAAGTGGGCCGACAAGATGGCCAAGGCCAAGAAGTAGTCGGGTCCGGGGGCGCCGGACCCGTTCGCGCGGTGACGCACTCGCCCGACGCCCCAACCCGGACGATCTCTTGGGAGGAGAATCTGTTCGCCCGACAAAGCACTCGGGAGCGGCCACGCGATTAGCTACCATGCGACTCGACTGAAATGAGCCGTATGCAAGCCAACTCCCAAATCTGTGTCGTAGGTCTGGCCGTCATGGGCCAGAACCTCGCCCTCAATATCGCCCGCAACGGGTTCCCGATCACGGTCTTCAATCGGTCCTTTGGAAAGACCGAAGCAACGCTCGCGCGCTGCGAAGAGGGCTACCACATGGTCGGCGCCAAGACCCCCGAGGAAGCTTGCGCTTCGCTCGTGCGGCCACGCAAGGTGCTGCTGCTAGTCAAGGCCGGCGAGCCTGTGGACACGACGATCGCGACCTTCCTGCCGCACTTGCAGCCGGGCGACATGATCATCGACGCCGGCAACTCGCACCCCGATGACACCGAGCGCCGCTCGAAGGAACTGGCTGCGAAGGGCTTCCGCTTCGTTGGCATGGGTGTTTCCGGCGGCGAAGAAGGCGCCCTCAATGGCCCGAGCATGATGCCGGGTGGCGAACGCAGCGCGTACGACGAGCTCGCCCCGATCGTCAACAAGATCGCGGCCCAAGTCGACGACGGCGCGTGCGTCGCCCACATCGGCACCGGCGCCGCTGGGCACTTCGTCAAGATGGTGCACAACGGTATCGAGTATGGCGACATGCAGCTGATCGCCGAGTGCTACGACCTGATGAAGAACGTGCTGGGCATGTCCCACACGCAGATGGCCGACACCTTCAAGCAGTGGAACGAGGGCTACCTCGAATCGTTCCTGATCGAGATCACCGAACGCATCCTGCGCGAGACCGACCCTGAGACCAAGCAACCGCTGGTCGAACAGATCCTCGACAAGGCCGGCCAGAAGGGCACCGGCAGGTGGACCAGCGAGATTGCGCTGCGCTACGGCACCCCGGTGCCGACCATGCAAGCCGCGGTCGAAGCGCGCTACCTGAGTGCGATGAAGGCGCAACGCGTCTTCGCCAGCAACCACCTCGTTGGCCCCGCGGCAGGCGCCCCTGTCGAAGGCATGATCGATGCCGTTCGCGACGCCCTCTTCTGCAGCAAGATCTGCAGCTACGCACAGGGTCTCGACTTGTTGGCGACAGCCGACGCTGACAAAAAGTGGGGTCTCGACCTCGGTGAGATCGCGCGCATCTGGAAGGGTGGCTGCATCATCCGCGCTCGCTTCCTGAAGAGCATCCAAGCGGCGTATGGCAAGTCCAAGAGCCTGCCGAACCTGCTGCTCGACGCCGACCTCAGCGCATTCATCCAGAAGCACCAAGGCGCGTGGCGCAAGGTCGTCGCACTGGCTGCCGAACGCGGCATCCCGATCTTGGCGATGGGCGCGAGCCTCAGCTACTTCGACTCGTATCGCCGCGCCTCGCTGCCGCAGAACCTGACGCAGGCGCAGCGCGACCTGTTTGGCGCGCACACGTTTGAGCGCACCGACAAGGCGGAAGGCGAGTTCTTCCACCACGAGTGGTCGTAGAGCGACTGTCTCGACGTCGCGAACTGGCGACTAAGGCAGCGCGTCGGCACTCAACAGGAACACGAGGTGCTCATCGCCCCGAGCGAATGAGCACAACGAAGTTCCGCCCTTGGGAAGCTTCAAGTTGTGTCGCCAGTGAATCCCTGAGGCATTCGGCAACTGAATCGTGACCTTGTGACCCACTGCAAGTGTGGTCTTGAACTCAGGGATTGGCTGCTGAACCTTGAAACACTTCAAGTTGAGCCCCACACCGATCCGTCCATCGGCAAGGCGACCACATGAGGCTTCCACGTTCAGCCCATCGAACATGGAGGAATAGATCGGCGTCGCGGTGAAGTCCGCACCCCGGCCTTGAACATGGAAGTCCTTCACGTACCCAAGCTCACGTCCGACCTTGATCTTAGCAGTCACCATCGCACGCGCTTGCACACTCGGCGCTTTCACGCACTGGATGTCCTCCAGCTTGCACAGTGCCTGTGTTAACAGCGTGCCTTGCTGACCGAGCAAGATCCCGTGCGCGGGAGCAGCGCCTGTCGCCAGAGCGGTCGACTTTTCCAGCAGCGGTGCAACCAACGCGTTGAACCTGGCCGTGCTCATCACGAACTTCCGAAGCTGCAACTCGACTTTATACAGTTCGGTGTTCACTTGCTGAGCTAAGAGGCGCCCGACCCAGGCTTGCTGCTGAGGCTCCGCAATCACCACAACGTAGCGCTGCGCCATCGCCGCAATGTCCGCGCCGGGCTCCAATGGAGGTTCGACAAAGCTTCGCGCAAAAGCAGCGAAACCAGCGAGTGCCTCGGTCTTTGCTGCATCACGCTTGCCTGGCTGCAGCCGCTCGGTCAACACGTCGAGCCAAGCCGACGCATCGTGCAGCTGTACGACCCTGCGATTGTCGTGCGGGTCGGGCATCTTTTGCGCGACCAGAGAAGCGCAGCATAATGCCGCAAGAACCACAGTCAGGACCTGGGATGTGCTCGTGGCCAACAGCTCTCGCATGCTGGCACAAGCTACCAAGATTCAGTCGCCGATGTGGCGCCGCACGCGCAGGTAGAGGTTCTCGACCTTGGAGCGCGCCCAGTTCACCGTGCGCAAGAACTTCAACGACGAGTTGATCGACGGGTCGTTCTGAAAGCAGTTGATCGGGATGCTGTGCGCCATCTCGGCCCAGCCGATGTTCTCGACCAGGTACTCAAGCATCGCCTTGAGCGTCACCCCGTGCAGCGGGTTGTTGGGCTGGTTGTTCAAACCGTGACCTGTTCCAGGCGAGCGGCTTCGGTCTCCCATTGCGAGGTCAGCTCGACCGTCTGCTGCTTGCTGACCTTCAGCTCCTTGTTCAAGGCAGCTGCGTGCGACGCGTCATTCCACGTCTCGGGCAGCTCCAGCTCGGCGGCGAGTTCCGCTTGCCGCTGTTCCGCTGCCTCGATCTGGTCCTCGAGCTTCTTGACGATCTTCTGCTGCTTCTGCATCAACGCGCGTGGCGACTGGCCTTTGCCACCGCTGCCATTCTGACCACTGCCGTTCTGGCGATTGTCCTTTTGGGCGTTCTCAGCCTTCGCCTTCCGCTTGGCTTCCTTCGCAGCTTTTTTGGACTGCTTGGTGCCACCGGCCGTCAACGCCGCGCGCGCCGACGTCGACTGCGTCTTGTGCAGGTAGAACTCGTAGTCCCCCATGTAGTGCGTCAGCTTGCCGCCGGCGACGTGGATGACCTTGTTGCCGAGCGCCTTGATGAAGTGCACGTCGTGGCTGATGAAAACCAGCGTACCTTCAAACTGCTTCAACGCTTCGACTAGCGCATCGATGCTCGCGATGTCGAGGTGCGTGGTCGGCTCATCCATCAGCAGGAAGTTGGGCGGATTGAGCAGCAGCTTTACCAACGCCAGGCGACTCTTCTCACCACCGCTGAGCACCGACACCTTCTTGAACACCGACTCGCCGGAGAACAAGAACGAACCGAGCAGCGTGCGCACGGCTTGCTCGGTGACCTGCGCGTCGGTGTCGAGCGCCTCTTCGAGCACCGAGTGTTTCGGGTCGAGCATCTCGACCCGGTACTGCGAGTAGTAGCCGGCGGTGACGTTGTGACCGAGGCGATGTTCGCCCTTGCCGGGTTCCAACTTCTCACCGAGCAACTTCAGCAACGTCGACTTGCCAGCACCATTGGGGCCAACCAGGACGATGCGTTCGCCGCGCTCCACTTCGAGATCGACGCCGCTGTAGACGACGTTGTCGCCGTAGGCAAAGTGCACCTGATCCAACGTCGTCACTCGCTGGCCACTGCGAATCGGCTGGGGAAAGCGGAACCCCATCATCTTCTTGTCATCCCCGAGCGGCGCCTCGATCTTGTCCATGCGCTCGATCTGACGCAGCTTGCTCTGCGCCTGCGTCGCCTTGCTCGCCTTCGCCTTGAAGCGGTCCGCGAACGCTTGCAGGTGCGCGATTTCCTTCTGCTGCGTCTTGTAGGACGATATCAGTTGCTCATCAGCCGCGTCGCGCAGCATCAAGAACTTGCTGTAGTTGCCGGTGTAGCGGGTCAAGCCGCGCTGGCGGATTTCGACGATGCCCGTCACCAACGCGTTGAGGAACTCACGGTCGTGCGAGATCACCAGAATCGCGCCGGAGTAGCCCTTCAAGTAGCCCTGAAACCACATCAACGATTCGAGATCGAGGTGGTTGGTCGGCTCATCGAGCATCAACAGGTCCGGCTCCTGCGTCAGCAACCGCGCGAGGTGCGCACGCATGACCCAACCACCACTCAGTTCTTTGGCTGGTCGCTCGAGATCCGAATCACGGAAGCCCAATCCCGCCAAGATCTGCTTGGCCTTGGCTTCGACGAGGTAGCCGTTGAGCTCGTTGTAGCGCTCGTGCACATCGTCCTGGCCGGCGCTCAGTTCCATGTAGTCGCCTTCTTCCCACGACTTGATCGTGCGATGCAACTCCAGGAAATCGTCGGTGATCGCGCAGGCGATCTCGAGAACCGTCTCGTCACCGATCGGCGCGCTCTCCTGCGGCAGGTAGCCAATCACGGCATCGCGCTCCATCGCAATCTGGCCGTCGTCGGCGGGCTCTTGCTTCAGGATCAGCGAGAACAACGTCGACTTGCCGGCGCCGTTGGGGCCGACCAAACCGATGCGGTCGCCGCGATTGACCTGCAGAGCTGCTTCCGCGAACAAGACGCGGTCGCCGTAAGACTTCGAAACTCCTGACAGGGTCAACATTGGGGCGAACAGTATGCAGATTTGTCCCGCTGTTGGCTATGGCCCCGGTGGCCTGACGGTGGGATCTGGCACGAATGGCGCATTCAGCCCACGGACGCGTGGCTGATTTTTGGCCAATCAGGCGCTAATGCCCGCCGCCAGCAAAGCCGGAGAAGTCGATCAAACCGGCTGCGACGAACACGACGACCGCGTTGGCGCACAAGGCCACCAACCACGGCTTCTGTATGCGCTTGGTGCGGATCCGGCCCGCAATGGCCATTGCCAACGCCGCCACCATGCCAAGCACCCCGAGCACGGCGAAGTTGGGCCCGGCCGCTGCGTTGCCCAGGAGCACGGCCCCGGCGAACGCCACCGGGATCGCGAACACCAGTAGCAGCAGCACCTTGGCAGGCAATCCCGGCTTGCCGACCCGGTCGGCGTCGCTCGGCCCGCTCACTTCGGCTCCTGATGACCCTCGCCAAACAACTTCAGCTCGTGGATGGACCAGTACAAGCCCTGCTTCTTGCCGGTCTGGGTGATCTTCACGAACTTCGCCTGCACCTGAGGCCAGCGAATGATCGGCTCGCCACGGACCCCCTTGCCCGAAGCGACCGGCTCACTCCACTGCTTGCCGTCCAGCGAAGTCCGCACTTCGTAGCTCTCCGGAAAGTCGTTCGGCGACCTAGCAGTGTCGAGTGAGACTCCGGCGACGCCCGAGACTTCACCCAACTCGATCTGGATCCACGTGCCCGGTTGCTGCGGCCGGTTGCTGGTCCAGCGCGTGCCTGGCTTGCCGTCGATGGCATGCTTGAGCTGCGCCTTCGAACGATTGGACGTGAGCCGCCACCCTTCACGCGACTTCAGCGGTGGATCAAACCGGCGCAACTGCGACAGCGTCCACGGCATCCGGCGGCGCTTCAGCTCGCTGCGAATGGTCGCGATCTCCTGTTTGGTCACCATGCCAGCCTCGTTGCCCCAGCTGTTGCGCACGTAGGTGAGCGCATCGGCAATCCACTCGTCGTCGTTTTCGGCCATCGCGGCCATCACGCCGGGATACGTCTTGCCATCCACCGGCCCCATCAAGCCTTGCAGCACGATGCGCGCCACCCGCTGCTTCGAACCTAGCACGCGCGGCGAACCGATCAGCGTCGGCGCCAACGTGGTCTTCTCTGCTCCGGGAACCGGCATGCCTTCACCATCGTTGCCGTGGCACGAGAAGCACAGGGACTTGTAGATCGTCGCACCGCGCGATACCGACGCTGCCAACGCGGCATTGGCCTTCGCGATCTCGGCGCGCCGCGCGGCTTCGGCCTTCTGCTTTTCGAGGCGATCGAAGTAGCGCTTCGCGGTCTGCACGATCGCCTCGTTGCCATCGTGCAACTTGACCATGCCTTCGACGAGTGGGCCGTAGCCATCGATCTCGGTGTAGAGGGCCGTGCGCAGGACTTGCAAGAGCACGCCCGGGTCGGGATCGCCCGCCATGGCACGGAACGCCACAACTAGCTCCTTGTCTGGACCATCGCCGGGACCATCGTCGGAACCATCCTCAAGCATCGGTTCGGCAACGCGCACCGCGGACGCACGCACCTCGGCAGCGTGATCGCGGAAGCACGCCAACACATCGCGCGACGTCAACTGGTGCAGACCATCGAGCGTCCACATCGCATGGTTGCGAGCGAGCGCCGACTCGTGCGTCATCATCATCTTGCGCAACGCCGGCACGACGCTGTGATCGGCCCGCAACACGATCAGCTTCTGCGCCGTGTCGCGCCACCAACCATTCGCATGGGCGAGGTGCGCCACCAACTCCGCCGTCGACTCGTCGAGCATGCGCGGCTGCGGACCCGGCTTGAAGTCGTCATGAACCAAGCGATAGATGCGACCTCGGCCGATGTTGCGATCGAGCCCGTATTCCTGCACGACACCGCGCAAGTAGCTGCCCTTTCGCACCCAGTTGCCTTCTTGGATGATGCCGCGATACATGTCGACGATGTACATCGTGCCGTCCGGCGCGGTATACATGTTGATCGGACGGAAGTTGGCGTCCTTGGTCCGCAAGAACTCGCTGCCTTCGTGTGCATTGCTTAGCACCCGCTTGCCGCGATCGTCGCTGACGATCGCGCGGCGGATCAGGCGGCCAACTGGCTCGGGCACAAACAAGTTGCCGTAGAGTTCCTTCGGCAGGCGATCGCCGCGGAACACGACCTGGCCACAACAACCGGTGAAGTGGTTGAGCGAACCGTCCTTGCGCACGCGGCGCTCGCCACCCTGCACGTCCGGAATATCGTCGATCGGCCAACACTCGTTGAAGCCCTCGGCCAGCTGCCCCGGCAAGTCGAGCTTGCCGTATTGCATGTTCTGCTGGAACGCCGTCGCGACCACTTCGCCACCGGCACGCGAGTAGAAGCACTGTCCCCAATCGTCGTGCGTCATGCCCCATTGGCCATCGCCGGCCGGCAGGTCATGAGCTGTGACCATGCCGTTCTCGTAGCGGTATCGCTTGTTGGTGTAGGTGACGTACAGGTAGTTGTCGATATTCCAGTCGAGGCCGCTGGGCTGGTGCTCGAGGTTGCCGCCGCGTTTGCCGCCCTCGTAGACCAACGTCTTTTGATCGGCGACCCCATCACCATCGGTGTCGCGATACTCATGCAGATCGAGCGTGTTGGTTTCGCGAATCAGCACACTGTCCTGCAACGGCAAGATCATGCGCGGCAACACCAACTCGTCGATGAACACCGTGTGCTTGTCCATGCGCCCGTCGCCGTTGGTGTCTTCGAGCAAGCTGACACGGCTGACCGGTTCGTGCGCACCGGTGCCATCGATGTCCTGCATGTAGGTGCGCATCTCGGCGACATACATGCGGCCGTTGCCGTCCCACGCGACCACCGCCGGCTCGTGGATCATCGGTTCGCTGGCAACCAACTCAAGGTGGTAGCCAGTCGGCAGCTCGATCGCCGCCATCGCTTCTGCGGGCGGCAGCGGCTGCGCCCCCGCCATCTTCTTGGGATCCGGCTCGCGAGCCGGGGCATCCTCCTGCTCTTGGGCGAACAGCGTCGTGGCGAGAAGCGCGGTGCAGATCAGGATGCGTTGCATGGATGCTGGTGTCGGTCGGTCGTCTGGATGTATGTCACTCTGCTGCCATTCGCCAGCTGGCGGGGCCCCAGATGGCAGACAGTGCTTTGGGGGTCACTTCTTCGGCGCTGGCTTCTTCGGCGCTGGCTTCTGGGCAGCCGGCGGAGCCAGCACTTTTTGCGCAGCGGCAATCTTCGCCTCCGTCTCGGCAATGTTCAGTCCCGCAGCCTTCAGATCGGCCAACCGTTTTTGCAACGCGACCAGCTTCGGCTTGAGCACCGCCTCCTGCTTCGTCGCCTCGGCGGTCGCCTTGACGACTTCCTTGGCCAGCGACAGGCTGCGATCCTTGGCCGCGGCGATCCGCAGCTGCTGATCCGCCACTTGCTGCTCCAGCGCGCGCAGCGGCTGGAGTTCGACTTCGATTTCAGCGGCGCGCTTCTTGGCCTCAAGCAACTCCTGTTCGGCCTCGCGCAGCGTCTCGAGTTGCCGCAACAACGACGACCGCACGCCGCGCAACTCGGAGCTGGTGCGAACCGAATCCAAGCGCGCCTCGGCAATATCTTTACTGGCCTGCTCGCGGGTAGCCTGCCAGAGCTCCAGTTCGCGTTCCTGCTGCTTGCGCTCAGCCCGCAGAACCCCGACGGCACGGGCACGACTGGAGCGCATCAGAGTATTCTCCCGGTCGGCCGCGCAGCCGGCCAAAAATGGCCCCGCGAGCACGAGGGCCAGGACAGCAAGCGACCTGGACCGCGAAAACCATGATCGTTGTTGGTGGCAGCTGGCTATCATCTTCGCGCTCATTCAAGCACGAATACCCACCAAACGACCAATGGAACGCACTCTCATTCTGTTCAAGCCCGACGCCGTCCAACGTGGCCTCTCGGGAGAGATTCTCAGCCGCTTCGAAAGGAAGGGCCTCAAGATCGCCGGCATGAAGCTCATGCAGATCTCGCAAGAGCTCGCCGCCAAGCACTACGAAGCCCACAAGGCGCGCCCGTTCTACCCGGGTCTGGTGCAGTTCATGACCAGCTCGCCGGTCGTGGCCCTCGCCCTCGAAGGCATCGGCGCGATCGCCACCTGCCGCAAGCTGATGGGCGCGACATTCGGTTCGGATGCCGAAGCCGGCACGATCCGCGGCGACTACGGTGTCAGCCGCAGCTTCAACCTGGTGCACGGCAGTGACTCGCCGGAAGCGGCTGAGCGCGAGCTCGGCTTGTTCTTCCCGGAAGGTCTCGTCGAGTACGACTACGCCGCCTACAACTGGATTTACGATCCGGTTGAAGAACTGAAGAAGTAAGCAACGCATGCAGACACCCGCAGCGCGCGGCCTGACGGCCGTCGAACTTGGCCTCGCGATCGAGGAACTGCGGGTCTATTGCTCGGCGACCGTGCTCGACGCGGTCGCCTTGCACGGCACCGGCGGTCACGACGATGTGATGCTGGTGCTGCAGCCTTCGGGCGACGCGGCCGGCAGCCGGAAGGTCTTCGTGCACATCGCCCTCGGCGGTCCCCGTGCGCGCATCACCACGACCGCGCGACGCTTTGGCCGCGACGCGCGCGCCCGAGGCCCCGGCGCCGATCTGTTCCAACGCGAGCTGCAAGACGCAACGCTGGAAGCCATCGAAGTGATCGACGGCGAACGGCGCTGCACGTTCGTGTTCGCGACCAAGAACGGCCCGCGCAGGCTCATCGTCGAGTTGTTTGGCGCCCGGGGCTTGTGGCTACTGTGTAGCGACAGCGGCGAGGCACTGACGATGTCGCGCGCCGTCGAAACCGCGGTTCGCACCCTGCGACGCGGCGACACCTACACTCCGCCGCCCCCGACTCCCGAAGTCGAGCAGACCGCCAAGGCGCCGGCGCCGAACCGGTTCGCGAAACCGGTGCTCGACAGCATCGACGCGCACTTCACGCCGCTCGACCTCGACAAAGAACACGCGCACATCGAAGGCACCCTGCGCCTGCTCGTCGAACGCAACCGCAAGAAGTCCGAGCACAAGGTGCAAGGCATGCAGCGGCAACTCGACAACGTCGACCGGGTGCAACAACTGCGCTCGACGGCCGACTTGATCTTGGCCTACGCGCACAGCGTGCCGCGCGGCGCCAAGAGCATGGAAGTGCCGAGCCTCGATGGCGAAGGCACGGTGACGATCCCACTCGACCCGAGCAAGCCCGTAGCGATCCAGGCCAACAAGCTCTACGACAAGGCGCGCAAGCAGGAGGAAGGCCGCGAGATGACCGAGAAGCGGTTGGCCGTGGCGCGCACGGAGCAAGCCGAGCTGCAGTCGATTGCCCAGCTGCTGGAAAAACCGACCGACGCAAACCTCGAGACCGTTCGCACGCGGCTACAGGCCCTCGGCCTGATTCCCAAACCGAAGACGGCGACCAAGCAGAAGCCAGGCAAGTCGCGCAAGAAGACCGACGAAGCCGTGCCGTTCCGGCGGTTCGCGTCAGCTGAGGGCTACCCGATCTTCGTTGGCCGCAATAACAACCAAAACGACGAACTGACGATGCGCTACGCCAACGGCAACGACCTGTGGCTGCACGTCGGCGGCGGTCGGCCGGGATCGCATGTCGTGGTTCGCTTGCCAAAGCAGAAGACGGCAAGCCTGGAGACACTGCTCGATGCGGCGACGTTGGCGGTCTACTACTCGAAGTCACGTGGCGAACCGCGCATCGAAGTGATCTACACGTTCCGCAAGAACATCAAGAAGCCGAAGGGGCTGCCAGCTGGCGCCGTCGTGCCGGTGCAGACCAAGACCGTGACCGTGCTGGCGGATGAACGACGACTGAGCCGCCTGCTGGCGACTTCAGCGTCTTCCCAGGATTGACGAGCGGTCCGTCCGCACGGTGGTCACAGGGGTAGCGGGGTCACGGGGGTAGCGGGGTCACGGGGGCAGTGGTCCAGGGGGCAGCGGTCGCGGAGACAGGCGCTACGCTGTCTGGCATGCATCGTTTCGCCATGCAACCTCACCGCGTCTGCTCGCTTCCTTGTGCGCTACTTCTGACCGCGCTGCTGTCGGGCTTTCTGCACGCGCAAACAGCCTCGGACCGACCCGATCTAGGGGATCCGGCTGCGGTGCCCGATGGCGCACCTCCCGGCATCGAACTCATCGAACGCAGCGGTCTGCGCGATCACGCGTATTGGTTGGCGGATGACGCGCGCATGGGGCGCCAGACAGCTAGCGCGGGTCAGCGGGAAACTGCAGACTACGTCGCCAAGCATTTCAAGGCGCTCGGCCTCAAGCCACTCGGCGACAAGCGCAGTTTCTTGCAGCACTACCCCATCGAGCGCCTCGAGATCAGCAAGTCGACTGGACTGAGGCTTGGCAAGGCCAACATCAAAGATGGCTTCGCCGTGTTGCATGCTAGCGAGTCCGACAAGGTCACCGCGTCGGGCACGCTGACGTTTTGCGGCAACGGCACGGAGATCCCCGGGTCAATGCGAGGGCGGCTGCCGGTCATCGTCTTGAGCGGCAAGTCGCGCGGCGGTGTCGGCGGCGACCTGCAAGCGATCCAGCGCTACACGGCGATCGCCGACAAACTAGAGAAGACCGACGCAAAGGCCGGCATCGTGTGCCTGCTCGACGACCAGGGATCGCTCGCCAACACGCTCAACTACCGCGGCTTGCTGCGCGATCACGGCGTCATGGCCTACACCAAGTTCGCCAGGCCAGTTGTTCGCTTGCCGTTGATGGTGCTATCCAGCGCGGCGAGCAAGCAACTGCTGGCCTACATGAACATCACCGTCGATGCGGACCGCGCTCTCGGCATCGACGACATCAACATCAAGGCCAAAGGCAAGCTGACCGTGCAGGTCAAGGCGATCAAGAAGGCCCGCGCCAGCAACGTCGTCGCAGTATTGGAAGGCACCAACAAGAAGGCGCAAGCAATCGTGATCTCGGCGCACCACGACCACGTTGGCACGCGGCTCGACGGTGATCGCTTCAACGGCGCCGACGACAACGCCAGCGGCACATCCGGACTGCTGGAGCTCGCCGAAGCGTTCGCCAAGGCCGGCGAACGACCCGCACGTTCGATCGTGTTCTTGTCCGTCAGCGGCGAAGAACTAGGCCTCTGGGGCTCTGCCTGGTATGCCGACCACCCGACCTGGCCGAAGGACCGGATCATCGCCAACATCAACATCGACATGATCGGTCGTGCCGGGCGCAAGGATCAGAACATCCTGATGCAGATCACGCCGAGCCACCAACACGGCAAGTATTCATCACTCGTGCGCGAAGCGGTCACACTCGGCAAGAAGTTCGGCATCAACTTCACCAGCGGCGACACCTACTACCGGCGAAGCGACCACTACAACTTCGCCAAGCAGGGCATCCCGGTAGTGTTCTTCTGCGACGGCGAACACCCGGACTACCACCAGGTCACCGACCACGCCGACAAACTCGACTACGAGGCCATGGAAGCCATCGCGCGCCTCGCCTACTGGACCGCGTGGCAGACTGCAGATGCCAAGAACAAGCCCGACGAGCTAGGTAAACAATCAGACTGGTAGTCGGTACGGTGCCTGGCACCGTACCGACACTTTGGCACCGTACCGACACTTAGCGGGGTTCGTCGATCTTGATGTCGTCGTCGGTGTCGGGCAGTTTGTCGGGGCCGTTGCTGATGAGCTTCCAGCGGCTGCCCCACTTGCGCTTGGCGATGCGGAAGTCGCTGCCCCACGGATCGGTGAACGGGCCGTCGTAGGTTCGCTCGCTTTCGACTCCGAAGCTTTTGAGTTCGCGAACGGATTTTGGCAGGGCCTTGGCGCCATGCTCGCTTCGGTATTCGCTGCCGACCTTGGCGAGTTCGCCCAGGTCGCGCTTGCACTGACGAATCAGTTTGGCGAGCTTCGGGTCCTTCTTGGGATCCAATCGCTTCTTGCAGTCCCACGCGACCAACCATTCGTGCGCGACCTTCTTGAAGCCCATGTCCTCGACCAGGCGCTGCTCGAGGTGCGGCAGGTGGGCGGCGCCGTAGTAGATGCCGAGGCGCTTCTTGCCCTTGCCGATCTCGCGACGCAGCACCTTCAAACACTTCTCGTTGCGACCTTCTAGCAACGTCGAACCATCACCGCCGGCAGCCATCAATTCCATCTGCTCGAGCTGGGCAGCGAACGTCACGCGCATCAAGTGCTGGCCTTCGCGACTGCGGAACGCTGCAACCAGGTCGAACTTCTCCTTTGGCTTCGACTTGCCGGCATCCTCGTCGGCTTCCGCCTGAGCCTGCTGCATCTTCATGCCGTTGACCATCATGTCGAACATGATCGAGATCAGGCTCTCGCCGCGCTCCAACATGCTCGACTGGAACTCTTCCGGCGTCATGTCCGCATGCACGAAGTTGTCAGGCTGGTAGTCGACTTCGTCCAGCTGGAACGTCAACCCCATGCTCTGCTTCATGCCGAGCTGCAACATCGCTACCGGGTTGAAGCCGCTCTGTTCGCGATCCTTGGTCGGCCGGTAGTCTTCGGGGCCGACCAGCTCGTAGAGCAACGCGTCACAGGTCTTGAACCGCTTGTTCATCTCCTGGTAGATCGCCCGGTCGGCAATGTGCACGGCGCCATAGAAGATGACCTTGACGCCATCCTTCTCATAGGTCGTGATGGCGGTATCGAGGTGACCGCCATCGCCAACCTTGACGAAACGAACAAAGTCGCTCGGCACTTCGGTCTGGCCGTCTCCGGGGACCGGATCCTGCCCCTGGGTCGCCTCGGGGTTCTGCTTGCCGTCGGCACCGCCTGCGCCTTGCGCACAAGCAGCCATCGTAAGCATCGGTAGCATCGACAGGGAGGCGATCGAAAGCATGCGCATGCGGACATGATCGGCCTTCGGGCGCCACATCTCAAGACGAGCGTCTCGCAAGCTGCCACCGACAGGCCTCAAACCCGAATTGGCCACGGCAAGCCGCTCCGAAATGGCGAAAAACTACTCAGTCTTCTTCGGCAGGTAGACGTAGATGCTCTCGTCCTTCGGCCCGACCCACGTCGGCAGATAGAGCGCCAGTTCGAAGTCGCGCTTCAGCGTCGCTTCGAACTGACCATCCCGGTCCACCTCACGCAACGCCGGCAGCGTGATCACGACCGCGAACATCTGGTCGTAGAATTTGGCGCGGCTTTGATGCCACGCGAAGTGCGCTTCGGCGCCAGGCTCGTGCAGCTTCATATCGTTGTGGTCGATGCCCTTGACGAACCGCCAATCGACAATCGCCTGCACGGTCATGTCCGGATGGGGATCCGAATCCTGCACGAACCAGTGTCGGGGTCGCAGGTAGTAGAGCAAGGTCGGATGGTTGACGGTCAACACCCTGGCGCCGGCCAAACCACGAGACTCAGATTGTTCGCGCACAAACTGAGCCGCTTGCCGCCACAAACCACGCTGGCCATGTTGGTCGGTGTAGTAGGCGACATCCAACAGCAGCAAGTCGCCGGCCACCAACGCTGGCAGCACCCCGGCCAACAGCCACTTGCGCCCTCGAGCCAATTCCGACAACTGGCCAATGCGCTGTGCGACCTCCCCAATCAACAGGCCCGCGAGCAACAGCGTCACCGGCAAGGTGCAAATCGCATAGCGGGCAGTGACCTTGGCAAGTTGACCGCCGACAGCCGTGAAGGCCCCCATGGGCACCAACAACATGCACACCAGGTAGAGCGCGCGATTGGCCCCCAGCAACCGCGGCGCAATCAACATCGACAGTAGCACCGCCAACAGCACCGAGGGGCGAAAGTAGTAGGCAACCGTTTCCACCCAGTGCAATAGCGAGACCTCACTCTTGGCCTCCCGGAAGTCTGTGAACAGTTCGTAGTGATTCACCAACCACGGCAGCGGTCCGGCAACGAACCCCGCAAACAGCAGGATTGCCAGACCTCCGTAGCGCTTGCGCAGCGCCCACCGCACGTACAAGAACCCCAGAAACCCGACCACCAAAGCCGCCGCAGTCGGGTGGCTGGCGGCTGCAAGAACCAGGAAGGCCGCTGCGAGTAACAGGTCCTTCGCACGCCCTGATCCGTACAGCACGTGCACACGGTGAAGGAACAAGATCGAACCGAGCACCACCATGCCGTAGCCGCGCGCGTTCTGGCTCCAGAAGATGTGCCACGGATGCACGGCCAACAGACAGGCAGCGAAAACCGCTGGCCAGCGACCGACGAGGCGACGACCACAGATGGCCAACACCGGCACCGTGACGAGACCAATCAGTGTGAACGGCAGGCGCAGGGACCACTCGTCGAAGCCGAGCACGCCGATCCCGAACAAGAAGCGCAGCAGGAAGAACGGCAGCGGATAGAGGCGACGCTGTTCGTTCATGAAGCCGCCCTCGCCTTCGAGCGGCATGGTCGCATCGCGCCACGTGTGCGCTTCATCGATCCACAGCGACCACTCCCCCAGGTAGAGCATGCGCAATACAGCTGCAACCACTGTCGCCGCCAGAATCACGAACCACTGGCGCTGCGTAAACGGCTTGTTCTTCAGCGTGGGATCGGGAGTGGAACCGGGTGGCATCAAGTCGCAATACGTCAGGCCAGGGGGTGGGACCAGCCAAACAGACAGGTCGCACAGCCGCCTACACTAGAAGCTGGCCCAGGTTGCTCAAAGCCCAATGGCACGTCGCGCTCCAAGGCAACCCCGATCCCGAATGCAGAAAGCCACCTAGAGTTCGAGCAGGCCGGATGTAGTAACCTGCCGGAATATGAGAACGCGTCCTCCTCTAACCTCGGCCGTACTATTCGCGGTCGCGGTGATCCCCCTCTCTTCCATTTCCGCACAAATTCCGGCCCGAGCGGCCAGCGAACAAGCAATGAGCGATGCGCTCAGCACCGAAGCCGGCGGCTTCTTGCTAGCCATCCCCGGAGTCGCCGATGACTTCATATTGTTCGCCGATGGACAGTGGCAAACGCGCCCCAATGGCACCGCCCGCCTGTCCGTTTATGTGCAACGAGCCAGCTCGATCGACCGCGATTTTTTCATCGAACTACTATTCTCCGGCCGCATCGATCCCGGCACCGCCGGCTATCCGCCAGCGGGAGCTCCGGTCACCACAATGTTGCCCGCGGCCTATGCACCGATCGGGCCAGTCGACCCGCAGAACTTTGCCTACTACACGCAGGTGACCGGCACCATGACCGGGCTGCGCGCCTACGAGGGCGCTCACATTGACGTCAGCAACGCCGGCAACGTGCAGATCGGCATCGGCGCCAACAACAAGAATGTGAACTCTGGCCTCAGCGCCGACCTCACCTTGACCGTGGTACAAGCGCCAGCGTCCTTGAACCTGGCGCCAACCGGTGTGGCATCGCTGCGCATCGACTTCGCGCAGCAGCTGACAAGCTGTGCAACGCACGTCGACAGCGACCCCGCCCTGCGCGGCAACACCGACCGGCTGGCATTCGACCTCGGCGGAGTCGCCGATGACTACGTGTTCTTGCCGGAAGGTTCATTGGTCGAAGCCAACGACGGCACGGCGACGCTGACTGCCGTGCTCAAGCGCCAAAGTGACTACCAAGATCAATGGCAGCTGCAACTGACGCTCGACCAGCGAGTCGATCCCGGTGATGCCAGCTACCCGCCGACCGGCTTTCCCGTACAACAACTGGTTCCCGGCGCGTACGCGACGCTTGGCGGTGCCATCGACACCGACCAGTGGCGCTACTACACGCAAGTAACCGGCGTGCTGACGGGCACCGGTGACAACGCCGGCGGGGAAGTGCAACTGACGGCAACTGACGGCGTGCAGGTTGGTGTTGGCGCCGGCCAAGGCAACGTCTTCTTCGGTCTCTATGGCGACCTGCAGGCTTCGCTCAGCCAACAACCCACCGCCAACAACCTGACGTTGACGGGCAGCGCACACTTGCACGCGAGCCTCGCCACGAATTGCATCCTGCCAGAGCCCAACGTCTTGACCGGTGATGCCCAAACGATCGAAACCGTCACCGGAACGAGGTTGCAGTTCACCGGCACCGATCTGGGCTTCGTCGAGCTTGGCGCCATCGGCCCCAACATCTTCGGAACCGATGAGCGCGACTGGCTAAGCGGCTTCGTGCGAATCGTAGATCACGACACCCTGCAGGTATCGATTCCCCAAGGTCTGCCAGGAGCGGTCTACCCGCTGCGCTTCCTCAACCGGACGCGCGCCAGCAACCAGCTGTCGATCACCCTGCAAGAGCCTACGGCACTGACCATGCAAACCGAACCGGACCGAACCATCGGCGAGGACCAGCACTGGATCACGCATGCGGGCACGCCCGCCGTACCGTCCATCGCACTTGTCTGCGTCAGCTTCTCGACCGCGCCGAGTGTCGCGTCCGGCATCGTAAGCCTGCAAATCGGCAACCAATTCCAATCCCTCTTGGTCGTCGGGGCCGCGCCGCAGGATCCGGTCAGCAACGTTTCGGTCGTGACCCTGCCAAATGTCTCGCCCGTGCTTCACGGCACAACGATCTACTCGCAAACGGCTCTGCTCGGACAACCGAGTTTCCCGTTGCTGCCGAGCAACGTGACGACCACGACCTACTAGGGCCCGGCCCATCTAGTGCACCGCAACGGCCGCCTCGCAACCTGAAGGTCGACGGCCCGTTGCCAGACGAACGGTCGCTCGCCGCCGCAACGACGGCAGCGGAGCCTGAGGCATCGGGATCGCAAGGATCGGGGACCGATGACATCTAGCTATAGGCCCCCAGCCACCGGGGCGGCTGATAGACTGCGCCGCCCCGCCAAGTAGCAGCACCCGTCAGCTCCAGCATCGGCAGCTGAGGAATGCAGCGCCATGAAGCAAGAAGCTGCAACTTCCAGTCGCTGCCCACCGGTAGGACAGGCTGCCATGCCACCCGGCACCGTAGCCTCCATCGACGACCAGACGTTCACCGCCCTGCTGCAACGCGCCACGCCCCAATTGCAGGGCTTCGTGCGCCGGCTGTGCGGTGCCGGCGCCCACGCGGACGCCGACGACGTGCTGCAAGAAGCGCTCGCCAGAGCCTGGCGTCACCGGGCCAGCTTCGATCCCGGCCTCGACCGCCAACTTCCCGACTCTCACCTCGGCGGCGCGTGGCTGCAACGACTCGCCTTCCGCGTCTTCTGCGACTTCCGCAGTCGTAAGACCAGGCAACCGTGCACCACCGATGAAGTGCATCGCGAGGCCGCCCCAGCCAGACCATGCCAGACTGAGTTGCGCGATGAAGTGCGGCACCGACTCGGCGGGCTGCCGGAGATCGAACGCGCGCTGCTACTCGGATTCCATCGCGACGACCTCTCGCTTCGGGAGCTCGCGGAACTTCACCGGCTACCCGTCAACACCGTCAAGTCCCACTTGCATCGTGCCCGAAGGCGGCTGCACGACACACAATCTGGAGCCAACTCGTGATCGACTACCGTGAATATCGGCAACGCGTGAATCGCTACCTTGACGAACGCCGTGAACCTCTCGACGACCCGCAGGTGGTCGCGTTCCTCGACGCGCACCCGGAACACTTGCAGGCCTTCTCGGAGGAGTGCGCCGATCTCGAAGCTGTAGCGACGGTGCCTGTGGCGACGATGCCTGTAGCAACGATGCCTGTGGCGAAATCAATTGGCACGCCCACCGTGCAAGTCCCGACCAAGCGACGCTGGCTGTACGCAGCCGCGGCAGCGGCACTGTTCGGGCTGGGCTGGCTTGCTGCATCTGGTTTGGCCGCGAACGAACACACGGTTCGAACAGCCAACCCCGACAACCAGAGCTACGCCGAATCCGCGGCTCGCCCTTCCCGCATCCTGTCGGCGACCCTGCATGAAGTCGAGCCGACCCTGCGCCCTGCCGCGTTCTACACCGTGCACGATCCACTCGTGCGCACCGCGACCATCACCCTCGAAGCCTACGAACAACGGAGCGAACTGCGATGACCCCCTCGAAACTGCCAAACCGAATCCTCGGCGCACTGCTCCCGCTGCTCGCTACCACCAGCATGCTCGCAGCGCAGCGCATGCCGATGCCCGACGGCCGCATTCTGCAGCTGTTCGACCTAAGGGAGACGCAGCATGGCGGCGCCCACAAGTTGGCCCCCATGAAACACGACGCCGGCAAGCATGCCGCATCGATGCTGCGCCACTTCATCGACCCGCCGCTCCGCGACGGCGACGACATCACAGCCATTGGCAACCATTGGATTGCCGTGTTCGCCGATGAACAACGCATCGCCAGCGTCGACCGATTGTTCCATGCGGCCAAGCAGCATCGAAACGACTTGCTGACGATCGAAGTGAAGATGCTCGACGTCTCGGCGGACAAGTTCCGCAAGCACTTGCTGCCGCAACTAGACAAGATCGAACGCAAAGCGGGCACGACCTACGAGACCGTCGTCGACAAGTCGAAGGCCAAGAAGTTCCTGACGTCCTGCGAAACGGCGGCGACCACCGTCCTCGCTGCGCCATTGCTGAGCGTCTTGCCGCTGCAAAAGGCACACATCATGGTCGGCAACGAGACCGCCTACGTTAAGGACTTCACCGTGCAGCGCGCCGGCGACGCTGTGATCGCCGACCCAGTCATTGCCACAGTCTGGGATGGCCACAAGAGCGAAGTTTGCGCGACGTTCTTGCCCGGTGGCCGCATCGGATTGACCTGCGATGTCAACGTGCAAGAACTGCTGCGCCCGATCCCGACGGTCGAAACCGTCGTCGTCAAGGGCACGAAGCCAGTCACGATCCAACTGCCGCGCCTCAGCGGCGTACGGCTCGCCAACGTCGCCGAGATCGCGGCAGGTTCGTTGGTCGTGCTGGCAGCAAAGCGCAGTGATGGCAACTTCCTCGTCGCCGTGATCAAGGCGAGCGCGACCGGCAACCGCTAGCTCGGCGAACGCATTGCTTCGCGGTTGGCTGGCGAGGACACCTCAAGACGTCCGTCAGCCGTATGCGAAGAAGGCCTCGTCCGCGAAACTGTAGTAGCGATCGGTGCCGACGACGACGTGGTCGAGCACATCGATGCCCAAGAGCGTGCCCGCAGACTTCAGTCGGTCGGTGACTTCGTGGTCCTGCCTACTCGGGCTTGGGTCACCGGACGGGTGATTGTGCGCGATCACGACTGCCACCGCCGCTTCGCGCACGGCCGGCCCAAAGACCTCGCGAGGATGAACCGGCGCCGAATCCACGACCCCGGTGCTGACCTGATGCAGCGCCATGACCCGGCTGCGGACGTCCAACAGCACCACGAAGAAGTTCTCCCGGCGCGATCCACGGGCCGTGTGCCGAACCACTTGCGCCACGTCACCACCATGGCGAACCAAGGTTCCCGGCCGGAACCCCTCCTCCGACAGGCGCCTGGCCAAACCGAATGCAGCGATCACCGCCGCAGCCCGCACCGGCCCCAACCCGTGTCCCGCGAGCTCTCGAACACTGCGCACCGCCAAGCCCGCCAAGCCACCGAACTGCCGCAACAAACGCTGCGCCATCTGCTCGGCAGGTTCGCCCTTGACGCCCGTTCGCAAAACCAGCGCCAAGCACTCGGCGTCACTCAGGCGGGGCTCCCCCAACTGCAGGACGCGTTCGCGCGGCCCTGTGGCCACCATCATCACCGGACTACTGCGTTCACCCATGCCATGTAAGGGCTCAGGAATGCTGCGCGGTGGCAGAGAACTTTCTGGCCGATGCCAGAACAAGAAGCACTCAATAGCTTCGCTGCGCGCGACGTGCCTCGTGGGCATCCATCAGCAACTCCAGTCGCCGGCCGCCGCGCGACATCATCTCGGCGGCCACCACCGCATCCTCGCAGCGGCCGCAACGGATTGCGACGGCGACCGCGGCCGCCAGTAGCGTGTCGCGGTTGCGCTGGTCCGCCAACGGATCGAAATCGACCAGCCCGGCGATGAACTCGTGTAGCAACGGATCGAGTCGCAGCAACTCGAACCGCGTATGGCCGTGCGTCGTTTCGCTACCCGGTCGCTTGGCCAGACTGACAAACGCCTCGACCCCCTGACCGAAGTATTCAGCCTCATTGCTAGCGGCGTAGTAGTCGAGGCAGCGCTGCTCCTTCATCGCCCGGCGATACAACGACCGCACCCGGGCGCGCTGCAACGGACTGAACGTGAAGAAGTGCACCTGGTGCGCCACTTCGTGCGCGAAGGTGTCGAAGCCGAAGGTCGCCGCCTCATCGAGGGCCTCGATCCCGGTTGCAGCCTGCATGCCGCCGACACCGCGCACGTCATCCCAGACGCGTCCATCGAAGGTCCGCCGACCACGCAGGTTGGCTCGCGCCTTGCTGTCCGTCGTGCGTTCTAGTTCTGCCAACAGGTCGTGACGGCCACCCACGGTCACCAGCTTGTGGAGTTGCTTGCGAAACAACGCCGCCGTGCGATCGACCACCAACCGTCGCGTTGGCGACAGGGTCTGGTAGCCGGCAACAAACTCCGCAACCGGGAGCCCACGCGTATTCGGCTTCGGCATCGCCTTGGTCAACGCCAAAAACGCCTCATCCTGCGACGCCATGCTTTGCGCCATGCGCTCCGCGTAGAGCGTCTCGCCAAGCAGTCGATGCGCGATCGCATGACCAGGCTGCCTCTCCAGGACCCGCTCGAACAACTCGATTGCACGCAGGCGTTCGCCGGCGGCCAACGCACCGACCGCCAAGCGCAATTCCGCCGGGATGACGATCTTGGCTGGCGCCAACAAGCCCGAACCCAACCGCAGGTGCGCCTCGGCGTGGCGAGAATCCAACTGCACGACCTGGTGATAGGCTTTGGCCGAATCCTCCGTACGCTGCACGCGGAACAACGCCGAACCCCGCGCCGCCAACAGCTCGGCTGACGACACCGTAACTCGCGACGTAAACGCACGCGAACGGCGCACGGCTTCGTCAAACTCGCGGGCACGAATCAGCGCCCGGATCGTCAACGCCATGGCGTCCTGACGCCTCGGTGCGGCCGCGACCGCGTGCTCGCCGTAGGCGGTCGCGAACTGACTGTGGCCGAGCATCAAGTGGGAACGGCCGAGCCCGATGGAGCGATCCACGGCTGCTGTGCCAACCGCCTCAGCGGCGACAAACGCCTGCCAGGCGCGCACCGGATCTTCGGCGTCCAACAACAGCGAGCCGCGTTGCAGCCACGACGGTTGATGGACTTCGACGGTCTCTGCCACCGGTGCCGGGTTCTGCGCCGCAGCACCATTGCCAGCAGTTTTGCTGACGACAGATGCTTCGCCCGATGTCTGCGCCGACAGCCACGTCGCACATGAGAGTGCGACGGCGATCATGCGAATCAGCAACAGTCGGAAAGTCGGCGGCATCGGGAGGGCCCGCATAGGCAGCGGGTTGCTCCAGGCCTTTTCGGCATCAAGCCCGGTCGGTCCTGTGCCGCACCGACAAACTCTGCGAACTCCCGTTCGCAGTGGCGGTTCACGACAGGTTTCGCGACAGGGTTAGCGATGCGCAGCGCCAAGCACTTCGATGCGCTCGACATCGAGCACGCTCAGCGTTTCGCCGATCGGACGCCGACGCGGGCCAATCACGCCAACTTCGCGACCGACAAACAGCGACAAATCGAAGCGACCGGTGTTGCACGACAGCAAATGCTGACGGCGGCCGCCCTTCTCGATGTAGTAGATGCCGGGGCCCGCCAGGCGGCTCTCATAGCGCAACCAACCGATCGACTCGAAGCGCTCGAGGCGATCCTTGCTGACGGGCTTGGCCTCGACAACATCGCTGACCGGGGCCTTCTCAGTGGTCGCGATGATCGCGTCGACGATCCATTGCTGGGTCTTGAGCCGCTTCTGCAACGCGTCACACGCGGTGCGCGCCACGCCGTCTTCTGCCAGGTCATCGGCAACCTTGGCGAGCGCTTCCTGCAATGGCCCGAACTGCTGTTCGTCGCTGGGCTTCTGCATCTCCTTCTCGAACGCCGCCTCAACGACCTTGACGGCCTCAAGGTCAATGCGATTCTGCTCCATCTGCTTGCGCTCTGCGGCGATCGCATCGAGGCGAACTTGCACTGCAGCCTGCATTTGCTCGGCCAACGCTTCGCTCTTGGCAATCACGTCGGGATCGCTCGGCACAACTTGCACTTCGGCCTCGGCAACCCAGGCCTCGACACCTTGCATGCGCGTTTTGTACCAACCGTCTTCCAAGCCAATCACGTGCATGCGCGTGCCGTCGGGCATCTGCGCAACCGGTGCTTCACTGGTGCGCGGGCGGTAGCGGAACGCAACCTTGGTGCCCTTGGTGACGACGCTGCCATCTTCGCCAGCTTGCGTAAAGCGCTCGCTGATGTAGCCCATCGGCCCAAGCGGCAACATGACTTCGCGGAAGCCATTCTCGCTGCGACCGAGGCGCACGATCTGATCCATCTTGAGCACGTCTTCGTAGGCGGGCGGCGTCGCGACCGCACTCGCCCAGCAACGCAACGGCGCCGACTCGACGACAATCTTGCCGTAGACCGGGACCGCATCCTGCGGCTTGTCGAGGTTCGCGAGCGGCGCGCTGATCTTGGGCTGGGCAACAGCGCCTGGCTTGATCGACGACGGCTTTGGCGATGGTGCCTGCGCCATCAATGCGCTCGACACCAATGCGCTCGACAGCGTGACAGCGAGCAATACAGAAAAACGGGGCACGGAACCCCCCACGTCGCAACGGATGACCATTTGCTTGACCTAACCTTTCTTTGACCGGATTCAGCTGACGCATCACGTGACCAAACGCAATGCGGTCGCATCACCCCGTTCGCACGGGGCCCACGACTTGCCACGATGCTACCGGATGACCCAGCCAGAACGAAGCCCCGCTCGCAGGTAGTGCTGGGTTTCCGAGCGCCGCGCAGCCGATAGGATGTAGGACCATGCGCCGGCGCTTTCTGATGCCTCTTCTTCTTTGCCTGTTCCCGTGCCTACCCGCCTGCACGTGGTGGAAAAGTGGCGAGAACGTGCTGATCTCGAGCGAACCGCTCGGCGCCCGGATCGTCGTCGACGGCGTGGACACCGGCAAGACGACCCCTGCCCGGCTGACAATCGGCGGCAACTTCGGTAGCGACCATCTGCTGGAGCTGCAAAAGCCGGGCTATCGCAACGCCCGACGCAGGCTCTACCAGCACACCGAGGGCTACACCTCGAAGTGGATCGACGGAGCCTATGAGTTCGTGATGCCGCCGCTGCCGTTGTTCTGGACGCCCGGGGATTTCCTGGTCCCATTCGGGGTGCGTGGCGCACTGCTGCCGGCCGAGTTGTATGTGCAGCTCGAAGCCGAAGATGCGCCGCTGCTAGGATTCGATCTGCTGGCCGCACGGGCGGCGGGACTGGAGCCGAATGCTGCCAAGGGCACGGAGACTCCGGCGACTGGATCCTCAGCTGCTGGATCCTCGGCTGCTGGATCTCCGGCTGCTGGATCTCCGGCGAACAAGAACCTGTGAGCAAGACCGTCTTCCTCGACCGCGATGGTACGATCAATCGCGAGATCGGGTTCTTTGGCGATCCGGCCCGACTCGAACTGTTGCCCGGAGTTGCCGAAGCCATGCGCCGCCTGCATGACGCGGGCTACCGACTCATCATCACCACCAACCAAAGTGGCATTGCCCGCGGTCTCTATTCTGAACGCGACCTGACGGCGGTGCATGCGCGCTTGCACGCGCTGGTCGACCGGTTGCCGCTCGCCTACCTGCACTGCCCGCACCATCCCGACCCGGGACCTGGCAAGCACCCTGGCTACCATCGCGATTGCACCTGCCGCAAACCAGGTCCCGGGTTGCTGCACCACGCGTGCACGATGCTCAAGGACTTCGGGGTCACGCTCACCGACGCAGTGGTCATCGGCGATAGCGCGCGCGACTTGCTGATGGCACAAGACCTGCCGCTAACCAAGATCCTGGTGGCGAGTGGCAAGCCCATCGCAGAACAACGGCAGAAGCTCTCGGATGCGGGATGCGAGCCCGATCACGAAGCTGCCGATCTGGTGGCTGCGGTCGACTGGCTGCTACGCTGAGCGCCGACGACGATACGCCGCCCCTGGAGACTGCTTGCTGGAAACTACTTGCCAGGCACGACTAGCCAGTGACGACTTTCCGGCTACGGCGACTTGCTGGCGACTTGGCGCGCCGAACGCAACGAGAAGTAACACGTCACGCAGCTAACGCTCGACATGACCAGGCCGAAGATCAAGCCGCCTTGGGACTCGAAGAAGAAGTGGCTGCCAAACGCGATCGCGGCACCAAGTGAGGCGCCAGCGCAGCTGAGATAGAAGCCGATCAGGCCGAAGGTCCAGCGCTTGTGTTCGGTATTCGGGGTCGGAGTTGGAGACATCGCGCCAACCAGGATAGCAAGCTCGGCGCCGCGAACCAAATTGCTACCAGATGTTGCAGATTGACCGCAAACGCTCGACGCCGCTGGTTACGCCGGAAGGGCCCGCGTTGCCGATGAACCAGTAGCGGCGCACCTCGCAGATCGCTACTTGGGTTTCGCTGACAGCACCGCCGGCGCCACCGACTCCCAAACATAGGAGACGTGCAACAACACCGGTTCGGCAACTACGGCCGCCACGACATCGCGCAACTGCGCGGCAAGCGTCTCGGATGGTGGCTTGTGCCCCCCGACCTGCACCCGCACAACCAACTGCTCGTTGTTGCGGCGACCGGTCACCGTCAGCAAATGCAGACCCTTCGTCAGCTTCGCCAGCTTGCTCTCGACGGCAACTTTGACGCCACTCGGCAGCACGGTCGCACCGGGCCGGGCCCGCTGGGTCAGATAGACGCTCAGCGCCACCGCGAGGAGGACAAATGACGTGCCGATGTGGCGAAGCCAACCGGTGTCGTTCTGCCGCCGCACACCCACCACCCACAGGCTGAAGCCGGCGGCGAGCACAATCGCGACCATGTTGACGAAGAACAACAGGAACGAGCCATAGGCGAGCGTGAAGTCGCCGGCCGCGAACGCTAGACCCGAGGTCGCAATCGGGGGCACCAGCGCCGCCGCGATCGCAACACCCGGAAGAGCTGCAACCAATCCTGGCCGTGAATGGGCATAGGCAGCTGCAAGCCCCGAAACGAACGCAATCAGCAAGTCGGTCAAGTCGGGCCATCCGCGAGCGAGCATCTGATCAGTGAGCGGAACCGGTTCGGAAGTCATCTGCAGCAGGCCAACTGCAACCGCCAATAAGAACGACGTGCCAACACCAAACGCAATCGAACGGAACGCCATGCGCGCCAACACCGCGTTGCCTTGCGCCAGTGCCAGGCCCACTCCGAGGATCGGGGTCATCAACGGTGCGATCAGCATGGCTCCGATGATCACCGCAGCCGAATCTTGCATCAGCCCCATCGCCGCGATGACCGTCGACAGACTGATCAGCGCCACGAAGTCGAAGTTCCACGCCGAGCTGGTTTGCACACGAGCGGCGAGTTCCACGCGCGTCTGCCGTTCCACTTGCGGCACCCAGCGCTGCATGATGTCGAGCAGCACGCGGAGCAGGCGATTCTGAAACGGAATCGCCGTGCGCAGAATCACGACCGGCTGTTCGACCCGCTTGCACAAGCGTGCCGGAGTCAAACCGAAGAACCGCGGTCCGAGCAAGCCCGGGCGCGGCATACCGAGGACGATCACGTCCGGCTCGTCGATTTCGGCGGCTTTGACGAGGCCTTGTTCGACGTTGGCCGCGATGACCACGCGTCGCCGGACACTGGCCGCCTGTTCCGGAATCGCGGCATGCAACACGCGGTCGAGAACGTGCCGCCCGACGGACTGCGCATCCCGGCCAATGTCCGGTTCGACGTAGGCACCGGTCAGGTGGCTGTCGTCGACGACACGCGCGAGATCACGAGCAAGCTTCAACGCCGCGCGCGGATGCGCACCCCGGCTGGCCGCAACCATCAGGTTCTTGGCCGGCCAACGAAGGTCGCCGAGATCTACGACGGCGACTGAGCAATTGACGCGCGGCAGGATTTCGCGACCGATGCAACCGACTCGCTCGTCGGCCGACTCAACCTTCCGCAACAACACGACGAACAGTTCGGGCGCGGCCTTGGTCACCGCGGCGACTACCTCGCCATTGTCCTCGACATCAGCATGTCGCAACTGACACAGCAGTCGTTGGTCGTCGACGTCGCGATGAGCGGCTTCGCGATGGGCGTCCTCAACGACGGAAAACTGCTCGTCGTGAGCCACCAGTGCCGCGACTTGTTTGGCGACGACGCCGCTGGCACGAGTGGAGCTCGATTCCGGCAGCAACATGGTCAAGCCGAGGTTTCGGGCCCGCGCGAACCACATCGCCCACCCCACCTGGAGCGGCACAGAAGCTCTCGGATCCAACAACACGACGATCGCCATCGGGCTGCACCGTAGCCGTTATGCGGTCGGGCCGCGAGCCAACGCTACGGCAGGTAGCGCGACAGCCGCCCACCAAGGCGGTTGCACATCCACATCGGCAGCTTCGACCAGATCCGGCGCGGCAGCGCGAGCTTCGGATTGCTCGGATGGAACTCAGGCAGCTTGGCGCCCGGGCCAACCAACAAATACTCGTAGTGCAGCTGCTCGGCGACGAAGCCCATGTTCTGTTTGAACTTCGCGGGCCCCGAATCGGCGCGGCTGCGGCCGAAGTCGAAGCGGCGATAGCCGTTCTCCACGGCCCATTCCATGATCGCGCAGTAGATGAAGTTGTTGACGCCGGTGTGGTTCACATCCGGCAACGACCCCGAGTAGTAGGCGTAGACGGTGTCCTTGAACGTGAACGACATCACCGCCGCAATCGTGCGTCCAGCTGGATCGACGGCACGGTGGATCACTGCGGCCTTGCCAAACTCGTCGCGCAGTGCCTGGAACCACTTCTTCGGCAAGGTCGGCGAACCCAGCCGGCGCTTGTTGTCCGAGAACAACCGGTACAACTCGTCGATGGTGCCATCATCGGTGACCGTGATGCCAAACGACTCGCGCTTCTTGCTAGTCGCAGCGGCTTTCGGCTCGCGCGACGCACGGATCTCGGCGCGGCGTTTCTTGGGAATGCGCGCCATGACTTCGGCGGGATCATCTGGCAGTTCGCAACGGAACGTCACGTAGAGATCCGACTGCGGGTAGTCGCCCGAGCGACGTTCGAGATTGCGCATCTCAACGAATCCGATGCCGAGCTCTTTGCCAAGCTGCCCGGCCTTCTCAATCAAAGCTTCGTGGGCGCGGTCGTCACTGCAGAGGATGCCGCCATAGACCGAATACGGCACGCTAACGAGGTTCTTGCCGAGGAACGGGCCGTTGACCAAGAACATCGGCAACACGCCGAGCCAACGTCGACCTTGTTCGACGACGTAGTGCTGCGGCTGGTGCTTGAACATCTCCTGCACGGCGCGCGACCAACCAGTGCGATGGAAGAACGTGCCTTGCGGATGGCGGCTGACGTAGGAATCCCAACGCGCATCCTCACCCGGAAGCAGTGCCCGAACCCGGATGGGAAGTTCGTCGGGGCTTGCGAGGTCCGCTTCCTTGGCAGCGACAGCAACCGCCGCAGCAGCCGCAATATCCGGAGCAGCCGGAGCTGCCGCGTCGCCAGAATCATCCGCAACGACACCGGCGATCCCCTCCGCAACATCCTCGCCGTCCGCAAGGTCGATGGGCACCGGTTCCTCAACGTAGGCGATCGGCATCGCGTCTTCGCTCGCCTGGTCGCGACCTTCGATCGCGTCGGCACCGTCGATCTCTTCGCCGACCTTGTAGTCGCGCAGGTTGGGTGCCTGCGTGAAGATGATGATCTCGCCAACCAGCCCGAAGCCGATCAGCTGCACCCCGAACGCAGCCAGGATCGCGCCGATGACGAACAACGGACGATCGGACAGGCTCTCGTCCAAGAAGATCTTGTCGTAGAGCGGCAACAGCGTCAGCAACACCCCGAGCAGACCCGCGGTGAACCCGACGTAGCCGAAGAATCGCAGCGGCCTCTGGGTGAAGCGCGTCAGGAACGTGATCGCGACGATGTCGAGAATCCGGCGCAGGTAGACCCCCACGCCATAGAATCCCGAACGGCCCTTTTCCTCCCGGTGTCGAACGCGGACTTCCACGACGCGGAAGCCCTGGCGCGCGGCGAGCACCGGCAAGAATCGGTAGAGTTCGCCGTAGACGGCTACTTCTTCGAGCACCTGGCTGCGGAAGCCGCGCGTGCCCGAGTTCAGGTCGTGGAACGGCGCCTTCATGATCAAGCGCAGCAAGCGGTTGAACAGACGCGACTGCAACTGGTTCAGCCAGGGATCGACGCGGCGATCGCGCCAGGTGGCAACACAGTCGGCGCCGGCTTCGAGTGCCTTGACGACGTCGACGACATCGGCTGGCTCGATCTGCAGGTATGGCGGTGCATTGACCACCAGTTCGCCGCGCGCTTTCGCAACACCGGCCGACAGGGCAATCGACTCCCCGAGTCCGCCGCCTTCGAGCGACACAATGCGCACCGTCAACGAAGCGCCGAGATCTGCCAGTTCTTCGTCGAAGCGAGTGATCGGGCCATCGATGACGACAACAAACTCGCAGGGGTAGCCGGCAGCGGTCAGCGCTTCGGCAAAGCCCTCGATCACGGTACGCGGGTGCGCTTCGTTTTCGGTGATCGCAATGACCACCGAAACGAGCGGTTGCTGGTGGCTTGTCGGCACGACAGCGGCCGTCTTGACCACGCCGGTCATCGGATCGCCTCCCGCGCCGTCACCGAGATGCGCTGCCGGAAGAACTTCGAAACCTTGACCTGCAGTTCGGCAAGGAAGCCGAGCAAGAACACATTCATCGCAATCAACAATGCCACCGCGCCGGCCGCGACGGCGGCCATGTCAAAGTCGCCAAACCAGACCCAGACGTTGGGTTCGCCAACGATCTTGCTGCGTTCACTCTTGACGAAACCGAGCAGGAACATCAATGGCGATAACAGGAACAACGGCAGTGCCAACAGCGAGAACCAACGGATTGGATGCGCTGCGAACTGGATCAGCATCTTGATGCCAACCAAGTCCGCCAGCACACGGAACACCCGGCCGAGGCCATACTTCGAGGTACCGGCCTGACGGGCATGGTGACGCACTGGCAGTTCGGTGATGCGAGCCCCGAGCCCGACACCGAGTGCGGCGAGGAAGCGGTGCATGTCCGAGTAGAGATGCAGACTGCGCACGACCCAACTGCGATAGACCTTCAATGAGCAGCCAGTGTCGTGGATGCGGGCACCCGTTACGCGTGAGATCAGGAAGTTGGCAATGCGCGATGGCAAGAGACGTGTCGAGACGCGGTCCTGGCGGCTGCGGCGCCAACCACAAACGACGTCGTAGCCTTCTTCGAGCTTCTCGACGAGGCGACCGATGTCGGCCGGATCGTTCTGCAGATCGCCATCCATCGATACGATGGCGCGGCCGCGACATGCGCGGAAGCCAGCCGCCATGGCCGCCGTCTGGCCGTAGTTGCGTCGGAAGAACACCAATCGCAAGTGGCGGTCGTTGGCTGCGAGTCGGCGCATGACATCCTGCGTGCCATCCGAACTGCCATCGTCGACGAACACGATCTCGTAGCTGCGATCCAGCGCGCGCAACGCATAGCTCAACGACTCGTGCAATCGCTCGACGCTCTCACACTCGTTGTAGATCGGCACGCAGACGCTGAGGCTGGGCACCTCGCACGCCGGTCCCTCGACCACGGGCGCGGCAACTGTCGGGCTGAGGGGTTGTTCGGTCGAATCCGTCACACTTTTCCGGGTGAACATAGTGCGCCGCGGACGACGCTTCTGCGAGGTTCAATTCGCTCAGGTCAACCAACTTGCGAGAGCACTGCCGGCCAACACCGCGAGCACGGCGGCGACCGCGAACGCACGATAGCGATGGCGGCGACGGAAGCCCGGGCCGGCGATCACATTGGCGAACTGACCGGGCAGTGCGCGCTCGGCGGCGTCGAGGTCGCCGTGCTCGATATGATTGAGCGCGGACCTGGCCTGACCGGGCAAGCGACTGGCGATCTCCTCGCGATGCAAATCGGCAACCGTTAGCCCTTTGAATTCGCGCCGGAGCCGAACCGGTGGAGCCGGCTCCGCCATGTCGGGCGCAACTGCCGGGCCGGAAACGACACGAAGGCGCGAAGGCGCCTTCCCATCGGAATCACCCGTCTGCTCCGTCTCATCCTCCTCACCAGTCACGTAAGACTGGTATCGACCAGATTCCCATCCACTCTGGAGCTATGCTCTGTGTCACGATGAGCCGCCACTCGTCAAGTATGGTGACACCGGACCAACACTCGCCTAGCCTATCTGCTCTGCCTATGCCGATCCCCCACCGGGGTTTGCGCAGGTATCCGCAAGCAATGGATCGGCCCGTACGTATCGCTGTCATTGGCTCCGTCGACGAGAAACTCGTCGGCGACCTTCGTCAGTTGCCGCTGCGTCCCGAGGTCCGCCAGGTGAACTCGCTGGTCGATGACACCGAGATCTTGATGCGGTTCCAGCCGGACTTGCTGCTCGTGCAGTTTGGCAAGGCGCCAGAAGAAGACATCGGCGCCGTGCGCTTGCTGCAACGGCTGTGGCCATCCTTGCAAGTTGCCGTGGTCACCTCGACCGGCGGAGAAGTGGCATCGGGGCCCATCGCCAACCGGTTGGCGTCGCGACTGATCGTCTATCCGGACACGCCGGGGCAAATGGCTGCCGTGCTCGAACAGATGCTGCACGGCGGCGATCGGCCGCGGCCGGAGTTGTTCGTCGACCTCGCCCACGGTCTCGCCGATGAGATCAACAACCCATTACTGTTCGTCTCCGGCCATCTGCAGTTGCTGCGCGCGACCCTCAGCGGGCCTGACGAACAAACTCGCCGCGATCAAGTCGACGCCGCGGTGAACGGGTTGCGGCGCATCCAAACAGCCGTCGAGCGCTTGCGCCTGCTGTCCCAAGCTGCCAACGGTCCCAACCGACACGAATCGATCGACCTCGCAAGCCTGATTGCGAACGCGGTTGCCGAACGCCAACCGGAAACGGAAGCAGCTTCGGTAACCATGCCGCCGGGTCCGCAACTGGTTCGGGGCGACGGCGAGCAACTGGCATTGGCGATCACCGCGATCGTGCGCTTTGCCGACGAACTGGCGCAGGCCGTCAGTGAGAGCCATTTGCAGCTTTCCGCCCAAGGCGACGCCCACCGCTTGCGCGTGGTCGCGCGCGGCGCAGGCTTGGCGACGTGGCAACTGCCAAACACGTTCGAGCCGTTCTACCCGCAACGATTGCTGCGCAGTCACAGCAACGGCCTCGGCTTGTTCTTGGCGCAGACCGTAGTGCTTGGCCACCGCGGCCAGGCCACCGTGCGCCGCCTGCAAGACGGCGCGCTGCAGCTCGACTTCTTGCTGCCGCGCTAGCGAGCGAGCCAGCCGCTACGGATTGTCGCTGCGAGAACGGCGCTACGGGCCGGTACTGCCGGAGCGTTGCTGCAGCAGGTTCGCCGCCGACACGCGCACCGGCCAGGCGTACTGGCGAACCGGCGCGCGACTACATCGGCGTCGGCATCATGCCGGAGTTCGGATCGGCGGGACCAAGGATCTTCTTGACGATCGCGCTTTCGACCAGCGACCACAGCATCGACGTCACCATGTAGAGCAACAGGGCCGACGCATACGAGTAGAGCATGACACCGAACATCATCGGCATGAAGCGCATGATCTTCTGGGTCTGGCGTTGCTGCGGATCGGTCGGCAGTGGCTGGCGTGCCATCTGGAACACGAGCAACACTATCCAGATAAGCGGCAGCAAGTTGAAATCGCCCGGCCAGAAGCCCAGCTCGAACAACTGGTCACTGCTGCTGAGGTCATTGATCCAACCAAAGAACGGCTCGTGGCGAAGGTCGTACGCCGTGCGCAGCGCCGTGAACAAGCCGATGTAGATCGGCATGGTCAGGAAGATCGGCAGACAGCCACCGATCGGCGGCATGACCTTGTTTTCGCGATTGAAGGCCATCATGGCCTGTTGGTATGCCTTCTGATCGTCGGCATACTTCTTTTTCATCTCGTCCATCTTCGGCTTCAACTTGCTCATCTTGGCGCCATAGGCGCGCATCGATTTTTGCATCTTGAAGTTGAGCGGGAACATCGCGCCGCGGACCAGCACGGTCAGCAGGATGATGGCGAAGCCCCAGTTGCCGAGGAAGTCGTAGAACACGCCGAGCAGGCTCAGCAACGTCGTCGCCATGAAGCGACCGCCGGGCACCGACATGCCACAGCACGGCGGTTCGAGGTCGTGGTCGAGAATCGGCACGAACCGCTCGGGTTCGGGCAGGGTCTGGAACACGCGGTTCGACTTCGGGCCGATATACAAGCCGTACTTGAAGGTCGTCGCCTGGCCCTTGCCTGGCACCCCGAACTGCATCCCGAACAGCACTCGCGTAGTCGAGTTATCCGGCGGCTCCACGCCAGCTCGCGGTGGCACGGTCTGCACCGTCAGGCTGGTGATCGCCGCGCGCGACTCATCATCCTGCGGGTAGAGAAACGCGCCGAAGAAGCGGTTGGAACTACCTGCAAACGACAGCAGGGGTAGCTTGACCTCGGTGAGCGGCTGGTTGACGAACTCCGCCGACGGCGACTTCTGGTCAAACTCGCCATCGGTCATCGCGGCGATGGCAACCGACACGTCGCCGAACAACGACGACTGCTTGGGAGACACGAGCGCCGGTCCCAACAACACGAACGCCTGGTTGCCGCGCACTTCCGACGTCTCGTTGCGCAGCGTCAAGGTGATCGTGAAGCCGCGAGCCTGCTGGTCGTAGAGGAACTCCTTCTCGAGCACCAAGCCCTTGCCATCGGCGAGCGTGAACCGGACGCCGTCCCGGATGTCCTGCATCTCCCAGCTATCTTGCGCCGGGTTCTTCGCAAACAGTGCACCGCCGGCCTGAGGCAGCTGAGCCAGGCGCAACGCGTGATCCGAGTTGTCGATCAGCAACAGGTAGTCGCTGCTCTTGACCTCGTCGCTGTTGGCCGCCTCGGCCGTTACGAAGTGATCTTTGGCCTTCAACCAAACGAGACCTGCCGTCAGCTTCGAGAAACACGCCTCGAAGCTGCCAGTGGTGCCTGGTTCGCCAAAGGACTTGATGAGGCCGGCCTCGCCTTGCGCCACCAACAGCGACGGCAGAGCCAAGGCCAAGAACAGAATGCGAAGCAGGTTCGACATGAGGGGCAGGCACCCACGTCAAAGCGCGGGCCACAGTTCAGACAAATGAGGGGTGCGGGTGCGGCGCCGTCGTCAGACCGCGGAACGGTCCAAGGCAACGCCGTGAGGGTCAGCGACCCTGTGCGAGGCGGTCGGCCAAATAATCGGGCAACTCTTCGATCGCGCGAATCTTGCCACTGGTCGCCTCGTGGTCGTAGGCGATGCGGTGGAATCGCACGGTGCCATTGGTGCCATCGCCGTCGTAGGTAACAAACGAAGACCGGACATCACCATCTCGCGGCTGGCCAACCGAACCGACATTGACGATCGCCGGCTCATCGACCTGCCACTCCATGCCAATCTCACTCGGCATCAAGAACTTGCCGGACTTCGTGTAGACGCCCGGCACGTGGCTGTGGCCGATGAAGCAGAGCTTGGCGTCGCCCATCTTGGCGAAGCACTCAGTCATCTTTTGCTGGTCCTGAATGTCGCGCGGCACCATGTATTCGCGCACCGGATCGCGCGGCGAACCGTGCACGAACAACATGCTGGACTCGCGGTGTTCCTTCTTCATGCCGTCCAGGTAGTTCCAGAACTGCATATTCTCCTCGCGCGGGCAGTCACGACGATTGAGCTGGTCTCGGGTCCAGTCGATCGCGGCGCGAGCGCGCGGGTTGAAGTCGGAGGCGTAGAACATCGCGCCGTGCTCGTGGTTGCCGAGCAGCGAGAACTCGCAGCGATCCATGATCGTGCGCAGTGCGTCGCGTGGCTGAGGTCCGTAACCAATGACATCGCCGAGGCAGATCAGGCGGTCGGCACCGAGTGCCTCCACTTCTGCCAGGCAGTTGGTTAGGGCCTCGATGTTGCTGTGGATATCTGAGAGAAGCGCAATCATCGGAAAGTTAGCGGAGCAACGTACCGGGCAAGAGCGCGACGCGGAAGGGTAGAGCCGGTAACTTCGCAGCCGTTGAGCACCCAGATTCCGTCAGAAGGCAGCAGCGAGTCCCCATTGTGGGTCGTGACCGGGCCAACGGCGTCCGGCAAGACCGCCTTGGCCATCGAACTAGCCGAACGCACCGGCCGCGAGATCCTTTCGATGGATTCGATGGCGGTTTACCGGCGCATGGACATCGGCACGGCGAAACCCACCCCGGAAGAACTGGCCCGTGTGCCCCACCACCTGGTCGATATCGTCGATCCCAACGAGACTTTCGACACGGCCCTGTGGTGCCGATCTGCCGACGAAAAGCTGAGCGAACTGCGGGCCACCGGGCGTCAGGCGCTGTTTGTCGGGGGCACACCGCTTTACCTGATGGCGTTCTTCAAGGGTCTGATGGACGGTCCCGAGGCCCAACCGGAGCTGCGAGCGGCGCTCGAAGCCCGCGAACGAGCCGAGCCCGGCTGCCTGCACGAAGAACTGTTGCGGCGCGACCCCGCGGCCGCCGAACGCATCCACCGTCGTGATTTGCGGCGCCTGGTCCGGGCGCTGGAAGTGCTGGAAGTAACCGGCCAGACCATTTCGAGCCAGCAAGCACACTTCGAACAGAAGGGCTGGCTGCGCGATTGTCGCGTCGCGATGGTCAGCCGCGGCCGCGAAGAACTGCACGAACGCGTCAAACAACGCACCGAACGCATGCTCGACCAGGGGCTGGTGCAGGAGACCGAAACCATCGAGCACGACTGCGGGTTTTCGCGGACTGCCGGCGCCGCGATTGGCTATGCCGAGTGTCGAGATTTTCTCCGCGGCCGCTACAAAGACCGCACGGAACTGCGCAATCGCATCCGCCGCAACACCCACAAACTGATCCGCAGGCAAACGTCGTGGCTGCGGCGGCTTGCCGAGATTGTTTTGGTTCGGCCGGACAGCGGCGCAGATGGCTTGCTGCGAGTATTCGAAACTCCAGTCACAGACAGCTGATCCCGATAGGATCGACAGCCAAGCCTCCGCCCGTTCCCAGTCGCAACCCCCTCGCCTTCGCTGATTCCATGTGCGGCTTCGCCGGTCTCTACCTGATCGATTGTCTCGCCAGTAGCAATCCAAGTGCTACCGATCTCGAGGCACGGATTGGCGCCATGGCTCACTCGATCGAACACCGCGGTCCCGACGCGCAAAACGTGTTGGTTGAGCCGTACGCCGCGGTCGGGTTCCGCCGGTTGGCGATCGTCGATCTGGTCACGGGCGACCAACCGGTGCGCGCGGCCGACGAACGCATCCAGGTGTTCTTCAACGGCGAGATCTACAACCACCTCGAACTGCGCGAAAAGCTGCGCCGCGAACACGGCGTCGCAATCGAACACGGCTCCGACGCCGCCGTCCTGCCACATCTGTATGAGCACTACGGCGAAGACTTCGTCGAACTGCTCAACGGCATGTTTGCGATCTGCGTGCTCGATGGCCGCGACCGCAGCATGCGCCTGTATCGCGACCGCCTCGGCATCAAGCCGCTCTACTTCTCGCAACAGGGCAACCAAGTGGTCTTTGGCAGCGAGCTGAAGACGCTGTTCGCCAGCGGGCTGCTCAAGGCCGAGATCGACACCGCGCAACTCGTGCCGTTCTTGGAACTGTTCTACGTGCCGGGCACGCAGACGATCTGCAAGGGCATCGAGAAGCTGCTGCCCGGCGAACGACTCGTTCTCGAGCAAGGTCGCAGCCCGCGCCGCGAACGCTACTGGCGCTTGGCGGATCGGGTCACCGCGCATCCCGGCGACCGACTCGACGAACTCGATGCCCTGCTCGAAGACGCGACCCGCCTGCAACTGATGGCGGACGTGCCGGTTGGCATCAGCTTGTCGGGCGGCCTCGACTCGAGCCTGATCGCACACTACGCGCACCAAGGACTGATGGCGTCGGGTTCGAGCGCCAACGTGCGCGCGTTCACGATCGCATTCCCCGATACCGACCCGGGCGAGCTCGACTGTGCGCGGCAAGTCTGCAAGAAGCTCGGCATCGAGCAGATCGAGATCACTGCCGCGGCCGGCGACTTCCTCGCCGAACTCGACAACACGACGTTCTTCAATGACGAACCGGTTGCCGACCCGGCCGTGTTCCCCTCGCTGCTGGTGTCGCGCGCGGCCGCCCAACACGTCAAGGTGTTGCTCGCCGGCAGCGGCGCCGACGAACTGTTCGCGGGCTATGGTCACTACCGCCTGACCGGGCGCTGCACCGCCTACCGACTGCTGGCGCACGTGCTCGGCGACGGCCTCGCCGCCAAAGCGGTCGGCATGAACCGGGCCCCGGCTGAGCGTCGTGCGATCCGCGCGTTCGGCAACGACCGCATGCCCTACCACGGGCGCGCGATGACGCACCTGACCGATACCGACCGCAGCGCGCTGCAACCGCTGGTGGCCAACGACCACCTGAGCGAACTGGCCGAGTGCTTCCGAAACGCCAGCAACCTCGATCCGCGCAACCAACAACTGAGCGCCGACACCGAGACCTACCTGCCGCACCAACTGCTGAGCCTGTTGGATCGCACCACGATGGGCGCCTCGATCGAAGGACGCGTGCCGTTCCTCGACCACCGCGTCGCCGAGTTCGCCTTGTCGATCCACGGCGACCACAAGTTCGGCAACAAGTTCGAGAACAAGCTGCTGTTGCGCAAGCTCGCGCAACGCCACTTGCCCGGCGACGTCTCGACCCGCAAGAAGCACGGCTTCCCCAATGCGGTGCAGAAGTGGTTGTCGCCCGAAGCCATCCCAGAGGTGCGTGCGCAATTGTGCGATCCCGGCACCTTCGTGGCGCAGACGTTCCCCAAGGCGTGGGTCGAAGGCCTGCTACAGACTGAGGATTCCGTGACCCAGAATGCGCTGACCGTGCATTCGCTGCTAATACTCGCCTCGTGGCATCGCGTCTTCTGCGAAGCCTCGCACTCCGCGTCGAAACCGGCGGCCGCCGCGAACGGATGACGGATGGCGACAAAGATCTCCGCAGCCGCACGCTGAGTAGCCTCGGTTGGCAGCTCTGTGGCGTCGGGGGCCAGCGGTTGCTGCAGCTCGGCAGCTTCATGCTGCTGGCACGACTGCTGCCCGAAAAGGAAATCGGTCTGTTCATCGTGCTGCTGACCGGCATCGGCGTGATCGAATCGCTGACCCTGTTCGTCGGCGAGCAGACCACGATCAGCAGCCAACGACTCGTCAACCGCGCCTACCTCAACACCGTCTTCACGATTCGACTGCTGCGCGGATTGGTGATCTGTGGAATCTTGTGCGCGTTGTCCTGGCCGCTCGCCTGGTTCTTCGAGGATGCCGAGAACCCGACGCGCTACTGGCTGCCCGGGCTGTTTTTGGTACTCGCGCCCAACGGCGTACTTGATGCGCTGCAGAGTCCGGCTCGCGCCGCGCGCATGAAGGGCCTCGACTTCCGCCGCATCGTCGTCGGCGACTTCAGCGCGGCCGTGCTCGGCGCCGCAGTCACCGTCGCGCTGGCCTTCGCGTGGCACGACGTCTGGGCGATGCTGATCGGGCACCTGGCGACGACCGTTCTGCGCAGCGGCATCAGCTACCTGTCGGCCCCCCACAAGCCGGCGTTCTGCTTCGACCGCCCCGTGCTGAAAGAACTGCTGCACTACAACATCGGCGCTGCCGGTGCGCCGTTCTTGCTGCTGCTGATCTTCACCGCGCCGGCGTTCATTCTCGGCAAGGTCCTCAACAGCCTCGGTTCGCTGGCGATCTTCGACTTCGCCGGCCGCATCGCGAAGATCCCAGAAGACATCTTCCTGCGGGTTCTCGGCCCCGTCGCCATTCCGGCCTACGCGCAGCTGCGCAACGACAACGAACGACTCGGCCGAGCCTGGCTGCAGGCGGTGCGCGCGTTCGTATTGATCGGCACCCCGATGACCTTGGCGATGGCCTGGTGCGGCAACGCGCTGCCAGCTGCCGTGTTTGGCCCCAGGTATGGCTCGATCGGCGGCCTGTTTGCGCTGCAGGCATTGCACGGCGGCATTGCCGGCCTGATGAGCGTCATCGGACCGCTGTTTTGGGCCGTCGGCAAACCGCAGCTCGATCGCACCGCGCAGTTCTTTCGTTGCATCGCGATGTATGGCCTCGGCATCCCCGGGGCACTCTGGTTTGGCGTGACTGGATTTGCCGCCGCCACCTGCATCGCCATCACGATCGGGCTGCTGCTGTCGATCTGGTTCGCCCTCACCTACCTCAACCTGAGGTTCACCCAGTTGTTGGCCGTGATGCGCGACGGCGCACTCGTCGGGGGCGCGCTCGCCCTCTGCCTGATCAGCGTCGACCTGATATTTGCGCCAACAGCCATCGGGCGCATCATCGCCGCAGGTGCGACGGGCGGCCCGATCATGGCGGTCTTGGCGATCAAGATGCTGCGCAATCGCAAGCCACAGGCCGGCCTGCCCGAACCGGCAGTCGACCTGCCAACCGATCCATCGCTCTGATCACTGTTGCGCCGGGCGCAAAAGGCCCGAAGATCGCGACCGTGACCTCCGAGCCAGAACAGACCGATCCCGCCGCACTCGTCCGCAAAGCCAAAGCTCTGGGTGTCGAGATCAACGAACAGCAAGCCGACGAAGTACTCGCCTACCTCGACGCCATGTTGCAGACCAATGAGCACATCAACTTGACCGCAGTGCGCGATCCGGAGGCGGCGGTCGTGCTACACGCGCTGGACAGCCTGGCGTTTGGCCTGGCCAACTTGACGCCTCACCACGTTCTCGACCTCGGCACCGGCAACGGCTTCCCCGGCGTCGGCGTCGCCGCCCTGCACCCGCACGCAACCGTGGTGCTGATGGACAAGACGGGCAAGAAGATTCGCGCCATCGGCGCCTGCCTGGTCAGCGCCGAACTCGCGCGCATCGAAACCATCCAAATGGATGGCTCGCAGGCACCGACGCTGCGCAAAGACTTCCGCCACGGTTTCGACTTGCTCACCGCCCGCGCGGTCGCTCGCCCCGGGCAAGTCGCGACGATGGCACAGCCACTGGTGCGGCCCGGTGGCCACCTGGCACTGTGGCTCGAAACCGAAGCCGAGACCCCCGAAAAGCTCGGCCGCTTCCGGCGCGTCGAGGTGATCACCTACCAGTTGCCGGAGCCGGCAGCGCGGTCGCGCAAGCTCGGGATCTGGCAGCGCATCTAGGCACGGCGATCTGTCTCGCGATAAAGATCTCTTCGAGTGAGTTCACAAGCCCTCGATGGTGCTTGTTGTCCCCGACCAGTTGGCCCCAGACCAGCTCGCATCTGGCGAGGCGCCGCTCGTAGGCAATCTTCGTGCACGACTAGGTCGACGCCAACCCAGCCGACGCACAGGCCAGCCGACGCACAGGCCAGCCGGCGCACAGGCCAGCCGGCGCACAGGCCAGTTGACGCACAGCCCAACCGAAGCACAGGCCAGTCGATGCACACTCGGTCCGTACACAACTAGAGCCCGCCCAATCAGGACGAGCTCTGGATCGGCGCCCGCTAGCTTGCGGAGCAGCCACTCACGTGCGCCTTAGCGCGTCGTGATTTCGCCGACGACCGCCTTAGCGCGTCGTGATTTCATCGACGAGCGGCAGCGCGCTCACCGTGTTCAGACCGAAGCGGCCCATGTGCTCAAGCTTCGTCGTGTTCGACGGGAAGTTGATGTAGGGGTCGTTGGCGTCGTAGTTCCACAGGTGACGGTCGAAGAAGTTCGTGATGCTCATCAGATCACGACCGAAGGCATTGTTACGGCCATCGCTGCGACGGCGCACGCTCCGGAAGAACGATTGCGTCTCGTATTGGTTAGCGAGGGCGGTGACATCCTTGATGCCACGCTGACGCTGCTCCTTGGTGAGGCCAGTGCCTTGGCCTTCCCAGCCGAAGGTCGAGCAAGCAGCCATAGGAAGCAGAGCAAGGACGAGTGCGAACTTACGCATTGGGTAGCCCATTAGTTGGGTAGCTCCGTTGGGCCGGGCGCCCGCAAGAGGGAGTAGCGATTGGGGGTCTCTCACGCCGGGAGAAAGCGCGAGTGGCAAAAACTAGCGATCTCGAAAAGGCCGCGCAACCGTCAATTCCGAGTCGGCCGCCATCCTGGGCACAGGCTTTTTCCGTTCCGCCTCGCCCCCTACGCTCCGGCGCGACATGCAACCGGCTCCGCACACCTCAAAAAGCGACGATTCCCCCAGGGGAACGGCCGTGCTGGGCGGATCCTTCAATCCTCCGCACCGCACGCATGTGACCCTTGCGAGGGAGGCTCTTTTGCGCCTGCCAATTCACGAGTTGCGCGCAATTCCTTCCGGAGACCACCCGCACAAGCGTGGTCGGGACATGGCTCCGGCCCCAGATCGGGTCGCGATGACCAGATTGGCGTTCGCAGAACTGCCCCAGGTAGTGGTCGACGACCGGGAGCTGCACCGCTCCGGCCCGTCGTTCACCGTGGATACCATGGCCGAACTGGCGGCCGAGGCCCCCGGCGTGCCCTTGTTCTTCCTGATCGGCAGCGACAATCTCCGCCTGCTGCCCACTTGGCATGAGCACCACCGCTTGCTCGAGCTGGCGACGGTCGTGACCTTCCCCCGCAAGGGCTACCCGATTCTAGCGAGCGCACTGAAGGGTCTCGACCTGAGCCCCACCGAGTGCGATTCGCTGCTGGGCAACGTGCTCGACATCCCTGCCGACGATGTTGCGGCGAGCGACCTGCGCACGCGCTGGCGAGCTGGAGAACGGGCCCCAGCCGAACTGCCGCCCGCCGTGGCGGACTACATCGAGAGGCTCGGTCTCTACCAATGATCGCGCCGTATTGGGCCCTGCCGATCGCCTGCGCCTGCGTCGCGATCGGCGACTTCTGCAATCGACGAATCGTCGGTTGGTTGCCCGACGATCCCCCGCGGCCGGGCCGCAAGCTCCACGCGCGCCCGATCCCCCTGGCCGGCGTGCTGATCGTGCCGACGATCCTCGCCTTCTGTATCGCCGATCACGCCTGGCTGGTCCTGGCGGCATTGCTGATCGCGGCGGCAACTGGCTTTGACGACGACCGCCGCAAGGAACACGCCGGACCGCTCGACGACGGCGGGCTCGATTGGCGCATCAAGGCCGCCGGTCTCGCAATCGCATCCGGCTTGATCGCCTACACGGCCGCCGACCCGCTCGCCGAGCCCTGGTTCTTCGCCGCCGCGTTCTGCCTGACGTTCGTGCTGACCAACGCCGTCAACTTCCTCGACAACACCGACGGCGTCGCCGCCAGCCTTGCCGGCAGTTCGCTGCTGTGCCTCGGACTCGGCGCCCCAACCCAGAACTGGGTGCCAGCGGCCGGCTTTGCGGCCCTCGGCTTCTTGCCGTGGAACTGGCCGCGACCGCGACTGTTCCTCGGCGACGGCGGCGCCTATGCGCTCGGCCTTAGCTGCAGCTTTGCGATCGTGCACACGATGCGCGACGAACCACTGCTGTTGCTCGCCGTCGCCGTGCCGCTGGTCGACTTCGTGCAAGTCGTCACGGCGCGCGTTTGGCTCGCCCACCCACCGTGGGTTGGCGACCGGCGCCACATGACGCACATCCTGCACAACCTCGGTGTCCCCAAGGTCGCGGTCGCGCCGATCTTCGCGCTGCTGGCGGTCGGGCTAGGGTTGTTTGCCGTCCTGTCAGAATAGCCAACCGACACTGATTATCGGTTGTTGGCGGGCGAGTCCGTGTCACAGGCCACGTCTTTGGGCCGCGTCTTTTGGGCCGCGATCCAGCCGCCGAGTTGGCTAGGGAGCAGGTCTCGGGCCGACACCAACACTCAAGTCAACCAATACTCAAGTCAACCAACACCCAAGTACTCAGTTGGGAGTTAGCGCAGCGAGCGCATCGAATCCCACTTCCGCTCCTGATTCGCTGGCAAACGCTTGTCGAGCCAATCGAGCTGCGCATCACGCCGCTTCACGAACACCGCTCGGTCGGCGGACTCCGGCGTGTTGCCAAGGGCGCAAGCGTGCAACACAACGGCTGCCACCAAGCGCACGGCCTGCACTCCCGGAGCCTCATTGATTTGTTGCTCAGCAGCTCTGAGAGCACCGGGCACGTCGCCACCTTGCAACGTCACTAGGGTCTGCATCGCACGCAGTTCGGCCGGAGCCTTGGCGAAGTCGACCAGCAAGTCGGCGACGAGTTGCTTGTCGCGCATCGGCACGAAGCTCTCATTGAGCTGGGCCAGACGACTCTCGGGAGTCTCCGCGTGATTGGCCTTGAGCTGCGTCGCAAAATCCGCGGCGCGCGGGTCCCACAACCGGATCGAGGCTTGCCAGGCGCGGAACAGGTCCTTCACGTCGCGGCTGTCGCCATAGGCGACCTCGGCCATCGACTGCACTTGCTGCAGCATCGTCTTGGCTTCGACGATATCGCCGCCGAACCCTTCGTGCTTGGCCAGCAGAATGCGCGAGCCCAACCTCAGGTCCGCGGGCGAAGCATCCGGACTACTGGCGACCGAACCGAACAACGCATCGGCCCGCTCGGGTCGGCCGCGAACCAATTCGATCTCGGCCCGTTTGGCCAGCAACTCCGCCGAGGTCGACGAATCGGGCAAGCGCCCGATTCGCGCCATCAGCTTGGACAAGACATCGCGGTCCGGAGTCTCCTTGGCCAGTTCGATGGAGGTATCCGACAGCAGCTTCTCGCGAACTGCAGCCCGCTTCGCCCCTGCCTGCCACGACTGGAATCCATAAAAGCCGGCACTTCCGATCACTAGCACGATCAAGATGATGATGCGTCGATCGGCGAACGGGGACGGTTTGCCGGCGGGTTTGCCCGCTGGTCCGCTGGTGGGGCTGGAGGCCATACGTTTGCTCACGTCAGTTTGACGGCGATCATCGTGAAATCGTCCTCGAGCAGATCACTACCGACGTGATCTCGGATCTGCCGTTCGACTTCGACCAGGATCTCGTTGGCACTGGCGTTGGTGCGACGCTGCTCGCCAACCAGTTGCTGCAGGCGCTCGACCCCGAACACCGTGCGATCCGGGGACATTGCCTCGTCGACGCCATCCGTGTGCATGAACAGCACATCGCCGGGCTCAAGATGGACCGTGGGGCTCGCCTCGTAGACTTGCTCGCCAACGACTCCGAGCACCATGCCCGTCTTTTCCAGCACCTGGATGCCATCTTTCTGGCACACCACCAAACCGGGATGGCCAGCGTTGACGTATTCGAGCGTGCCCTCCTTTGGATCGAGGATGATCAGCAGCAACGACATGAAGTTGCCGGTCTCGACGCTGTCGACGAGACGCTGGTTGACCTTGGTGATGACCGTCGCGGCATCATCGATCAGTTCGAGGTAGCTGCGCAAGGCAGCCTGCACGGCGTGCGTCAGCAGGGCGGCGCCGACGCCGTGGCCGGTCACATCGCCCATCATGATCGCGTAGCGACCACCTGGCATCTCAACACAGTCGTAGGTGTCGCCAGACGCTTGCTCGGCGGCTTCGTAGCGAATGCCGATCTCGAACCCACCCCAATCTCGCGGCACCGTCGGCAACAGGTGTTGCTGGATGCGGCGGGCGATCTCGACGTCTTTCTGCAGCTTGACCTTCTCCAGCGAGTCGGCGTGCAGCCGCGCGTTTTCGACCGAGATCGCCAGCTGGGCCGAAATTGCGCCGAACAGGGCCAGGTCGCGCGCCGAAAACTCGCGGCGCACCGCGCGCGAATCGACGTAGATGACGCCAACCGTGCGATCCTTGGAACGCATCGGCGCACACATGACGGCTCGCAGCTTGAGGTCGTAGACCGAACGGCCGATTTCGAGGGCTTCCTGGTCCGACTGTACGACGGACCGCACCGCGACCTGCTCTTCCAGGCAGCGGCGAACCAGACTGCGGCTCCATTGCAGCTCGCCGGTCAGGGTCTCGCCATCCTTGTCTTGGGCGATCCGCACGGTCAACCGATCTGGATGGTCCCCGAGCAGCAGGATCGCCCGCTCGGCGTTGGTCACCTGCAGTGAGCGGCTGACGATATCGCGCAACACGGTATCGAGGTCGATATTGGCTGTTACCGCCGCAATCGTGTCCAGCAGGATCTCCAGCGAGTGCGAATCCTGGGTCGCGTCTCCAGTCAGGATCGTCGACGCGGACATCGCATCGTGATCGGGCCGCTGGCCTCCAGAAGGACGGGTCGATTCAGGAGTCTTTTGCCAAGGCCATTTCATCTGCCCCCGGAACTCTAGAACCAACGAGCACGCTGCGCCATAGCATCGCGAGCTTGAGACACGGAATGCTGCGAGCCACGTTGCGCCGAGAGCCTCGAAAGGCCAGAATCCCGGCACCCCTTTGGGACTGATTTCTCCCAACAGTCCCCTCTGATGCCATGAAGATCGACAAGTCCCTATACGACGACTACGCGACCCTGACCCTCAAGGGCGAGTTCGACACGTTCTACTGCCCCGCCCTGATGGACGAGGTCGAAGACCTGCTCGATCGCGGTGTCAACCACCTCATTCTCGACATGCGCCTGGTCAAGTTCATCAACTCGACCGCCCTCGGCGCCGTGATCAAGGCCCACAAGCGCTGCCGCGCCGAAGATGGAGAGCTGGTCGTAGCCCAGCCATCGCCATTCGTTCGCGACGTCATGACCAAGGTCGGCATCGACAAGTTGATCGTCCTGCACGACAACGAAGCAACCGCAACCAAGGCGATCATCAAGCACCTCAACAAGAAGGAGCTGACCGCCGAAGCCGCCGTCGACCAAGAGAAGGTCCTAGTCACCTTCCCCGACGAAACCCGCAACCAGATGCTGGGCGGCAAGAAGAAGATGGTCCTGGTTGGCAAGATCGCCAACGTCGACGGCAACAAGATGCAGTTCCTCTGGAACGGCACCAAGGCCGGTTTCAACGCCGACCAAGCCAAGGCCCTGTTCTTCGATGGTGGCGAGATCCACATGAAGTTCCAGGTCAAGATGATCAAGAAGAGCTACTTCGAGATCACCGCCACCGCGGCCGGCGTCGAACCCGCCGGCGACGACGACACCGTCCGAGTAACCGCCAA
>TARA_R110002072_G_scaffold4663_3_pt1 | contig 98485 bp, 86 predicted proteins | sample TARA_R110002072 | Tara Oceans TARA_R110002072 (sample SAMEA4397118) | marine metagenome | biome: Polar Biome; feature: [SRF] surface water layer (ENVO:00010504); material: water (ENVO:00002006), including particulate matter (ENVO:01000060) such as... | depth 5 m
TTGGTCGCGTGTAGGCCTTTCGGACCTTCCAGGGTTTCAAAGGTGACAGGTTGACCCGCCTTCAGGGTTTTATAACCTTCCATGCCGATCGCCGAGTAGTGAGCGAACAGATCGCTTCCGCCGTCATCAGGGAGAATAAAACCAAAACCTTTAGCGTTGTTGAACCACTTTACTTGCCCCGTTGCCATCATAGTACTCCATTGCACGTATATTCTAATTGTAATTGTTTACACGCCAGGCAATGCCTGTGTGTTGATCCATAACCTTTATATGTCATCCTTGTAACGCCGTATTATTCACCATTTTTGTCTAATTGCAACAGTCTGCAATAACGCAGTAGACTAAATCTGCCTGTGATACTGTTTCTGAAAGAAACTGCCAGGCTGATCGATCTCTGCAAAGTGTGCTGTTGCACAATGAAGTTTTTTACAGGTAGCTGTTCAAATGCTCAGAATTACAGTTCAGTCCGGGTCCGATGATCATCCCGGCCGCGATCAGGATCAGGACAGGGGTCTGGCGACTGCCGCAGACAAACCAAAACTGGCCAAACCACCTTTGTACAAGGTGTTGCTGTTTAACGATGACTACACACCCATGGAGTTTGTGGTGGGCGTATTGATGGAGTTTTTCCATATGCCTGCAGAGAAAGCTACCCAGATCATGTTAAAAGTGCATACTGATGGCAAGGCAGTGTGTGGTGTTTACAGCAGAGATGTTGCCGAAACCAAGGCTCAGCAGGTGAATGATTTTTCTCGCGAGAATCAGCAGCCATTATTGTGTCACGTAGAAGTAGATCAATGAGGAGTATGCCATGTTAAGCCGTGATCTGGAGGTGACTCTGAACAGCGCCTTCGCCAGTGCGCGCAGTAAACGTCATGAGTACATGACGGTTGAGCATTTGTTGCTGGCTCTGCTGGATAATGATGTGGCGATTGATGTGCTGCTTAATTGCGGTGTTGACATCGCGCGCCTGAGAGCCGGGCTGGTGGATTATATTGATGCAACAACCCCGGTAGTTGCGGAGCAGGAGGAAGACCGTGACACCCAGCCCACGCTGGGTTTTCAGCGCGTGCTGCAGCGTGCCGTGTTTCATGTGCAGTCATCCGGCCGGCAGGAGGTAACCGGCGGTAATGTGCTGGTTGCCATATTCAGTGAGCAGGAAAGCCAGGCTGTGTATCTTCTGAATCAGCAGGATGTGGCACGACTTGATGTGGTCAACTACATGAGTCACGGTATTACCCGGCAAGCAGACAGCGATGCAGGTGATGCCGGCCAGGGCGAGGATATTCGGGAAGATGAGTCTGCCGGAGCAGCCAGTGCGCTGGAAAGCTACGCCAGCAACCTGAATGAATTGGCGCGGCAGGGCAGAATCGATCCGCTGATTGGTCGGGAGAAAGAAGTCCTGCGACTGATACAGGTACTCTGCCGGCGGCGCAAAAACAACCCCTTGCTGGTCGGTGAGTCCGGTGTCGGCAAGACAGCCGTGGTTGAGGGTCTGGCGCGCATGATTGAAGAAGAACAGGTGCCTGACGTTCTGAAAGGGCATGTGATCTATTCTCTGGATATGGGGGCGCTGCTGGCCGGCACCAAATACCGTGGCGATTTTGAAAAGCGTTTCAAAACCTTGCTGGCAGAGCTTAAAAAACAGCCGCAATCCATTCTTTTTATTGATGAAATCCACACAATCATCGGGGCTGGTGCAGCGTCCGGTGGGGTCATGGACGCGTCGAATTTGCTGAAACCGGTACTGACCTCCGGTGATCTGCGCTGTGTCGGTTCAACCACCTATCAGGAATATCGGGGAATTTTTGATAAAGACAGAGCACTGTCCCGTCGTTTCCAGAAAATTGATATTGATGAGCCGGATGTGGAAACCACCTACAAGATACTCAAGGGCCTGAAGTCCCGCTTTGAAGCGCATCACGATCTGCGCTACAGCGACAATGCGCTGCGGGCGGCCTCCGAGCTGGCTGGCCGCTATATCAATGACCGCTTTATGCCGGACAAGGCAATTGATGTGATTGACGAGGCGGGTGCCTGGCAGCGCCTGCAGCCGGAAAGCAGGCGCAAAAAATTGATTCAGGCGCCGGATATGGAGCGGGTGGTGGCCGCTATCGCCCGTATCCCGCCACAGCATGTGACTACGTCCGATGTGGAGTCGCTGCGCAGTCTGGAAGCAAATCTGAAAATGGTTGTATTCGGGCAGGATGAGGCCATCGACTCATTGGCAACGGCAATCAAATTGTCACGGGCCGGCCTGAATACACCGGACAAACCGATTGGCTCATACCTGTTCTCCGGTCCCACCGGGGTAGGTAAAACCGAGGTCAGTCGCCAGCTGGCACGTATCATGGGTATCGAGTTGCTGCGTTTTGACATGTCAGAGTACATGGAGCGTCATACCGTATCACGTCTGATAGGTGCTCCACCCGGCTATGTAGGTTTTGATCAGGGCGGTCTGTTGACCGAAGCTGTCAACAAGCATCCACATTGTGTGCTGCTGCTGGATGAGATCGAAAAAGCGCATCCGGATGTCTTCAATATTCTGTTGCAGGTCATGGACCACGGCACATTGACTGACAACAACGGGCGTAAAGCAGACTTCCGCAATGTGATCCTGATTATGACTACCAACGCCGGTGCCCAGGAAATGTCGCGGGCGTCCATTGGCTTCACACAGCAGGATCACAGCACGGATGGAATGGAAGTGATCAAGCGAGCGTTTACACCGGAATTCCGGAACCGACTGGATGCCATTGTGCAATTCGGGGCGCTTGATCAGGCGACCATCCGTACGGTGGTCGACAAGTTCCTGGTAGAGCTGCAGGTACAGCTGGATAGCAAGAAGGTCACACTGAGTGTTGATGACAGCGCCCGTGACTGGTTTGCCGAGCACGGCTACAGCCCGTTGATGGGAGCCAGACCGATGGGGCGCCTGATTCAGGAAAAACTGAAAAAGGCGCTGGCCGAAGAAATTCTGTTCGGCACGCTATCAGATGGTGGTGAGGTGCAGGTATCTATTGTCAATGATCAGGTGAAGCTTGATATTCACAAGCGCGGCAAAAAATCAGACCGGCGCGAGCTCAGCTCGGCGGATCACTAACAGGTAGCTGGCAGCAGATAGTTGGCAGGATTGTGGTTTGCTGTGGCGAGGGAGCACTCCACAACTGTCCTTGTGACAGTGGTGGTCAGATGCTCCGGTTTGCGCTGAGCCGGGCCCTGATTAACGAGCGCGGTAGGTGATGCGACCCTTGGTCAGATCGTAGGGAGTCAGCTCGACCTTGACCATATCCCCGGTAAGAATGCGAATATAGTTTTTACGCATTTTGCCGGAGATATGTGCAGTCACTATGTGACCGTTTTCCAGTTTTACGCGGAACATTGTGTTGGGAAGGGTATCAACCACTTCGCCTTCCATTTCAATCTGGTCTTCTTTAGCCATCTAAAAGATAGTCTCACAGCGGAAAATTAAGCGCGCATTTTGCCTGATTTAACACATAATGGCAAAACTTTACGTCATCAGGCACTGATATTCATTGAATCCGGCTCATATTCCCATGGCCCGGGCCGGCTTTTCTGTGTTGCATTACCAGCCAGCAGTTTTCTGAATTCATCTCTGCTGATCGGCTGCGCGCCAAGACTGGCCAGGTGTGATGTCGGCAACTGGCAGTCAATCAGCTCAAATGACCAGCCCTGTAGCTGCCTCGCCAGTGCCACAAAGGCAAGTTTGGAGACATCCGGGCGCAGGCTGAACATCGATTCTCCAAAAAACATACGTCCGATGCTCACGCCGTAGAGGCCGCCCACAAGTTCGCTGTCCTGCCAGATCTCCACTGAATGTGCGTGTCCCTGATGATGCAGTTCAAAGTAGGCCTGTTGCATGGCGTTGGTAATCCACGTGCCTTCCCGATCCAGTCGCAAGTCTGCGCAGTGGCAGATGACCTGGTTGAACGCCTGATCCATGCTGACCGTATAGAGGTTTTTACGTATCAGCTTGCGTAAGCTGCGAGAGACGTGCACCCGTGCCGGAGGCAGCACCATGCGTGGGTCGGGGGACCACCAGAGTATGGGGCTGCTGTCGTCATACCAGGGGAATATGCCCTGGCGGTAGGCTGCCAACAGGCGTTCCGGTCGCAGATCGCCACCCACAGCCAGCAGCCCCGGAGGATCATCCAGGGCATTGGTAATGGGTGGAAACGCCAGACTGTCAGCGCGCAGTCTTACCAGTTGCCCCATGACATCACTGATCCAGGAATTTCTCGGCGTCCAGCGCTGCCATACAACCAAAACCGGCCGAGGTGATTGCCTGGCGATAAATGTGATCTGCGATATCGCCGGCCGCAAACACGCCGGGAACACTTGTCTGCGTCGCGTTGCCCTCGGTGCCACTGTGGATTTTCAGGTAACCGTTATGCATATCCAGCTGACCGTCAAAAATATCTGAATTGGGTTTGTGGCCAATGGCAATAAATACCCCATCCACCGTCAGATCCCTGGTTTCAGTCCCCCGGGTGCTGGCTATACGGATGCCAGTGACACCCATGTCATCGCCCAGAACTTCCTGCAGGGTGTGATCCCACAAAATGGTGACATTGCCATTTTCAGCTTTGGCGAACAGTTTGTCCTGCAGGATTTTTTCTGCTTTCAGGCTGTCACGGCGATGCACCAGCGTGACGTGGGACGCGATATTGGACAGATACAGGGCTTCCTCCACGGCGGTATTGCCACCGCCGATAACGGCTACCGGTTTGTTGCGATAGAAAAAGCCGTCACACGTGGCGCAGGCGCTGACACCTTTGCCCATAAAGGCGGTCTCGGACTCGAGTCCCAGATACTGCGCAGAGGCGCCGGTTGCAATTATCAGGGCGTCACAGGTAAATATACCGCTGTCACCGTGCAGGGTGAATGGCCGCTGGCCCAGTTCCACCTTGTTGATATGATCAAAGACGATCTCCGTATTGAACCGCTCTGCGTGTTTCTGCATACGTTCCATCAGTTGCGGTCCCTGCAGGCCTTCAACATCGCCGGGCCAGTTGTCCACGTCGGTGGTGGTGGTCAGTTGGCCACCCTGCACCATGCCAGTGATGACAAGTGGCTGAAGATTGGCGCGGGCGGCGTAAACGGCGGCGGTATATCCGGCTGGCCCGGAACCCAGAATAATCAGTCGGTGATGCTTTGTTGCGCTCATAAATCAGTTTTCCTGCGGTAAGTGCAAAGTTGGAAATTCAGCGGCATTATACAGTCTATGGTGTCTTCATGAACGATTATCAACGACAGCTTTATGCTATGCTCGGTGCTGCCTGTTCGGGATGGTTTCGCTTGCCGGTAAAATTGCTTATCATAGCGGCGGATCGATTGGAAAATGAATTAAATACTTTGCGCAGGCATCTGATAAAATTTGAAAAACATGTCCAAACAAAAAACGGTTACGGAAGATCAACTGAGTAGTCTGTCACGGCGTATTGCGCGTGAGGGCACGCTGATAGCGGCGTTTTTGCTGGGCATTTTCCTGTTGGTGGCACTGTCCAGTTATTCGCCAGATGATCCGGGGTTTACCACAACAGGGAATGGTGGCCCGGTGCAGAACGCTGTGGGCAACATGGGCGCATGGCTGTCGGATGTGCTGTTGCACCTGTTCGGTTATTTTGCCTACGTGTTTCCCTTTGCGCTGGGCATCAAGATTTTCCGCCTGTTCCGTCACAGTGCGCAGGAGCGTGAATTCTCCTGGGCGATGATTGTTATCAAGGTCAGCGGTATTGTGCTGCTGGTAATCGGTGCGTGCACACTGGCTACGCTGCATTTTCAGATGCCTGTGCAAAGCACCTGGCCGGCCGGCGGATTGATTGGTGCAGCCATGGCTGATGCCAGCATGCCGGTGCTTGCCATGCTGGGCAGTACGCTGGTGTTTATTGCCATTTTTTTGTTTGGCCTGACAGTCCTGTTTGAAATCTCCTGGCTCAGGGTGGTTGACCGGATAGGCTACTGGACAATCCATATTTCCACCCTTGCGATGGATGAGTTTCGCAGCTGGCAGGAAAAACGCACCGAAGCCGGCAAGGTAAAGCAAGGTGTGGAGCGTCGGAAAAAAGCGTTGACTGTGCGTATCGAAAAGGAAAAAACGCGTACACCACCGAAAATTGAACCGGTGATCAGCGCGCCGCCACCACGCAGTCAGCGGGTGGAAAAAGAGCGACAGGGCAAGTTGTTCACCTCTTCCGTCCCAGGGGATCTGCCGGCGATAGGGTTGCTGGATGAGCAAAAAAGTACCGCCCATAAAGGCTACTCCACCGAATCACTGGCGGCCATGTCCAAATTGCTGGAACTTAAGCTGCAGGATTTTGGCATCGAGATAGAAGTGACCGCAGTGAACCCGGGACCGGTCATCACCCGTTTTGAGGTACAACCGGCGCCTGGTATCAAGGCCAGCCGTATAACCGGACTGGGACGCGATCTGGCGCGCTCGCTGGCTGTGGTCAGTGTGCGGGTGGTGGAAGTCATTCCGGGCAAAACCGTTATTGGCATTGAAATTCCCAATGAACATCGTGAGATGATCATGCTCGGGCAGGTACTGGCATCGCCCGAATTTGACAAGGCGCAATCTGCGCTCAGCATGGCCCTGGGGCATGATATTGTCGGCAAGCCGGTCATCGTGGATCTGGCCAAAATGCCTCACCTGCTGGTTGCCGGTACCACCGGATCCGGTAAGTCCGTCGGTATTAACGCGATGATTCTCAGTCTGCTTTACAAGTCGACGCCGGAACATGTGCGCATGATCATGATTGATCCAAAAATGCTGGAACTCTCTGTTTATGATGGGATTCCCCATTTGCTCACCCCCGTGGTAACCGACATGAAGGATGCCGCCAACGCACTGCGCTGGTCGGTGGCGGAGATGGAGCGACGTTACAAGCTCATGTCCGCGCTCGGGGTACGTAACCTGGCCGGATACAACAAGAAGGTGCACGATGCCATCAAGGCCGGTGAGCCGATAATTGATCCGATCTGGCGACCCGATCCCATGGCCTTGCAGGATGACCAGCAGGCGCCGGCGCTGGAAGAACTGCCGAATATCGTGGTCATTGTCGACGAACTGGCTGACATGATGATGGTGGTGGGCAAAAAAGTTGAAGAGCTGATCGCCCGTATCGCCCAGAAAGCCAGGGCTGCCGGCATCCATCTGATTCTGGCTACACAGCGACCATCGGTTGATGTGCTGACCGGTCTGATCAAAGCCAATATTCCCACCCGTCTGTCATTTATGGTGCAGTCCAAGGTGGATTCACGCACGATTCTGGGGGAAGGCGGCGCAGAACAGTTGCTGGGCAATGGCGACATGCTGTTTCTGCCACCTGGCGGCGGTATCGCCAAACGTGTGCACGGGGCGTTTGTCAGTGATGAGGAAGTGCACCGCGTGGTCGCCGACTGGAAGTCACGGGGCGAGCCGGTTTACATTGAAGAAATCACCCAGGGTGTGGAAGAGCGTGACATGAACATGGGGATGGGCGGCAACGGCGGGGAAGGTGGTGAAGAGGACGATGCCCTGTATGATGAGGCCGTCGCATTTGTCACCGAAACCCGCAAAGCGTCGATTTCTGCTGTGCAACGCAAATTGCGCATTGGTTACAACCGTGCAGCGCGTATGATAGAAGCCATGGAGGCTGCAGGTGTGGTTTCTGAAATGGGTTCCAATGGCAGTCGCGAAGTGCTGGCTCCGCCCCCTCCGCGCTGATTGCCAGCGACGCTCAAACAGACAGGCATTGAATCATGATCCGTCAGATTAAATCCGTGGTGTTTTGCATTCTTGCAGCGTTTGGCTGCGCCGCCACTGTGGCGCAGGAGACGACTGACTCCACCGAGGCTGATCAGTTGCGTTTCCTGCTGGCTGATATGGAAACGTTCCGTGCAGATGTCCGTCAACTGGTCATGGAGTCCAGCGGCAGTGTGCTTGAGGAAAGCAGCATCCTGTTTATGTTACGCCGCCCGGACGGTTTCTACTGGGAAACGCTGGAGCCGTTTCCGGAAGTGATCGTTACCGACGGCGTATCGCTGTGGAACTATCAGCCGGACCTGTTGCAACTGACCATTCAGGACTGGAATGTTGACGAGTCCGAACTGGCGGCTCAATTGCTCAGCGGCCATATCGACAGGGTAGTAGACGAGTATGCGATCTCCGTATCTCCGGTTGGTGAGCAGGGGCTGGAATTCATGTTGATTCCCCGTGATCCTGCCAGTCTGTACCAGCAGGTGACATTGTATTTTGAGATGGGTGAGCCGGCCTCAATCTTGCTGGTCAACACCAATGGTCAGCGCACTTTCTGGGAGTTCAATAATCGTCAGATTAATAGTGAACTGGCCGCAGATCAGTTTGAATTTCAGCCGCCGGAAGACGATTTTCTGGACATTATTGATAACCGGACAACCATCAATCCAGTCAGCCATCCAGTTGACGACTACGAGTAGTCTGTCATGCAGCAATCCGGTTTTACTGAACTGAGTACACCGGACCAGGGCCATCAGCCACTGGCGGCACGCATGCGGCCGGTTACGCTGGAGCAGTACGTGGGGCAGTCGCATATTCTGGGTCCGGACAAGCCACTGAAAGTGGCGCTGCAGCGCGGTCTGCCGCACTCAATGATTTTCTGGGGTCCGCCAGGTACCGGCAAGACCACACTTGCACGGTTGGTTGCCCGCTATTGTGACAGCGAGTTTGAAAGCCTGTCGGCGGTGTTGTCTGGAGTCAAGGACATTCGGGCGGCAGTTGAGCGGGCACGTCATCACAAACGTCAGACCGGCAGGGCAACACTGCTGTTTGTGGATGAAGTGCATCGATTTAATAAGAGTCAGCAGGATGCTTTTTTACCGCATATTGAAGACGGTACGCTGATCTTTATCGGCGCCACTACAGAGAACCCATCATTTGAGCTCAATAATGCGCTGCTGTCACGGGCGCGGACCTATGTCCTTAAAAGCCTGCAGGACGCGGAAATCTGTCAGGTTTTGTATGAGGCCCTGAATGAACCAGGGCGCGGATTGGGTGAACGTCGGTTGCGCATGACGGAGGATGATGTGCTACGGCTGGCAGTCGCGGCTGATGGTGATGCCCGTCGTGCACTGAATCTGCTGGAGATTGCCGCTGACCTCATCGAGAACGGTGCGACGATTGATGGTCCGGTACTGGACCAGGTGTTGCAGGGCAGTCCCCGACGCTTTGACAAAGGGGGCGATGTTTTCTACGAGCAGATCTCCGCATTGCACAAAGCCGTTCGTGGCTCGTCTCCCGATGCGTCATTGTACTGGCTGATGCGAATGCTGGATGGTGGTTGTGATCCGTTGTATGTGGCCCGCCGGCTGGTCAGAATGGCCAGTGAGGATATTGGCAATGCCGATCCCCGTGCCTTGCAGCTGGCCATGAGCGCATGGGATGCGTTAACCCGGCTAGGGAGTCCGGAGGGTGAACTGGTGCTGGCACAGGCGGTGATCTATCTGGCTGCTGCACCCAAAAGCAATGCGGTCTACAACGCCTATAATCAGGTGCGCGCCGACATCAGCTCGCAACCCTCATTTGATGTGCCGGAACACCTGCGCAATGCGCCCACCAGGTTGATGAAAAACATGGATTATGGTGCCGGTTACCGCTATGCGCATGATGAACCGGGCAGTTACGCGGCGGGGGAAAATTATTTCCCGGAACCATTGCAGCATGCACAGTATTATTATCCGACCGATAACGGCCTGGAGATAAAAATCCGCGAAAAACTGACGCACCTGAGACAACGTGATGCCGAAAGCGCACAGCGCCGCTACCCGATCAAGGAGCAGAAATGATCTATCTGGCGATAGCACTGGGTGGCGCCATCGGGGCATTGTCCCGGTATGGCATGATGAATCTGGTGGGCCAGGTTGTTGCGCAGAGCGCGGCACCATGGAATACATTCCCCTGGGGGACATTGCTGGTGAATTTGCTGGGTTCGCTGGCAATCGGCATGGTGTATGTGCTGTTTGCTGAAAAAATGCTGCTCACAGCTGAGGTCAGGGCACTGGTTGTTGTAGGCATGCTTGGCGCCTTCACCACGTTTTCGACATTTTCTCTGGATACAATTCTGCTGATTGAACAGGGCTGGATTGGCCAGGCAGTGTTGTACACGCTGGCCAGTGTTGTCTTCTGTGTACTCGCAGTGTGGCTTGGCATGGCACTGATGCGGCTGCTGGCGTAAAATCACCCCCCTCGTTGAGTTTTATAAGGAAACCGGTTTCATGTTAGACCCCAGGTTATTGCGTACAGACCCGGATCATTTGGTGAGCGCTCTGCAGAAGCGAGGCGTTGCGCTGGATCTGAACTATTTCATTGAGCTGGATAATCAGCGAAAAAGCCTGCAGCAGGAAACCGAAAAACTGCAGAATGAGCGCAACACACACGCCAAAAGTATCGGCAAGGCAAAGGCGGCCGGTGAGGATGTTACACCGCTGCTGGCTCAGGTCAGTGATCTGGGCGACAAGCTGGATGCAGCCAAAAAGGCGCTGACTGATGTTCAGGAATCGTTCAATAATGCGTGGATTGCATTGCCCAACCTGCCGCAGGCTGATGTGCCGGCCGGCAAGGATGAGAATGACAATATAGAGCTGCATCGCTGGGGGACTCCCAGGGAATTTGAGTTTGCGCCACGGGATCATGTGGATCTGGGCGAACATGATGCGACGCACGGTCTGGCGATGGATTTTGCCGCTGCCACCAAATTGACCGGTTCCCGCTTTGTTGTGCTGCGTGGCCGCATGGCGCGTCTGCACCGTGCCCTGATCCAGTTTATGCTGGACCAGCACACGCAGCAGCATGGTTACGAAGAAGTTTATGTGCCCTATATGGTCAATGCAGATTCATTGACGGGAACCGGGCAGTTACCGAAGTTTGCTGCGGATCTGTTCCATCTTGACGCCGAGCAGGATTACTATCTGATTCCAACCGCCGAAGTGCCGGTCACCAACCTGGTCCGCGGCGAGATAGTTGCTGCCGATCAGATGCCCATCAGATATGTCTGTCATACCCCCTGTTTTCGCAGTGAAGCAGGCAGCTACGGCCGAGATACCCGGGGCATGATCCGCCAGCACCAGTTTGAGAAAGTTGAACTGGTTCAAATGGTAAAACCGCAGGATTCCGGTGCTGCACTGGAGGCGCTGACCGGTCATGCGGAGCGCATTCTGCAATTGCTGGAACTGCCTTACCGCGCCATGCTCCTGTGTGGCGGTGATATGGGTGCCAGTGCTGTGCGCACCATTGATCTGGAAGTCTGGCTGCCATCGCAGAACTGTTATCGTGAAATTTCGTCCTGCAGCAATTTTGAAGACTATCAGGCAAGGCGCATGCAGGCGCGCTGGCGTAACCCGGAAACCGGTAAACCGGAATTGCTGCATACCCTGAACGGGTCAGGGCTGGCAATCGGGCGCACACTGGTGGCGATTCTGGAAAACTATCAACGGGCAGACGGGTCTGTCGATGTGCCCTCTGCACTGGTACCGTATATGGGTGGTGTGAGCACACTGTAACCATGGATTATTTGCCGGTATTCATGAATGTCAAAGGGCAGCGCTGCCTGCTGGTCGGCGCCGGTGAGGTTGCCAGCCGCAAGGCCGCGCTGCTGGCACGCACCGGTGCCCATCTGGTCGTCGTTGCTCCATTGGTGCGCGATGAAGTGGCCGATATCGTGACCCTGCATCATGGGGAGATTCATCAGCGTAAATTTCAGGACAGCGATCTGGATGATGTAGTGCTGGTCATCGCTGCGACCGATGATAGCGGCGTCAATCAGCGTGTGTCAGAACTGGCTCGAGCCAGAAAAATCCCGGTCAACGTAGTAGACCAGACAGATTTGTGCAGTTTTATTGTGCCGGCGATTGTTGATCGTTCACCGGTCGTTGTGGCCATATCAACCGGGGGCAGTTCGCCCGTGCTGACCCGTCAGTTGAAGGAAAAAATCGAAATCCTGATCCCGGCCACTTACGGCCGCCTTGCTGCGTTGCTTGGCAGTCTGCGCGATCGGGTCAAACTCGGCATAAGTGATTTTAGCAACCGCACCCGGTTCTGGGAAAGACTTCTCAGCGGGCCGATGCCGGACCTGTTTCTGGCTGGCCGCGAAGCCGAGAGTCTGAGCGTATTTGAGCAGACCCTGACTGATGCCGGCAGCCTTGAGCCGCAGGGTGAGGTCTATCTGGTTGGCGCCGGCCCTGGTGATCCTGATCTACTGACACTGAAAGCGTTGCGGTTAATGTACGCAGCTGATGTGGTGCTTTATGATCGCCTGGTATCAGCAGACATCATGAAACGGGTGCGTCCGGATGCGGAACGCATTTTTGTTGGCAAGGAAGCCAAACACCATCCTGTTCCGCAGGAAGAAATCAATGAAATGCTCGTCAGACTTGCCAGTCAGGGACTGAAGGTATTGCGGCTGAAAGGCGGGGATCCGTTTATTTTTGGTCGCGGTGGTGAGGAAATTGACCGCCTGACACAAGCGGGCATTCCTTTTCAGGTTGTGCCGGGTATCACTGCGGCATCTGGTTGCTCAGCCTATGCGGGCATCCCTTTGACCCACCGGGACTATTCGCAGTCAGTGCGGTTTGTGACAGGTCATTTGAAGAACAATCAGCCTGACCTGGACTGGCCTGCACTGGCCGGTGAACAGCAGACCCTGGTTATTTACATGGGGCTGCTAAGTCTGCCACTGATCTGTGAGCAATTGCAGAGGCATGGAATGGCGCCGGATATGCCGGTGGGCATTGTTGAACAGGGCACCTTGCCGCAGCAACGTGTGCTGACTGGCACACTGAAGGATATTGCAGGAAAAGTTGAAGCGGGTGGTATCAAGGCCCCCGTCATCATCATCATAGGGCAGGTGGTCAGACTGCACCGTGAACTGAGCTGGTTTGGCAAGCCCTGAGAATTCTAGTGGCTGCTGTCGACAATGCTACGCTGAAGCGCGGGCAGGTACCATGCCAGCGTCAGTGCCCGCACACACACATAAATCACAAACGCCAGCCACAGTCCGTGAATGCCCAGCACAGAGGCCAGCAACAGGCTGAGCGGCAAAAACACCAGTGCTGACACAATTGACGCCTGACGCATTTCGCGGGTTCGCGTGGTACCGATAAAAACACCGTCCAGCTGGAACGCTGCAAATGCCAGCAGCACATACAATGCTGCCCAGGGTAGCGTCACTGAGGCTGCCAGCCATACCGCCGGATGCTGGCTCAACAACTGGACTGACCATTGCCCTGCAAACAGAATGATTGCAGCCAGTATCAGCGCTGATCCGCCCGCCAACTCAGTGCTGCGCCAGAGGGCCTGCCTGAAACGGAGCGGGTCCCTGGCACCAGCGGCTTCGCCGACCAGCGCTTCTGCCACATAGGCATAAGCGTCCAGGAAAAATGCGGAGAAGGAGATCAGTTGCAGCAGGATATGGTTGGCGGCCAGTACATCATCGCCAAACTGGGCACTTTGCCTGACAAACCAGGCAAAGCTGGCAACCAGTAACAGGGTGCGAACCATAATGTCCCGATTTACACTCAGCGTTTTTTTGAGCTCCTTGATGTCCCGTAGCTGTTGCCACGGAATCCAGCGCAGATCGTCAGGGCCCGTATGCTGATGCTGACGGCGCCGCAGCACTCTCAGTACCAGCCACAAAGCCAGCAGGACACTGCTCCATTCAGCAATCACCGTGCCCAGCGCGATACCTTCCACGCCCATACCCATGACACCGGCAAACAGAATATCCAGCGCGATATTCAATCCATTCAGAGTCACCTGCACCAGCAGCAGCGTTTTACTTTTGCCCAGACCAATCAGACAGCCCATCAGCGCAAACAATGACAATGCAGCCGGCGCGCCCCAGATACGGATGGCGATGTACTCACGGGTCAGTTCATTGACGGGTGGACTGCCTTGCAGCAGTAACAGTGAAAGCTCAGTAATCGGGCGCTGCAACAGCATCAACAGTATGCCGATTCCCAGCGCCATAAACAGGGCGCGCCACAAAGTCGCACGGATTTCAGTTTCATCGTTGGCGCCAACCGCCTGGGCCACAAACCCGGTGGTACCCATGCGCAGAAATCCGAAGCTCCAATACACAAAACTGAAAATGACAGCGCCAAATGCTATTGCTCCGAGCGCCTGCAGTGAGCCGACATTGCCGATGACAGCGGTATCAGACAGTCCCAGTAATGGTACCGAGGCGTTGGCCAGCATAACTGGCCAGGCTTTTTTCAGGATATCAAGACGACGCAGATCCGGACGCTTACTCATCACCTGATTCTGCAAAACGGCGGCGTTCTTCGGCTTCTTCTGCTTCAGCACGTGCGTGCTCTATCACCTGGAGTATTTCAGCAATATTGGCATTGTCTGCCCGGCGCTCGTAAGTGCCCGTCAGGGTAATGCCGGGGCGCAGGCGGCCGCGTTCATAGAGATCCCAGATTTCTGCTGCATAAAGCGTTGAGCGAAGCTCGGGTGCAAACCGGGCAAAATAGCGCGTCATGTTTTCCACATCGCGCATCAGCATGGACGCGGCACTGTTGTTGCCAGCGGCATTGACGGCCTGGGGCAGATCTATGATCACCGGACCATTGGCGCCAAGCAGCACATTAAATTCGGAGAGATCGCCGTGGATCAAACCCGCACAGAGCATCTTCACCACGTCATCCATAATACTTGCGTGATACCGGCGCGCGTCTTCGGCAGACAATTCGACATCATTGAGTCTGGGTGCCACATCGCCCTCAGCATCGGTGATCATGTCCATCAGCAGCACACCGTCAACAAAGCCGTGTGTCCTTGGTACATGCACGCCGGCCAGGTGCAGCCGGCGCAGGGCATCAACTTCAGCGTTCAGCCAGGCTTCTTCATGGCCTCGCTGGCCAAACTTGCTGCGCCGCCCCATGGCCCGGGCGTCACGGCTGTTGCGAACTTTCCGGCCTTCCTGATATTGTGCGGCCTGTTTGAAACTGCGCTTGTTTGCTTCTTTGTACACTTTGGCGCAGCGCAACGTTTTTCCGCAACGCACCACGTACACTTCAGCTTCCTTGCCACTCATCAGTTGACTGACGACCTCATCAATCAGTCCATCATCTATCAGAGGTTGTAATCGTGTTGGTATTTTCATGTGGTGGTCTGATGTTGTCCTGGTTACTTATAAGTGTGTGAAGCGTTTCAATCAGTCTATGAGGTTGTACTGGTCCCGCAGGATGTTGGTGATCTCCGCATGCGGATTATCCGGTAGCTGAATCTGCTGGCCGGTAATCTTTTCCGCCATGCCCAGATACGTTCTGGAAACAGCCATCATTGCCTCCACCGGTAACGCGTTGTCGCGTGCCAGGGCTGTCCGTTCGGCCATTCTGTCCTTGTTCAACAGGATGTCGGGGTCTGGAAAATGGGCCAGCAGAAATTGCCGGAACGCTTCCTTGGACTGCTCGACAATTTCTCCTCTGCGGTAGGCCGGCCCATCCCATATCCGTGACGAATCAGGTGTACCGACTTCGTCCATATAGATCAGTTTTTCCCGGCCGTTGGCATCAGAGACGTAACCAAATTCAAATTTCGTGTCGACAAATATCTGATCCAGCTGCGCCAGCTGTTCACTGATGACAGAAAAACCTTCTGTGAGCAGTCGCTCATACACATCAACATCACTGGCCGCACGGAAGTTGAATGCGGCAAAGTTGCTGACAATGTCCTGGCGGGTAATGTTGACATCGTCGGCTTCCGGTACGCCCGGAATACCTCGCAGAACCCCCTTGGTTGACGGTGTCATCAGCAGTTCAGGCAGCCGTTGATCCTTCTTTAATCCATCCGGTAAGCGGATACCACAGAATTCGCGTTCGCCTTTGCTGTAGGCACGCCACATGGACCCCGTGACGTATTGCCGGCAGATCGCCTCGATCAGCACCGGGCGGGCTTTCTGGACTATCCAGACAAACGGGTGCGGAATCTCCAGAATGTGGCTGTCGGCCAGACCCCGCTCGCGAAACAATTGAAACCAGTGGCTGGCAATTGCATTGAGGGCGGCACCTTTGCCCGGCACACCTGCCAGTCCACCTTCGGCATGCCAGACACAGTCAAAGGCAGAAAGCCGGTCACTGATCACCATGATGGCCAGTGGTGCATCGGGTAGAACCGGATAATTGCGCTCCCTGACAAGCCGGGCGCTGTCTTCCGGTGTGAGCCAGTAAACCGAACGAACTTTGCCACTGTGCACAGGTTGCAGGGTGCGAATCGGAAGATCATTGTTGACAGCAAGAACGCTGTTGGCGTGGGTCATGGTGCTAGAGTCTGCTCCGCGTGTGTAGTGACAACTGCCTGATAAATCCGGATGATACCAGAAACCTGCAGGTGCCTTAGAAACAATTTGCCGGACGAGGCAGGCCGGCAATGCGGCTGACACTAAGTGCCGGTTTGCCACCAAACAGCCGCATCAGATAGATGCTCTTGCCTTTTTCGGGGCCTGCCTGCTCAGCCACCAGTCTGATCAGTGCCCGGGTGGCCGGTGAGAGGCCGGTCTGCCGATAAAATGTGCGCACAATCCTGATTATTTCCCAGTGATGATCGTCAAGAATGATATTGTCAGCGGCAGCCAGTGCGGTGGCAACGGACTCGTCCCAGTCAGCCAGGTCGCGAAGATACCCGTCTTTGTCCAGCGGGACAGGGCGACGGTCCGGCAGTATCAGCTGTCGCATGGTCTCAGTACCAGTTTATGCTGTTACGATGCCTGCATACCAGCGTGACGAAACCGTCATAGCTGATCGGTTGCAGGTTTCTCTGGCCAACTGTCAACCCTCTGGCGTCCAGGTCTTCCGTCAGCACGTAAACCTCAGTGCCCCTGTCTGTCAGACCTTCGTCTTTCCAGTCTTCGCCCGTCAAAAGCCCCGGGTTCTGCACAATATAGACACCGTTCTGTATGAACAGTATTGCATCGCCGGGCGCGCAGACGTTAAGACAGCGTTGCAGGACTCCGGTAGAAAAGGGCGATGCTGAAATAATATGCAGGGTGCTCATAACGTCAGCACCACATCAGAATCATGAATCAGCCTGCTGATTTCCTGTTGGTTTATCCGGCGCACCAATGCGGGCAGCGCATCCCGGTCAATATTGCGCTGCGCGAGTGAGGTGTCATCTGCGTAGATGGTATCAATACCATACAGGGGCAGGGCGGTCAGTGCAGCTGAGGTATTTTTGGCCAGAATCGCCTGCGGAGCCTGATCCGGCAGGAGCTGGAAGACCCCATCATCCACAAATATCAGTTGTACCTGCTGTTCAAAGACAGCTGCCGAGAGCGCCATATCCAGCGCTGCTTTGGCTGAACTGCTGCCATAGGGAGGCTGGCGGATCAGCAGTGTGATGATCTTTGACACGCTCATGCGTTAAAACTCACGACACGGTCGGAGTGTATGCAGGCATCCACCCACTGACCCAGGCCGGAAATGGCAAAAGCGTCATCAATATTGGCGGAGGGTTTTTCATAACGGCCCGCTTCTTCGGCATTCAATACACCGCGTTTCAGTGCTGAAGCCACACAAACGACGGCATCCAGCTGATGTTTGTTGATGAGTTCACGCCAGAGTTGCGGCAGGTCATTTTCATCCTGTGGATAGACTGGCAACGCAGAGGCGGTCAGGACTCCCTGCTCATAAAAAAACAGCCGGTAGATCTCGTTGCCACCCGCCAGTGCAGCGCGACAGAAGGACAGGGCGCTTTGATTGGCCTGGCAGTCGCCCGGTGCTGCAAGTATGACAAGGCTGATTTTCACGTTCAGAGAGCCTCTGTTGAGGAGTATGTGTGACAAGTGTGGTTATTATGCCTCAATAAAAAACCCCGTCGAGCGGGGTTTTTTATTGCGAGAGCAATTCAGCGTTTATTCATCGCCACCAAATGCCGTCAGCAGATGCAGCAGGCTGAGGAAAATATTGTACAGCGACACATATAGCGTCACGGTAGCCAGTATGTAATTGCGCTCTCCGCCATTGATGATGGCGCCAGTCTGAATCAGGATGGCGGCACTGGAGAACAGCATGAAGGCGCCGGACATGGCCAGTTGCAGGGCAGGTATCTGCAGGAACAGGTTGGCGACAAACATGGCAACAATCACCAGGAAGCCGGCAAACATGAAACCGTTCAGGAAGGCAAAATCCTTGCGCGATACCAGTGCATAAGCTGACAGCCCGAAGAATATGAATGCCGTGCCACCGAGTGCAGTCATGACCAGCTGACTACCATTGCTGGCGGCCAGGTAGAAACCCAGAATCGGGCCCAGTGTATAACCCATAAATCCGGTCAGAGCGAACACGGACAACAGGCCCCAGGCGCTGTTGGCAAGTTTGTGCGTCAGGAACAAAAGGCCATAAAAGCCGATCAGCAACATCCATATATTCATCGGTGCTGCGTTAGTGGCCATAGCAAATCCGGCAGTGACGGCGCTGAAAGCCAGTGTCAATCCAAGCAGCAGATATGTATTACGCAAAACTTTATTGACTACAACCGCATTCTCGCGGGTTTGTGTTGCACCAATCTGGTACTGACTCATACGGGTAAACCTCCGACTAAAACTATGGTTAACATCCTTCAACGCACAATCATACTGACTGGCCAACCGAAATCAATGAATTTCGGTCGAATCAGCACGTTATAAAAGACCGGCGGAAAGAGAATTTAATTCAGCAGTTGACTGCAACGATATTTATAGTAACATGCCGCTTCTCGCGCTGCGGAGGGGTGGCAGAGCGGTTGAATGCACCGGTCTTGAAAACCGGCGTAGGTTAGTAGCCTACCCAGGGTTCGAATCCCTGCCCCTCCGCCATATTAGAATCCACAGCCAGTATTGCCATCCTCCAGCCTTGAAGAATTCCTTGCAGCCCGAAGCGGGCAGGGATGAGGACCCGTTAATGATGAAGAGCAGGGTTCGACAACTTGCGCAGCAAGTTACAACGCCTCGACCTTCACACCCCGATATACCTCTTCCAGCCAGTCCAGATCCTCCAGCTGATTGCCCGGCGTGCTTATTGCAGAAGCGGCGGCCGCCACACCATAGGCAAATGCCTCGGCCACAGGGTGGTTCTGAAAAAGCTTGCAGGTCATCACCGACACAAAGCTGTCGCCGGCGCCGGCATGGCTCACTACAGTGACGGGCGGAGGTCTGACATGCAGGCATTCGCCGCTGCGGCTGGCAAGCAGGGCGCCGTTTGGCCCCAGAGTCAGCACAAGGTGTTCCGCCATACCATTAACGACCATCTGTCGCATCATCCTGATGCGAGCCTGTGGAGTGTCCTCACCGCCATAGCCTTGCGCGGTAAAGTCCTCCCGATTCAGCTTTGCCAGATACACGCCCGCATCAAGTGCGTGCTGCAGGGCCGGGCCGGATGTATCAAGTACCACTTTCACGCCCTGCTGGTGACATTGTCGGATAACCTGGGCAAAAAAATCTGTTGGTATCTCCGGCGGGAGGCTGCCGCTAATCACCAGCATCCGGGGGCCGGGCTGCAACTTCTCAATTGCATCCTGACATGCCTGCCACTCGGGTCTGGTTAATACGGCGCCGGGAAATACCAGATGAAGATTTTTTCCTGTTGCACTCTCACTCAGCGCAATATTTTGTGTCGTTTCACAGTCTATTGGAACACGCATTGCTGGCAATCCTTCTTGCCGCAGCATGTTTTCGAGCAGATCTCCATGATGTCCGCCGGCCGGGTAGACAGCCATAACTTTCAGGCCAAGTCGCTGCAGATTGCGGGCGACATTGATACCGCCACCACCAGGTGAGCGGCTGACAATCCGGCAACGGGTTTTGCTGTCATCGTAAAATCGTTCGGTGGTGGCAAACATATCCACTGCCGGACTCATGGTGAGAGTTGCTATGGAGTTGATGGTACAGTCTCCTGTGGCCGGCAGTGCACTGTCATCTGAGTGGTCTATTTGCAAGTAACTGATTCTGTGAATTCGTAGCAGGTGGCATTTCTTGAGATCAGGTTGTGTATCAGCGCCAGCACGATCGCGGTACCTGCTTCCACGGCGCTATTGTGCTGACCCATCTGATCGCGCAGTGATTCGGCAGCATTGTGGGCAATCAGCGGCGGACGATGCACCGGCTGATTGGCCAGAAACAGGCTGCTGCGAATTTCAGCGAGTTCATTCAGGCAGTTGGCAGCTTCCGGGATATCGCCCAGAATCATGCGGGTTCGGTTATGGATCAGTTCCAGCGAGTTTGCATGCCGGCAGTCAAGCAGTTGCTCCAGCTGGTAGATCACCAGCAATACTGTACGCGCACTGGTCTCGTGGCGCTGTTCTGCCACTTTCAACAGTGTAAACAGGGTTTTGTTGATGCGGCTGATTGCTGTGACAACACGGCTGGTCTGGCAAAGTTCCAGCCACTGCCATGCGGTGTCAAACTCCAACAGATTGAGTGGGGGCCATTCGTTATAGCTGGCTGACTTGAATGCACCGTAAAGTATTCGGGCGTCAAACTCCTGGGCTTCATAACAATGTGCGCCAGGTCCGACAAATCGGGTATTGAGCAACTGTACCGAGCCCGGCACCGCAATATTGGCAGCCAGCACAAGTTGTTGCAGGAACACAGCAGCTACCCGGTAGCACTCTGCCTGCTTGCACTGTCCGGATTCCGGCGTAAGACGGATGACCACTGACGCATCAATGCGCGCCTGCGGATTTTCAATGTGGCGTTTCTGCCAGTCGTTAAAGCTGCCTGCCTCCTGTCTGGCGTTTTCCATCAGCTCAAGCAGGGCGTCCGCATTCAGATCCACCCGATAACTGACAGATTCTCCGTCTGCTGACTCGGGGCCACAGAAGTGCCGCTGACTGAAAAAGCTGCTGACCTGCTGCCATAACGCAATGACATTCCCGGTTTCGGTTGTATTGCCCGGCGGGATTGCTTTGCCGATATTCAGTTCGATGGTGGCGCTGGACGTCATACTTTACTCCTTGCGTGACGATATTCGGTTCCGTAGTGCGGCAACGCAGAGCATGCCACGCACTTTGAATCTGCACAAGTTAATGAATCGGGTTTAAAACCTGTCCCATGTAACTTGCAAGCGGTTTAAAAGCGGTGGATTATCGCATATTGAAAACACTTCATAATATTGATCAGGAGTTTGCTGTGATATCCGGAAAATATCTGCTGGCAGTGCTGGCCATTATACTCGGCACACAATTTTCGTTACCGGTGGCTGCGCAGGCACCCTCTGAAGATCAGGCAGTCTCCTGGCTGCAGGAGCTGATCCGGACGGACACCATCAATCCGCCGGGTAACGAATACCGTGCAGTCGAGTTTTATGCACGCATTTTCGACGCGTACGGCATTGAGTATGAAACCGCTGAAAGTGCGCCGGGGCGAGGCAATATCTGGGCGCGTATTCCGGGTGGCAGCGAACCGGGCCTGATTCTGCTGCAGCACACAGATGTAGTACCGGCAGATCGTGAATACTGGTCGTTCGAGCCACTCTCCGGAGATCTGGCTGACGGCTATATCTACGGGCGTGGAGCGCGCGACATGAAGGGGCTCGGTATCGCACACCTGTATACGTTCCTGCAGTTGCACGAGTCCGGTGTCCCGTTAAACCGGGATGTGATATTTCTGGCCACGGCCGATGAAGAGGCCGGCGGCGAGTTTGGCGTGGGCTGGCTGGTTGAGCACCGCCCGGAGATATTTGCCGATGTCGGGTTTCTGCTTAACGAAGGTGGTGGCAGTAGTCGCAGCGATAACGAAATAGTGTTTGGTGTGGAAGTAACACAGAAAGTGCCGGTCTGGTTGCGGCTGACAGCAGTTGATGTGCCCGGTCACGGTTCAGCGCCCCGGGTCACCAGCTCCATGACGCGGATAGTCCGAGCGCTGAATGCCTTGCTGGACAATCCGTTCCCGCCGCGCATTATTCCGCCTGTTCAGGAGTACTTTGAGGGCCTCTCGGTAGCGATGAGCGGGGAATGGGCGAATGCCTATGCCAATATGCCGGTGGCCATTCAGGATCCGGCCTTTCTGCTGCGATTGCAGGAACGCAGTCCCGGCCATCACTCACTGACACGAGATACCTGTTCCATGACCCGCATGGAAGCATCAAACAAGATCAATGTGGTTGCGCCTGAGGCCTGGGCTGAACTGGATTGCCGCATCCTGCCGGATAAAACGTCTGACACCTTTGTTGCTGAACTTGAAAATCTGATAGCGGGGACCGGCGTGGAAGTTGACGTGATCATGGCCTTCAGTTCCGCCATTTCCACAGCAAATTCCCGGCTGTTCAGTGCCATCCAGGCTGTGACCGGCGAGCTGCACCCGGGGTCACGGGCGCTGGCTACGGTCAGTACCGGATTTACCGACAGTCACTTTACCCGCGACCTGGGTATCATCAGCTACGGTTTTAATCCCATGATTACCGATGAAGGGGATCATACCGGGGTGCACGGTAATGATGAGCGCGTGCCGGAAGCAGCTTTCCGGCGTGGCGTCAGTGACTTTTATGCGGTGGTCCGCAATGTGGTTTACGACTAATGTAGCCTTACCGGAACGCACCAGCTGGCCCGGGAAATACTACCGGGCTTTGCACGCCTGTGTCAGATACGCTGGAAACTCCAAAAAAATAGTTGTCAATGACCACGTTTTCCAGCGTAAATTCCGACACATCGCCGACCGGACGTGAATGTGTCCACTGCGCCTCGGTGGTCAGGCGCCAGTGGACACGATAGGCGGTGGCGCCGGGCACTTTATCCCAGCTCAACGTGGTGCTGGGACTGACCTGGCCGCGGATATTTACATTGTCTGGCGGCGCAGGGGCCCAGGCCATCGATGCGAGGGTAACGGCATTCAGTGCGGTCAGTTTGGCGGCGTAATCAAAATCCACATGCTCCAGCACATCACCGTAGGCAATACCGTTTTCTACCCGGATATCCTGGTGTTGCCAGTCATAGTTCTCGTTGGTTTCCATGATCCTTACTGCCGGATAACCCACTTCATTAAAAGGGCGATGATGTCCTCCCCGACCAAATCGATCCAGGCGATAAACCATCATTACATCCAGGTTCGGGACATACAGGTCGGCCATCTGGTCAATGTAACGTGCAACATTGCGGGAGGCAGAATCTACTTCTCCGCCCTGAAAGCGTCTGAGCCGTGCTTCATCGTCGGTTTCAACATAGCGGGTACCCTCGGAGAAAACCCTTGCCGTGGTGTTGTTGATGACCCCATTGATACCGCGGATGTTGCCGATCATGTCATTGTTGATGACTGCCTGAATATTCCAGTTCTGTGCCTGAGCATGTGCCGCCAGGATGGCGCCGCCATTGAGTCCCTGTTCTTCGCCGGACAGACCGGTGTACATGATGGAGCCAGGGAACTCATACTGGCTGAGCACGCGTGCTGTCTCTAGCACCCCGGCCATTCCGGAGGCATTATCATTGGCACCGGGAGCGTCGTCAGTTGAATTCATGATGTCGGAAATACGGCTGTCGATATCGCCACTCATGACAACAAAACGATTGGTATCGCGACTGCCCCGCTGTATCGCGACAACATTTACCACTTCCACCGGATCCGGAACGCGGGCGGTACCGGATACGATGTCACTGACATAGAACACTTCCAGACACCCGCCACAGGCGACGGATATGCGATCAAATTCTTCCTTGATCCAGCGTCTGGCGGCACCAATGCCCCGCGTATCAGAGGTTGTGTCCGACAGGGTGTGACGCGTCCCGAAACCGGCCAGCCGGGTAATATCCTGCTCAATACGGGCCGCCGAGGGTGCGCTGCCGATTTCGTGCAGGGACATTTCATCTGCGTGGCTCTGCGTTCCATATGCGGCGAAGGTAGCAGTTGTCAGAGTCAATGGTATAAACAGGATTTTCATGGTTGCCTCATGGTTTGTTGTCAGTTTTGTCAGTAGATTCGGTATTGTCGTCTTTTTTGCGGGCGATGCTCAGCCAGTCCAGCGAGACTCCGGTAATCGCATTAAAGCGCGAAATCCGATAAACAACCTGTAAAAAGCGCGGGCGATGTCGGGTACGCGGTTCTCTGGCGCGTGGTAAAAACCATACTGCCACGCTCATACGCAACAGGGTAGTCACCGAGAATACCAGAAACAGCGGGCTGATCAGCCACGATTGTGTGCCCGTGCTCACGCCTGACCATTGTACGAATGACGGTGCCATGGCTGCGATAATACCCCCAATGATCGCCCCGCAAAATACCGCCAGAGCACCGAGCGCGGACTGGGTTGCAGCATACACGGCAAAATCACTGCGCTGTGGTCGTATATCATACAGATAGTTGGCAGTGCTCAGACTGAAGGCGCTCCACACCAGACCAGATACCATTTGTACCATTAACAGATAATAGAAGTTCGGCGACAGCATCCACAGAATCGGTATCAACGGGATAGTCAGGCAACAGAACTGCATGACAATCCGGTTGCCGTATTTGTCGGTAAAGCGACCCCAGAACCCCAGCGTCATGAACTGGGTGATGATCGAGGCAATCGCATTCAGGCTGTACTGAAAGTAGGTGAAACCCAGATCATTGAGCATATAGACGGCAAAAAACGGTGCCGAGATAGCAACAACCCCCTGCATACCGGCAACAAACAGGCTGTAGTCGCGAAAAGTTCTGTCATGCAGGGATTCGTACAACTGCAGCATGCTCTGCCGGAAACCCTTGCGTCGTTCGGGGTGGGGACGGGGATCCGGGTCGTGCATCAGATATAGCAGGCGGGCGGACATGGATCGGCCAATGACGGCGATTGAGAACAGCAGCGCGAATCCGGCCCAGGTTGCCTGCAGTGTAGCGCTGAAGCTTAGCAGCGCGCCGCCACCGGCGAATACAACCAGTGAGGCTATCATTGTCAGTCGGGTACGCGCTGCAAAAAAGGCGCCGCGACGGCGTTGGGGTACCAGACCGCCCATCCATGCACGCCATTGAGGCTGAATGAAATTGGTGCAGCCAAAATACAGTACGGCGAGACCCGTCAACCAGATGACGCTATTCGTGGGGCGCAGTATTGCCAGAATAGCCAGGGCACAGACCACAATAGCCTGTATGGCTGCTGTGATGACAACCATGGGTTTGCGCGGCAGGTAGTTGCCAAGCCAGGCTGATGTCAGTTGCAAGGCTGCACCGCAAAGCTGCGGGATAGCTGTCAACAGGCCCATTTGCATGGCAGTGGCCTGCAGGTAGACGGCAAAAGCATTGAAGAAATTGTCGCCCGTAGCGGTCATGGTGGCTGACGCCACCGCTTCTTTTTGCGACAGCGACAGCGTTCGGCGCAGCCAGACTGAACGGCCAGCGGCCCTTATGGCTGCCGGATATTCATTAACGGGCGCGGGTATGTCTGCCGCGTCAGACACTTTGTCCTGGAAAGGGGCAGGTTCCGGTGCTGGGTGCCCGGTTTTTTCACTACCAGGTTCTTGATCAATCGACACGTGCTTTTAATTTCCAAAAAAATCAGTTTAACACTGCTTAAGTGATTGTGATGTTTCCTTGATATGCTATGCTATAGCATATTGTTATTTCTTGACCCCGGAGACACTGCTCATGTTAGTTAAAAAGCGCCCACTGACGTTAATGATTTCCTCGCTGGTTGGCTTATCCTTCGGATTGAGTTCTGTATCGCAGGCTCAGACACCGGACACAGGCAATGCGGGTATTGAAGCGCGCCACTATAGTGAAATCGAAGAGATCATCGTACGGGCATTGCCGATGCGACGTACGCGTATGGAGTCGGCTCAACCGGTTGATGTGCTGGTAGGTGAAACCCTGGATGACAGGCGCGGCCTGAATCTAGGCGATACACTGCAGTCACAGCCTGGCGTGCAGTCAAGCTTTTACGGTGCAGGCGCCGGACGACCCATCATCCGGGGCATGGGAGGGCCGCGGGTGCGTATTCTGGAAGATGGTCTGGCCACAGCAGACACGTCTACTCAAAGTGATGATCACGCCGTCTCTGTTGATCCGCTATTAATTGATCAAATAGAGATTCTGCGCGGGCCGGCTACACTTTTGTACGGATCTGCAGCGTCAGCCGGGGTTATCAACCTGATTGACGGCCGTATTCCTGAAGTGTTGCCCAGAGAACCTTTTTCCGGCCGCTTTGAGTTGCGCGGCGACAGTATTGCTGATGAACGCAGTGGTGTTGTACGTTTTGACGGCGGTGGCGATAACCTGGCATGGCACATTGATGGTTCCTGGCGGGATGCTGACGACTATCGTATCCCGGGAGAGGCGCGCGTCGAGGATCATGACGACGAACATGACGAACATGACGATCACGACGATCACGACGAGCACGACGAGCACGACGAACTCGGTGGTGCCGGCAAGCTGGAAAACAGTTTTGTCGAGTCGCGATCGGCGACGGCTGGTCTGAGCTGGATTGGCGAACGCGGATATCTGGGCGGTGCACTGCGCGTATTCAATTCCGACTATGGTATCCCGGCACCTCACGCGCATTTTGAAGACGATCATGACGACCACGATGAGCATGACGACCACGATGCAGAGGAAGAGCATGATGACCATAGCGATGAGTACGCATATATTGATATGGAACAGCGTAGCTGGGACATCAAGGGTGGTCTGATGCAACCATTCCCCGGGGCGACACGCGCCACATTCCGGCTGGGCTACAACGACTATAATCATTCTGAAATTGAAGTGGGAGGCGCTGCTGAAGCCGATGCTCTTGCAGATAGTGATGAACATGGGCACGACGGCACAGTATTTGACGTACAAACCTGGCAAGGAAGGCTTTCATTTGAAACGGTACCTGTTGCCGGCTGGGAAGGTGCGTTTGGCCTGCAGTTTGAACGGGAAAATTTCAAGGCAGATGGAGCGGAGGCATTTGTACCCGACAACCTGACCCGGTCTTATGGTGTGTTTGTGCTGCAGGAACGGCAATTTGAAGCCCTGACGTTGAGCCTGGGCGCACGTTTTGAACACACCAAAGTCAGTAAGCTTGAGCACCATGAAGACGATCATGACGATCATGACGATCATGACGAGGATCACGCTGACTTCGAGAGCCCGTTTGCAGAGGTTGACAGTCGCAGCTTCCGAAATGTTTCGGCCAGTATCGGCGGCATTTATGAAATCAGTGAAAACTGGCAGGCGTCTGTAAATTTTGCCCGCTCACAGCGCGCACCAGCCTCAGCTGAGCTATTTGCAGAGGGACCTCATCTGGCAACATTCAGCTATGAGGTGGGTAACGGTGGACTCTCAAAAGAAGTCAGTAAAGCGTGGGATGTGACACTGCACCGTCACAGTGACGTATTCGACTTTGAAATCAGTTTATTCCGCAAGGACATTGAAAACTATATCTATCTGGGTTCCACAGGCAGTGAAGTAGGTGGATTTGCGGTTCGTCTGACCGAGCAGCAGGATGCTGTGTTCGACGGTTTCGAAATGCAGGGTGTCTGGCAGATGCTGACCAATGACCTTGGCCATTTTGAGCTGCGTGCAGGTTACGACAAGGTGAATGCCAAACTGGCAGATAACTCCTGGTTGCCGCGTATTTCACCGGAGCGCTTCAGCGCAGGACTTGACTGGCATCGTGACAACAGTTGGCGTGCCGGGTTGGAAATCACCCGAATGATGCGTCAGGACAAGGTGCCGTTATTCGAAACGCCGACCGGGGCTTACAACATGGTCAACGCCCGGATTGCGTATCAGTTCGAGTTTAACGGTGCAGATCTGGAGGCCTTTATGCAGGGGCGCAATCTGGGCAACAGTGAGGCCCGGGTGGCTACATCCTATCTACGCGACTTCGCGCCACTGCCGGGCAGAAACCTGGTGATGGGTATTCGCGGCCGGTTTTGACCGGTTGCAGAAATATCGCCGGCCTGGTTAGTCCAGGCGGGCGATCCTGATCCTGCCCCAGGCAAAAATCAATGTCATCAGCGGGCTGAGCAGGCAGAAAAAGGCCCAGGGTGCATAGGCCAGTGTTGCCACCCCCAGCACACTGGCATGGTAGGCGCCGCAGGTGTTCCATGGCACCAGTACCGACGTCACGGTACCGGTATCCTCAAGCGTACGGCTCAGATTCTGCGGTGCCATGCCGCGTTCCTGATAGGCTTTGGTAAACATGCGTCCCGGCACCACGATGGACAGATACTGATCAGAGGCAGATACATTGGTGACGACACAGGTTGCGCCGGTTGCCGTTACCAGGCCTGCATCACTGTTCACCCGACTTGTCAGGGCACGGGTAATGCGCGCCAGGAAACCTGACGCTTCCATCGTGCCGCCAAACACCATGGCGGAAAGGATCAGCCAGATAGTGTTCAGCATGCCAGCCATGCCACCGCTGCTGAGGAGTTCGTCCAGGATAGGATCACCGGTCGCGATGGCCACTTCTCCATAAATGGCGAGCATGACATTCTCATAAATCCCGCCAGTTTCAATGGCCAGTTCAGCCATAAGTGCTGGTTGAGTCAGCACCGCACACAACACTCCGGCCAGTACCCCCATAAAAAGCGCCGGAAGGGCTGCAATTTTTTTGACAATCAAAAAAATTACACCGGCAGGGACCAGCAGCAACAGGACACTGACATTGAATTTCTGATTGATGATTTCCCGGTATGTAGCTGTATTGTCGGCATTTGCAGCATCACCGCCGACAAAAAAACCAATGATCAGGTATAGAACAAGAGTCAGCCCGATCGAGGGCAGGGCCGTCAGACTGAGGTAACGGATATGGGTAAACAGATCAACATTGCTGACGCCTGACGCCAGGTTGGTAGTATCTGACAGGGGCGACATTTTATCCCCGAAGTAGGCGCCAGAAATCAGCGCGCCTGCAACCAGTCCGGGGTTCAGTCCCATGGCATAACCGATACTCATCAGTGCGACACCCAATGTGGCCGAGGTTGACCAGGAGCTGCCAATAACCACTGCGGCAATCCCCATGACCAGGCAGGCACTGGCGATAAAAAATGTCGGACTGAAAAACTGCAGGCCATAATAGATCATGCTGGGCACTATGCCGCTGATCAGCCAGCTGCCGGTAAGTGCACCGACCATTAACAGAATCAGAATTGCCGGCGTTGCCGCCTTGATATTGTCAATAATCCGGTCCTGGATATCCGGCCACGGCCGGCGGGCATATAAACCCAGCGCTGCCGCCAGTGCAGCACTGATGATGAGGGCAGTCTGATTGGCACCGCCCAGCGAGTCATCGCCGTAGACTGCCACGTTGTAACCGAGCAGCGAAAAAAGCAGGAGGAGGGGGATTATTGACAGCAGCAGGGACGGTTCAGGTCGTTGATCGGTCATTGATGGCAGAGTCCGCATGAGTTGAGGAATTACAGCACTTTACCGGTTTGTTATAAAAAATCACAGCGCCATGTCGCATCAATGGGCTGATCATAACTTGAAGGAAGCGCAACAGTGGCTTATTCTCAAGTGACAGGTCGTAAATCAGGCCTGTTACGAATAATCAGTCAATCAGGAAGATCAATCAGTGAGGTTTCAGGTATGAAGTGGAATGTGTCCGTCAACAGAGATTTATGGCTGGGCGTGTGCTGTGCAATGGGTGTGACTGCACTCGGCGTTGTGCCGGCTCTGGCTCAGGCGCAGGCTGAACCAGTTGATTATGCAGTGGCATCAAACTGGTTGTGCCGCCCGGACAATCCCCGGGCCTGTGCCGTAGACATGAGCACAACCATTGTCAACGCCAACGGAAGCGTGAGGCTTGAACCCTGGAGTGAAAATCCGCTGGCCCGCATAGACTGTTTTTACGTGTATCCCACCGTGTCTCAGGACGCAACACCCAACAGTGACATGATTGCAGGTCCTGAGGAGTTCAACGTGGTGCGCAGCCAGTTTGCACGCCTGGGTTCACAGTGTCGTACCTTTGCGCCGCTTTACCGTCAGGTGACACTGACTGCCTTGCGCGCCGGCATGAGCGGTGACCGCTCCATGGTTGCGGATCGGGAACTCGGTTATCAGGACGTTGTGGATGCCTGGAATTATTATCTGGAAAACGAGAACGAGGGTCGTGGAGTGGTTCTGGTTGGGCACTCTCAGGGGGCCGGTGTTCTCACGCGAATGATCGCCAATGAAATTGAAGGTAACCCTGTCCGGGAACAGATCATTTCTGCCATGTTGCTTGGTACAACTGTGCAGGTTCCACCGGGGGAAACGGTAGGGGGTACATTCAGCGAAATGCCATTGTGCGAAAGTGCCGATCAGATCGGGTGCATCATTACCTACGCATCATTCAGGTCAGACGTGCCACCGCCCGCGGCGAGTCTTTTTGGCCGACATGGTAACGGCACGCAGGCGGCCTGCACCAATCCGGCGCAGTTGGCGACTGGCCGGAATGAGCTGCATGCGTATCTGAGCAATGTTGCTCCCGAGGGTTTCTCGTCTGGCGCCCCATCGCCCTGGACCAGCAACGGTACAGCTGTCCACACGCCGTTTGTCAGTGTGCCGGGGTTATTGACAGCAGAATGTGTCACCAATGATCGTTTTGGTTATCTGGAGATTACGGTCAATGCCGATCCCGAAGATCCGCGCACTGATGACATCGCGGGCGACGTCATGAACGCCGATGGTACTGTCAATGCGGGCTGGGGGCTGCATCTGATAGATGCCAACGCAGCGATGGGCGACCTGGAAGCCATTGTTCATCGTCAGTCACGAGCCTATCTGAACAGATAGCTTTCAGAGCCGGTGCGGGCGCGAGTCAGAGTGACTCGCGCTGTTCCGGCTCAAGCTCGATTCGCGCTGCACGCAGGTTGTCGTCAGTCCGATAAGCGGAAACCATCGGACGACCAAGCATCTCAGCCATATCAACCAGTATGCGGCCGCTTTCCATTAACAGCGGATCATCTTCCACTTGCTCTTCTTCTGACTCTTCCTCAATTGCAGCGAGCTCTTCAGTCGCTTCGTCAGTTTCCTCATCTTCCCAGACTTCCAGCGGCAATCCTTTAGCCTGCAGGCGCTGGTTGTTGGCATCAAAAGCTGCGCGGCGATCAGCATCACGCTGAGCTTTCAGCCTGTCCTTGTTCAGGGGTATTGTGGTGCGCTGACGGACCTCGATCATGCGCTCCACGGCATCTCTGAGATAGACGAATTCCGGATCAACGCTGGCACGTTCTTCATGACGGGCCTGCAGTTCCGGCATGATGTCGCGCAGCGGAAAATAGTGGCGGTACTCGACCGGGCGGACGGTATCCCAGGGCAACGCGCCCTCCAGATTGCTTTCGCCCATGGTCTCAATTGCCTGATAACGATCCGGAAACTCGATGTCGGGCAGAACACCGCGGTGCTGGGTGCTGGCACCGGAGATCCGGTAGAATTTGGAGCGGGTCAGTTTGACCTGGCCGTAGTTCATCGGGATGATTTCCTGTACCGTCCCTTTGCCGAATGTCTGACCGCCAAGAATGACACCGCGTTGATAATCCTGGATCGCGCCGGCAAAAATTTCTGATGCGGATGCACTGGCACGGTTTACCAACACTGCCAGTGGACCTGCATAGACCATTTCCTTGTCGGAATCACCGTACGAGCGGACGAAGCCGTTGCGTTGGCCCGAGTAGCGGATCTGGACGGTCGGACCTGTCTCGATAAACAGACCGACCAGTTCATTGGCTTCATTCAGAGAGCCACCCCCGTTGTAACGCAAATCAACAACAACGGCTTCAACATTGTCCTGCTTCAGCTCTTCCAGCAGGGCGCGCACATCCCTCGCCGAACTGCGGTAGTTGGGCAGGCCAGCGGCGGCGGCTTCAAAGTCGAAATAGAACGATGGCAGCGTGATTACTCCAACCCGATAGACATCGTTATCAATATCAATTTCAAGTACTTCACTGCGGGCAAACTGCTCTGAGAGTTCAACAGTATCGCGGACTATGGATATTTCACGGGCCGCGGCTTCGCCTGCTGCTTCGGCTGGTATCACACTCAGACGGACCACAGTGCCTTGCTCACCACGGATCTGATCAACCACGTCATCCAGGCGCAACCCGATGACATCCTGCATCTGTCCGTCTTCACCCTGGGCTATGCCGATAATCCGGTCACCTGCTTTCAGTTCCCCGGCCTGTTCGGCAGGGCCGCCCTTGATAAGTTCGGCAACCTTGGTGTACTCATCCTCACTGGTCAGCTGGGCGCCAATGCCTTGCAGAGAACCGCGCAGCCCCATGTTGAAATTCTCGGAGTCACGTGGCGAGAAATAGCTGGTGTGCGGATCAACTGTCTTTGCGACCGTTGCCATATAGGCCTGAAACACATCGCGTTCATTGGTCTTGGCAACCTGAGTGAGCTGATTGCGATAACGTTTGCTGAGACGCTCCTCTATAAGATCTGCTTCCATGCCTGTCAGTGTCAGGCTCAGCGCACTGTTCTTGATACGTTGCCGCCAGACATTGTCGAGCTCGTCACTGCTCGTTGCCCAGCTGGCATCTTTACGATCAATTTCCAGATATTCATCAATGGTGTAATCAATGTCGGCCAGCGCTGTTTCTACAAAGTCCACAGTCCATACCAGTCGCTCCAGGACACGGCGGTGGTACAGATTGTAAATATCATAGGCAGGCTGCAGGTCACCATTTTTTAATGATTCATCAATGCCTGCGCGGTGCGTGAACAGCTGATCAATGTCACTTTGCAGGAAGTACAACTTCTGACTGTCCAGCGCGTCCATGAAATTATCAAAGACCTCGCCCCCGAAACGGTCGTCAAAGGTCACAGACGAATAATGTTTGGTTTCAAGTTCACGCAGCAGTTCAATTGCGGTTCTGCCATAGATTAATTCGGGTGACATTTCAGCGTAAAGCTCATCAACGCTGAGCACCGGTGGCAATACATCTTCTGCAGCTATTTCCTGCTGAGCTGTCGCCGACGGGTCCGGTTCGGGGGTCTGCGCATAAACCAGTTGGGCTGGTGTCAGCGCCAACGTCAGAACCACGGTCAGCAGTAACGCCAGTGTGCCCCGGATTGCGGTCTGATCGCGTCCATTTGCCCGGCGGTGCGGGAGAAAAACTGTCAGCAACTCATGCTTTATAGTGCTCAACGTTGTACCTCACATGAAACCTGTTCATTTGAACTCCTTGATATTACGTTTGCCCCGTATGTGTCAAGGTAGCCCCTGTAATTAAACGTTACCGCGCTGCCTCCGCTGCAGGCCGGTCGCTGCCAGTCACGGTTTTACGCGTTTATTGATTGCACTGGCATGACGTTCGGCACGCTCCACGTCGATGTAACGATCAGTTATTGCGCTGGAACCATGGCCTGCGTCGTCACGTACATGCTCTCTGGGACGATATTTCACATCTTCTGATATGCCGGTGTGGCGCAGCCAGTGAACAGTCGCCTCGGACAAGCGGTCAGCCTCGTCATTAGACCCTTCTTTGCGCAACTTTGCTTCAGCGGTATCAAAACAATTTTGCACGATGCCGCGTATTTGCCGGGTACTGGTAATGCCACCTTTGCCGCGCGTCTTGTGGATCAACGGGCTCGACTCTCCCGGTGCAGGCAGGTCAGTCATGCCGCGGGAGCTGCGGTACCGCTTCAGCGCCGCCAGCATGGAGTTGCTGACGGAGATCTCGCGCTCCTTGTTACCCTTGCCGACCGTCAGAAACCACCAGTTGCCCTCCATGTCGCGTTGAAAATGCCCCATCTGGGGAAGCCAGCGGTCGGTTTCCACCAGCTCGGAAATCCGCAGGTACATGCCAAACAGTGCGCTCATGATAAACAGGGTGCGTTCATGGGTGGCAGGATCGTCTGCTGCCATTTCTTCTGCAGTCTCTATCACCACATCCCATTGCACAGGAGAGAGCCGCCGTATCTTCTGCTGGGCCTGTCGTTTGCGCAGGAATTTGCCTTTTTGTCTGATTCGCGCGACCGGGTTTGAATCTACATGACTCTCCTGGACCAGATAGTTGAAGAAACTGCTCAGCACGCCAAAAATCGCCTGCAGAGCTGACTGGGAAAGGGCATACTCGCGTCTGTCCACTGAATCTCCCGCTGCCACGACATAGGGCCGCCAGTCCGGATTGGGAATTCGTTCACCGCCGCTGTCCATAAAGCGGCTGACATGCTTGTAACCTATCCAGGCATCCGGCGGATGGCGGGCAAATTCGACATAGGCCTCAATATCCTCCCGATGAACGTTGGGCAGCGTCTTGCCACCAATCAACCATAACCATTGCAAAAAATGTTCAAGTTCCCTGCGATAGGTTGAAAACGTATCCGGACTGCCGCGATAGCTGTACAGGAATTCTGTCGCTCGTTGAAAGTCGGAGACTGCCGTATCGGGCCAGTGGTCTGAACGTCTGACGGGTAGTTGCGCTGGCGTGCGCCACGGGTCGGGCATTTGCTGCAGGGTGTCAAACAGGGGAAACGGAGACGGAAATATTTTAGGTTTCACATTAATATATTTTCTTAAGCATATGTATTATTGCTATGTTAGTGGGCACTTATCAGTTGTTAGTGTCAGTCAATCCTTTCCTTCCTGACAATAGCTGATTATGCTGTGAACTATTGTACAGGCGGAACCGATAAATGCCCGAATTTTTACAGCAGCAATTTCAGAATATCCTGACAGCCGCGCAGACCCCCGACTATTGGTGGCAGGCGTGCATCCTGCTGCTGGTCGTTGCGGTTTCGGCGTTGCTGAACGCCAGGGTGCAGAAAATACTGCAGGCGCACAGTGAATCAACCATCGGTTTTCAGCACATTGCTGTGCGCAGCCTGCAAAGGCTGTTGTGGCCGCTGGTGTCGCTATTATTACTGCTGCCTGCGCAAGCGATAATGATCCGTTACGACATGCCGGCGCATCTGATTGAAATTGCCATACCCGTTCTGACGGCTTTGGCGGCAGTGCGATTTAGCGTTTATCTGTTGCGCAAGACGTTTACGGTCAACCCCATCCTGCGTTCCTCAGAGAATATCCTCGGACTCATTATCTGGCTGATAGTCATTTTGCACCTGCTGGACTGGCTGCAACCGATTCTGGCGATGCTGGACAGTCTGGCGTTCTCCATGGGAGAAACCAGGATATCGGTGCTCTCCGCCATCAACTTGCTGGTCGTGGTTGCCGTGGCATTTATTGTGGCGCTGTGGCTGGCTGAAATTGTCAACCGGCAGGTCGGCCGGATTCCGGGGGTTTCACCCAGTTTCAAGGTGGGTGTGAGCAAATTCAGTCGTTTTCTGCTGATAACACTGGCCTTTTTACTGGCACTGAATGCTGTCGGTATAAATCTGAGCTCATTGGCAATATTTGGTGGTGCGTTGGGTGTTGGTCTGGGATTTGGTTTGCAGCGGATTGCATCAAATTTTATCAGTGGTTTTATTCTGGTGATGGATCGCTCCATAAAACCGGGCGATATCATCACTGTTGGCACCAAGTTCGGCTGGGTACAGGAACTCAATGCCCGCTATATTGTTGTTCGCAACCGGGATGGGGTGGATACCCTGATTCCCAACGAGAATCTCATTACCTCCGAAGTAATCAACTGGAGTTACAAGGATCCCAATGTACGTGTCACAGTGACCGTGCAGATAAGTTATGAAGACGACCCGGAGCAGGCCATGGAGCTTATACTGGGTTGCGCCAAGGCATCTCCTCGGGTGATTGACGATCCGGAGCCCACGGTGCGTTTAACGCAATTTGCCGACAATGGTATTGAGCTGCAACTGCGATTCTGGATTGAGGATCCGGTCAACGGGTTCGCAGGTGTCAAATCTGATGTTCATGTGGCGATATGGCGTGCCTTCAAACAGGCGGGCATCACGATCCCATACCCTCAGCGAGATCTGCATATCAAAAGCATGCCATCCCGGGAACTTGCGCCCGAGTAATTCAGATCACTCTTAAAATATGCAAATGTTGCCTTAGGTAACATTTTGGCGTAGAATTCGCCTCATTCACTGTACCATCCGGACGGTAAAGTAATGAGTACAACCCGAAGTAAATCACACGACAACATACTTGACGCTGCCCAGCGTGTCGCAGGCAGGGAAGGTGCAGGTAATCTGACACTTGATAAAGTCGCCTGTGAATGCGGTCTGAGCAAAGGCGGTCTGCTCTACAATTTCCCCAACAAGGAAGCGTTGCTGGCTGGCATGATGGATCGTCTGCTGGCTCAGCACGATCAGATCATGGCAACTGAAGAGCAGATGATGGGCAACGAGCCTAACGTCTGTCTCAAAGCCATGATCCGTTCCATCGCCTGTCATCATATGGCAGACCCGGGCGTGTATCTTTCAGTGTTGGCTGCTGCCGCACAAAACCCGGAGTTACTGGAACCGATACGTCTTAAATTTGCTGAGCACTATGCCCGACTGGTGTCTGAATCCACTGATCCGCAAATGGCCGTCCTGCTATGGGCAGCTACCGAGGGGTTATTGTTTCACAGCATACTGGGTGTGTCTCCCTATTCAGAAAGTGAACGCAACGCATTGTTTCAGAAGCTTTTACAGATTTCCGAGGAAGTATTATGAGAAATCCGGTGCGGGTATTCCTGCTGCGGGCAATGCCCGTTATTGTGATGACTGTCCTGTTGCACGGATGTCAGGAGTCAACTGCCGAGCAAACAGCGGAAACAGGTCTGCGGACTGTGAGGCTGGAAACTATTGCGCCAGGACCCGCCGAGGGCCAGCGCCGATTTGTCGGACGGGTGGATGCACTCAGCACTGTTGATCTCTCGTTTCAGGTTGGCGGGCGCATAGTCAGCATGCCGGTTCAGCAGGGGACTGTTGTAGAGCAGGGCAGCCTGATCGCACAACTGGACGCCGCAGACTACCAGCTTGCCGCAGATGAGGCCCGGGTGGCACTGGAACTGTCCGGTCTGGACTTCCAGCGCAACCGGCAAATGCTCAGCAGCGGCGCCATCCCCCAGGCGACCTTCGATCGCGCCCAGGCGGATCTGGAAATGCGCCAGCTGGCACTGGACGCCGCTGAACGCAATCTGGCCTACACTCAGATCGAAGCACCTTTTGATGCCCTGATTTCCCGGCGACTGGTCGATCCTTTCACCCAGGTTCAGGCGGGTACCCGTGTTGTGCGGGTTCAGGATGTAACAGAACTGCGCGTCAATATCGCGGTACCGGAAAATCTGATGGGCATGCTGCAAACGCCCGAACGCTTCATTGTGACTGCGCAGATGTCAGCGTATCCGGGACAGCAATTCAACCTGAATTACCGGGAACACGCAACCGAGCCGGATCCAGTGACTCAGACCTATCCGATCAGCTTTGGTCTGGCACGTGCCGACGCACCCAATATGCTGCCGGGTATGACTGCGACGGTAACCGTCCGGTCCCGCGCGGGTTCCCTGCCTCCTTCCATAACAGTGCCTGCAGCAGCCCTGGATACCCGGCCAGATGGCTCTTTCCGGGTCTGGGTCTATGATCCGCAGACCAGAGAGGTGAACTCCCGGGCGGTGATCGTCGGCGCACTTGGCAGCAGTCGTGTGACCGTCGAATCAGGTTTGCAGGCCGGTGAGCAGATAGTCACTGCCGGCGCGCACCTGCTGCGTGAAGGCATGCGTGTAACACCCTATAACAGCACAAGATAGGGGCAGGGCGACATGGATTTTGCACGCTACGCCATAGACAAGCCGGTCAATACCTGGCTGATGATTCTGATCCTTGTGTTGGGAGGCTGGTGGGGCATCAGCACGCTGGGACGTCTTGAGGATCCCGCGTTTACTCTCAAGCAGGCGGTGGTTGTTACGCCATATCCCGGCGCCACTGCGACCGAAGTTGAACAGGAGGTCACTGAGCACCTGGAATCCGCCATTCAACAGCTATCACAGCTTAAGCGAATCACATCAAAGTCGTTGCCCGGTCGCTCGGAAATCACAGTTGAAATCCAGGATACATACACTGGCAGTCAGATCCCGCAGATATGGGATGAATTGCGCCGCAAGGTGAATGATTTTCAGCGTAATTTGCCAGTCGGTGCAGGCCCGACATCAGTCAATGACGATTTCAGTGATGTATTTGGTATCTTCTACGCTGTCAGTGCCGACGGCTACGATGTCCGCGAGATACGCGACATCGCCCGCTTTATACGCCGTGAACTGCTTACTGTGCCTGGCGTTGCCAAAGTCGAGATTCGCGGACTGCCGGAAGAAGCCATTTATGTCGAAATTTCCAATGACACACTGATAAGCACCCGCATGCCGCTGTCCCAGGTTATCAACAATATTCAGTCCGAGAATACGGTGCAGTCCTCTGGTGCCGCCCGCATCGGGGATTTGAGTGTGCGTGTCAGCAATCAGCCTGGGCTGGACAGTGTCAGTAACATTGAAGCCTTGCGCATTGGCCGGCCCGGCAGCACGGAGCAGATCAGTCTGCTGGATGTGGCCACCGTTTCACGGGAGCCGGAGGAGATTCCTGAGCACCTGATCCGGTTTGATGGTGAGGACGCATTTACTCTGGCCGTCGCAGGTGTCTCGGACACAAACATTGTTGAGGTAGGGCAGGCGGTGACGATGGCGCTTGAACAGCTGTCAACACAAATACCGCTGGGTGTGGAGCTGAAACCGATCTACGCACAGCATGAAGTCGTGGATGAGGCCATCAACAACTTCATGATCAATCTGGCAATGTCGGTTGCCATCGTGATCGGTGTGTTATGTATATTCATGGGGTGGCGGGTTGGTATTGTGGTCGGGCTCACACTGCTGCTGACCGTAATGGGTACTGTGTTCCTGATGCGCATATTCAGCATCGAGATGGAGCGTATCTCGTTGGGTGCGCTCATTATTGCGATGGGCATGCTGGTAGACAATGCAATCGTGATTGCCGAAGGCATGCTGATCAACATGCAGCGCGGCATGAAGGCACACCGGGCGGCCAGCGAGGCGGCAAGTCGCACCCAGTGGCCACTGCTGGGCGCCACGTTGATCGGCATAATGGCCTTCTCCGGTATCGGTCTGTCGCAGGACACCACCGGTGAGTTTCTGTTTTCCCTGTTTGCTGTGATAGGCATGTCACTGCTGCTCAGCTGGATACTGGCGGTAACGGTGACGCCACTGTTTGGTGAATACCTGCTCAAGGTGAAAAACGCCTCTGTGGATGCAGATCCGTACAAGGGGATTTTTTACGCGGCTTACCGGTTCATCCTGCAGGGTAGTCTCAAATCACGCGGCCTGACCATTGCCGGGCTGGTCCTGATCACCATTTCCAGTTTCTGGGCGTTTGGTTTTGTAAAACAGGCCTTTTTCCCCGATTCCAATACTCCCCTGTTTTTTGTGGATTACCGGTTACCGCAAGGTACTGATATTCGGGCGACTGCCAGAGACATTGCAGAGATTGACCAGCGTGTCCTGGCAATGGAAGGGGTGGAAAGCGTTGCCAGTTTTATCGGTCAGGGGGCAACCCGATTCATGTTGACCTATGAGCCGCAGCAACCCAATACGGCCTACGGACAACTGATTGTACGCGCCACTGACCGCCAGTTGATTGATGCGATGGCACTGCAACTGCGCGAGGAGTTGAGTCTCGATTACCCTGCGGCAGACATCCAGACCAGGAGACTGGTATTTGGCCCCGGCGGGGGTGCCAAAATTGAGGCGAGGTTCGCTGGTCCGGATCCGCATGAACTGCGTCGGCTGGCGGAAGCGGCACTTGCCGTACTTGCTGCCAGCCCTGATACCATGGACCTGCGTCATGACTGGCAGCAGCGCGAGCTGGTCATTTCTCCCCAATTCAATGAGGAACGTGCCCGCATAGCAGGGATTGGTCGTCGGGATCTGGCACAAACACTGGAATTTGCCACCACGGGTTTGCGTGCAGGTACCTACCGCGAAGCTGACGAACAGATTCCCATTATTATCCGTCCGCCGGAGTCTGAGCGCCTGAGTGTCGAGCGGCTGCAGGAACGCCTGATCTGGAGTACCAGTGAACAGCGTTATGTCCCCATAACGCAGGTGGTGGATCAGTTTGCAACGCAGGCCGAAGAAACCCTCATCATGCGCCGCGATCGTGCCCGAACCATTACCGTGCAGGCTGAACCACGCACGGGTCTGACTGCTGATGAGGTCTTGCGCACAGTCCGGGCAGAGGTGGAAGCGATTGCGCTACCACCGGGTTACACCATGGAGTGGGGCGGTGAGCTGGAAGCATCATCGGAAGCCCAGGCTTCACTTGGCGCGCAATTACCATTGAGTTTTATGGTGATGCTGGTGATTTCGGTGTTGATTTTTGGCAAAGTGCGCCAACCCCTGATTATCTGGCTGGTTGTACCCATGTCGCTCTGTGGTGTTGTTGCCGGTTTGCTGTTGAGCAATCTGCCTTTCAGCTTTACTGCATTGCTGGGCGTGCTGAGTCTGTCCGGCATGCTTATGAAAAACGCGATTGTGCTGGTTGATGAGATTGATGCACAAATCGGGGAGGGCAAGGAGGGTCATCTGGCGATTCTGGATGCGTCAGTCAGCCGTTTACGACCGGTTTTCCTGGCCGCCGCTACCACCATTCTGGGCATGCTTCCATTGCTGGGGGATGCATTCTTTGCCAGTATGGCGGTCACCATCATGGGGGGTCTGGCATTTGCTTCGGTACTAACTCTGGTGGCGGTGCCGGTATTGTATGCGTTATTCTTTCGCATACGCGAGCAGGCGTCTGAGGTTGGTATTAACAAGCAGGTGTAACCAAATGATTAAAAAGTGTTTATACGGTATTTTTGTACTGAGTCTGTCCCTACAGTTACAGGCGCAGGATCAGGCACAACGGGAGGCCAGTGCGGTGACATTAGCTGATATTCTGAACTACCGGCAATACAGCGATACTTTTGCCAGTGCCGGGCAACCGACTGAAGAACAGTTTTCTGCAGTTCGTGATGCTGGTTATGAACGGGTCATCTACATTGCCTTTACCAATAATGCCAATGCCGTACCCAATGCAGATCAGGTAGTCAAAGGCCTGGGAATGGACTACGTGCACATCCCGGTAGACTGGAACAATCCCACGGCGCGCGATTTTTATACCTTTGCGGATGCCATGCAGCGTGATCGTGATCTCAAGACGTTGCTGCATTGTCAGGTCAATGCCCGCGCCACCGCATTCAGTTTTCTGTATCGGGTCATCTACGATGACGTTCCGGTTGACGTAGCAAAAGCTGACATGAACACGGTATGGCAACCCAACGAAACCTGGCGTGATCTGATTTTCAGCATTCTTCAGGAAAACAATATTTCTCCTGAATGCGAAGGCTGTGACTGGACACCGTCAAATCTGGGGAATTGATTGCCGGGCTGGCAGAGTGGTTGTCAATGGTGCTGATTCCTTACAGACATACACATACACTATTTCCGGTAATCTTTATTACCGGAAATAGTGATATAGCAGCCATACGCCGCATGCTCTGATGTTTCTGCACAACTGTGTTACACAATTTAGAATATAACCGCATTGTAGGCATCGTCCTGATATGCGAGACTTCAGCCCCATGAAACCTTCAAGACTCCGGATCTTATGCATACTGTTTGCGCTCTGGTTGCCGACTCAGGCACTGGCCGGTGCGCTGGCGGCCTGTATTTCCCTCCAGTCAGACCCGGTGTCGACCGCAGTGCCAGGCGCATTGGTATCAGGTGCAATGGTTTCAGAAACCGCAGAGCCTGATTGTCATGGTCACAGTTCCGCAGCAACCGACATTTTGTCGGTAACTGATGATGCAACTATGACGGGTTCCGACCATCAGCATGCGCAAACCTGTTTCCACTGTGATGGTCATTGCAACTCAGTGCAGAATCTGACGCTGCCATCGCTTGCCATTCTGTTTGTAGACCGCACCGACACTCAGGTGTTTTCCCTGAAGTCTGCCACCCGGGCGGGTTTTACCAACACGCCACAACGCCCGCCAGCTTATTTCCTGTCAGTCTGAATACCATTCAATTCGCCAAAATCCGAATAGCATATTAAACAATATACAAATATGTATATTGTGTGAATGACAGGAATATCATGAAGTTAATCAAATTCTTGTGTGCCGTCTGGTTACTGCCAGGCCTGGCCGCGTGTGCATCCATATACGACCCCGTACCGCAATCCATTGAGCGCCTGCCGCAGTTGAGTGCAATCATTGAATCCCGCACTGAACAGACTGATGCCGACACGCCAGTGTCGCCAAACGACGTAACCGACGCATCTGCAGAAGTCGTTGTATTACCGGATCCACACACAGCACAGCTCTGGGCGCTGGGAAACTCCCCGGCAATCAGAGAAATTATCGCTGAACTTGAAATTGCTGACGCAGACTACTGGCAGCAAACCCTGTTGCGCAATCCCGGTTTTGAACTGGGTTTGATGCAGCCGGAATCAGGCGGACGCTGGCGTCTTACGGCGGGCATCAATCTGAGCATTATTGACCTGTTAAGTCGGGCTCGCAGGACAGATCTTACCGAGGCTGAGCACTTTTTGTGGCAGCAACAGGCGCTGGTTCGTCTGAACGAATATATGACCAACGTACGTCATGACTGGTTAAGAGCGGTCGCTGACAGTCAAAAAGAACTTATATTTCAAACGATTGAAGACGCAAGTTCAGTAGCGGCTGACATGGCCAGGCTGCTGCTGCAAGCCGGTAATATCAGCGAACTCGACAAGCTTGCCCACGAGAGCGCAGCCGCCAGACAGCAGATCAACCTGCGCAACGCCCGGATACAGACTACACGTTCGATGAATCAACTACGCACCACGCTCGGACTGAATCCTGATCTCAGGCTCGCCCTGCCCTCGCAGTTGCCAGATTGGCAAGCCAGCCAGGACACTCCCTCTGCGGACGAGTACCTCGCGATGGCGGAACAGTATCAACCTGCCCTGCAACTAATACAGCGTCAGCTGCAACGTCAGACTGCATCGCTGGCAGAGATCGAACAACGGGTCACACTGATGAGGTCTGGTCTGACACTGGAAACCGAACGCGAATCCGACGGCCAGCACTATCAGGGGTTGTCGTTATCCCTTGCAGCCCCGCTGTTTGACCGTGGTCAGGCGGAACTTGGTGCTGAACGGGCACAAACCGGCGCGCTGCAGGCACAGGCCAGTCAGGTGCGACTGGCTACCTACAACCAGATAGACAGCGCGCTTCAACAACAGTCGCTTGCACGGCAGACGCTGCAGCAATTGCAGGAGGAAGATCTGCCGCGCCACGAGTTGATGCTCAATTTGGCCTTGCGGGAATACAACTTCATGCTAAGCGGAAGTTTTGATTTGCTCCGGATACGTGAACAGTCACTGCAGTCCCGACTTGCGTATGTGGACACACTCGCGTCTTTCTGGCGCGCCCGTGCAGATCTCAGTAGTGCAACAGGCACCGAACTTTTAATACAGGAGTCAGTAAATGATTAATCGCAGACAATTACTTTTGGGCGGTGCCGCCAGCCTGATAGGTGCCGGGCTGGTTTCGCGCAGCACAGCAAATCAGGTGGCAGATCAGTCAGATACTGCTTCTGACCCTGTGCAGCACAATACGCCATACACGCCGGTGATCACACCCAATGGCAGAACGTTGCCATGGCGCATGCGTGATGGTGTGAAGGAGTTCCATCTGATAGCAGAGGAAATTGAACACCAATTTGCCCCCGGCACCCGTATCAAGGCCTGGGGTTATAACGGTTCCACACCCGGTCCCACCATAGAAGCTGTAGAAGGTGATCTGGTGAGGATTTATGTCACCAATCGATTGCCGGAACCGACTACTGTGCACTGGCACGGGCTGATATTGCCATTTGGCATGGACGGCGTTGCGGGACTTACTCAGCCGGCTATAAAGCCAGGAGAAACATGGGTATATGAGTTTGAGTTAAAACAGCATGGTACCCATATGTATCATCCGCATGCAGACGAAATGCTGCAAATGGCCATGGGGATGATGGGCATGTTCATTATTCATCCACGCAACCCGGCGGCTGAAGGTATTGATCGTGATTTTGCATTGCTGCTGCACAACTGGGCCATTCATCCGGGCACGTACCGGCCTGATCCGGCTGTGATGGTTGACTTTGATCTGTGGACGATAAACAGCAAGGTCTTTCCGGCTATTGCACCTTTGGTGGCCAAAGCCGGTGAACGGGTAAGAGTGCGTATTGGCAATCTGTCTATGTGGAATCATCCCATGCATATGCACGGCGTACAGTTTGATGTGACAGGGTCTGACGGAGGACGCTGGCCGCAGTCGCAATGGCGCAAGGAAGTGACGGAAATTGTCGGCGTGGGACAAACCAGGGATCTTGAGTTTGTGGCTGTTGAAGGAGACTGGCCGCTGCATTGCCATATGTCTCATCACACCATGAATGCCATGGGGCATGATGTAACCAATACTCTGGGCGTCAGCCAACAGCAGATTATACAGCGTATGCGTGCGCTGATTCCCGGATATATGGCGATGGGTGAGACGGGAATGTCCGAACACCAGACCCATATTGATATGGGGCATATTCAGGGGCCGGAGAATACCTTGCCCATGATGGGCGGCCAGGGTCCTTATGGCGCCATGGAAATGGGCGGCATGTTTACCCTGATCAAGGTGCGGAACTCACTACCGCAGGGAGATAACAGCGATCCGGGCTGGTATCAGCCACCGGCGGGAACGGTGGCGTTCAAGGTTGATTCAGCCCCATCGGACTTGCCGTCCTGATCAGCATCAAAACATACCCAGTTGCGGCCCATGGATTTTGCCTTGTAAAGCGCGCGGTCAGCGCGGGTTACAAGGGAATCGGTGGTTTCATCGGCACGCAGTTCGGCAAGTCCGATTGAAATCGTGACATCATTGGCCAGTGCGGTCCGTCGGCGGATATCCTCCGCCAGGTAGGCCGCCTGGCTGATCCGGGTATTTTCCGCAATAATGATGAATTCCTCACCACCAAACCGGTAGAGTGTATCTGACGCGCGCAGCCGTTCCTGGATCTGACTGGCCAGTTTACGAAGTACCTTGTCGCCCTCTGCGTGTCCCTGAGAGTCGTTGATCTGCTTAAAATGATCCAGATCCAGCATCATCAGTGTCGCTGGCGTCTGATATCGGTCGAACTGATTTTTTACTCTGCGCAATGATTCCTCCAGCGCAGTCCTGTTGCCGGCTCTGGTTAACGGGTCAATTGTAAGCATCTGATCAAGCTCGGTGTTTTTGAACTCAAGTTGCCGTGCAAAGGCAAACAGAAAAACATTGATCATGGCAAAGGCCGCTACCAGGCGAATCACGATGTCAACGCTTTCAAACGCAAACCCACCGACAATCAGACAGGCTGTTGCATTGATTGCCAGCGCTGACCTGCGTTCCACAATGTAGTAATTGGCAACGCCGCTGGCAAACAGCCAGTAGCTGCCCAGCACGCCAACCTGCAGAATAATCACGGAGGTCACACCCATCTGGGTGACTGCCAGCAGCAGTGCCAGAGAGTGATTAAAACCGCGGCGCTGTAACAAATAAAGTGACACCAGCTGCAGCACAACGACAGGCAGCAGCATCAGGGATATTATCGGGTTACCCCAGATCAGGTGGTAGATGGCAAACGGCACCCCAACGCTGACACCGCACAACGCAACTGCTTTTAATACCGTGGTATAGAATGCGATGTCATTGTCTCTGGCACTGAACTTGACTGGATCGGTCATTGAGTTGGCTCCGGTGTGCGCATGGTGACGAACTCCTCAGCGGATGTCGGGTGAATCCCGATGGTCGCGTCAAAGTGTGCCTTGGTCGCCCCGGCCTGCATCGCTACTGCCATGCCCTGCACAATTTCAGCTGCATCGTCGCCAACCATGTGCAGACCGATGACGCGATCACTGGCCTGATCGACTATCATTTTCATCAGGGTAAAGTTTTCACTTCTGGACAGTGTGTATTTAAGCGGGCGGAAACGACTCTTGTAAACCAGAATGTCAGTGAATTGTTGCCTGGCTTTGCTCTCGGTCAATCCAACTGTGGCTATTTGTGGATGGCTGAATACTGCCGACGGTATATGATCATATGACACCGCGTTGCGGGGACCACCAAACAGGCGGTTGGCAAGACACTGACCTTCTGCCAGTGCAACGGGGGTGAGTGCGACACGGTCAATGACATCGCCAACGGCATAAATACCCGGTACTGCAGTTTCAAAATCATCATTGACCACGATGGCGCCTGAATCGGTGAGGCCGACACCAAGCGCTTCCAGACCAAGCTTACCGGTTGCCGGTTTGCGCCCGGTGGCAAACAGCACAGCATCGGTGCTTAACTCTGTGTTATCCGACAGTGTTAGCCGATAAGCGGAATCGCTGTCAGATCTGGCGATATCAAGGACCTCTGTGCTCAGTCGCAGATCGAAATCAGCGCGTGCGCAATCAGTGTAGAACGCCTGGATATCTTCATCAAAACCGGTCAGCAGATGATCCCTGCGGTGAATCAGCGTAACTTTGCTGCCGAGACCCTTGAAAACACCTGCCAGCTCAGTGGCAATAAACCCACCGCCCACAATTGCCACTGATGCCGGCCGGGAAGTCAGTTCAAAAAAATCGTCCGAGGTCATCGCATGTTCTGCGCCGGGTATCGGCGGCACATAGGGTTGGCCACCAACGGCAATCAAGATATGACGTGCGCTGACGGTGTTGTCCCCCATTCTGACCAGATTGGGTCCGGCTATGGTGGCAAATTCTCTGTGTATGGTGACATTGACGTTGTTCAGAAGGTTGTCATAAATGCCATTTAATCGACTGATTTCCTTGTCTTTATTTGCTTTTAGTGTCGCCCAGTCGAAGTCGGCCTCACCGTTCAGGGTCCAGCCGAACGCAGATGATTCCTGAAGTTCCTGAGTGAGGTGTGCAGCGTAGGTATAGAGTTTTTTGGGTATGCAGCCTACATTGACGCAGGTGCCACCAAGATACTGTGCCTCTGCTACTGCGGTACGGGCGCCCAGCGCAGCTGCAGTGCGGGCAGCCCTGACGCCACCCGAGCCAGCCCCAATTACAAAAAAATCATAGTCAAAACTTTGCATGCATCCCCGCTACAAATTGGCAGTCCTGGAAACTAAAAACCACTGATCCCGGGCTACTTGCTGCACGTCCTCAATGACCGTGTGGTAGGATACGTGCTTTATGGTGCAATTCAGAATCAAGGGGCATTGTACATGCTACGTCGTTTATTTCTCACCTATTTATTGGTTGCCGGTTTTGTTTTTCCTGTTCCACTTATCGCCAATACCGTCTCCGGTACTAATGGTGTGGTCACTTCCCGCTCCCAGATTGCGTCGGATGTCGGGGTCGGGATATTGCAGCAGGGTGGCAATGCAGTTGACGCCGCGGTAGCCGTTGGATTCGCCCTGGCTGTTACCTACCCCTCTGCCGGTAATATCGGTGGCGGTGGATTTATGGTCATTCGTCTGGAAGATGGCACCGTAGTGACCCAGGATCATCGCGAAAAGGCACCGGGGAGTGCATTTGAGGACATGTTTCTGAACGATGCCGGTGATGTTGATCGCCGAAAGTCGTTGTACAGTGCCCAGGCCGCCGGCGTACCCGGCAGCGTGGCAGGCATGCTGGATGCGCTTGAACGTTATGGCAGCATGACCCGTCAGCAGGTAATGGCGCCCGCGATAAGGCTGGCTGAGCAGGGTTTTCCACTCACTGAGGATCTGGCCGGTGATTTTGAACGGGTCATCAATAGTATGCGCAGCTATCCCGCGTCAATGGCAGTATTCAGCAACAATGGTCAACCCTGGCGTGCCGGCGATACGTGGGTTCAAAAGGATCTGGCAGAAACGCTGAAACGCATTTCAGCTGAGGGGCGCGACGGATTCTACAAGGGGGAAACCGCCGATATGCTGGTTGCTGAAATGCAGCGACTGGATGGCATGATTTCCCATGAAGACCTGGCAAGTTATGATGTCGAATGGCGTGAGCCAATTCACGGCACTTATAGGGGTTACGATATCTGGTCCATGCCACCACCTTCCTCGGGCGGCGCGCTGGTGGTCATGATGCTTAACATGCTGGAAAATCACGATGTTGGTGCCATGGGTTGGGGTAGCGCGGAAGTCGTCCACCTGATGGTGGAAGCCCAGCGCCGTGCCTACGCCGACCGGGCCGAACATATGGGAGATCCCGACTTCTATCCCGTACCGCTGGCCATGTTGACTGCCAAGGACTATGCAACGCAGCGATTTCTGGATTTTGATCCGCAGCGGGCATCACTCAGTGAAGAAATCGGTGCCGGCAACTGGCCCGCAGAGAGTACCGAAACTACGCACTATTCAGTCATGGACGGGAACGGTGTTTCGGTGGCGGTCACGACTACCCTCAATCTGGGTTATGGCAACCGGATAGTTGTACCCGGAGCCGGTTTTCTGCTGAATAACGAAATGGATGATTTTTCCGCCAAGCCGGGCGCCCCCAACGCGTACGGACTGCTGGGCGATCAGGCCAACAAGATTGAGCCCGGTAAACGCATGCTCAGCTCGATGACGCCTACCATTGTGACTCAGGGAGACAAACCGGTGCTTGTCACAGGCTCTCCGGGTGGCTCCACCATCATCAATACAGTATTTCAGGTACTGGTCAATACACTCGATCATGGTATGAGCATTGAAGACGCTGTGGCCAGTCCGCGATTCCATCACCAGTGGATGCCCGATATCGTGCGTCATGAACCTGGCGCATTTGCTGACGGTGCAATTGATGTGCTGACCGAAATGGGACATACGGAACTTGTGCCCGGTGGTTACGGTATCGGTGATGCCAATTCCATCCTGTTGAAAGACGGCATAATACACGGCGTATCGGATCCACGCAGTGATGGTGGCGCGTCAGCATACTGAGGCGCGTCAGGACAACACGACGTGGACAGGATTGATATCTGCATCATTGGTGCGGGGGTGGCAGGACTTGCCCTCGCCCGCCAGCTCGCGCTGACATTTCCTCACCTTGAGATCGCCCTGCTGGAGCAACATGATCAGCCGGGTGAGGAGACCAGCAGCCGTAACAGTGAAGTCATTCACGCCGGCATCTACTATCCGCCGGCAAGTCTGAAGGCCCGATACTGTGCAGAAGGCAGTTCGCTGCTTTACGATTATTGTCGCGAACACAGGATCGATTGTCGCAGGGTTGGCAAATTGATAGTTGCGCAGCAAGGTGAGGAAGCTGAGCTACAGCGAATACTCGACAATGCCCGCGCCTGTAACGTAAACAGTCTTCTCTCGCTGGATCAGGCGCAGATAAAAAAACTGGAGCCTGCCATACAGGCGTCAGCGGCCCTGTTCTCACCCGCTACCGGCATACTGGACAGCCATGGGTATATGCAGTCATTGCTCGCTCAGGCGCAGTCTGCCGGTGTCATGTTTGCGCGCCGCACAAAGTTTGTCAGCGCGGCACAAGTGCCGGATCCTGACCATGGCAGGCTATTCTGCGTCCGTTTCACCACAGACCAGTCGTCGGACGTCGATGAATTTGCCTGCCGGCTGTTGATCAACTGTGCCGGTCTGGCTGCCCGTCGCCTGGTGATGTCTGTTGAACATGAACTGTCCGGCCTGGTCTTGCCCGCAGTTAATTTCATCAAAGGCAACTATTTCAGTTATGACGGGAAATCGCCTTTTAACCATCTGATATATCCGGTACCGGAAACCGGCGGCCGCGGCCTGGGAATACATGCTACCGTCGATCTTGGTGGTCAGTGCCGGTTCGGACCAGACGTTGAGCCGGTAGAAGACGAGAGTTACGCGGTGGACCCGGGGCGCCGGCAACGCTTTGCCGCAGCAGTCTCCCGGTACTACCCTTCCCTGGATGAGAAACGGTTGACGCCTGCCTATTCAGGCATCCGGACCCGGGCTGAGGGGGTAGATGGAACCGCTGACTTCCGGATTTGTCAGGAGTTATCAACTGCGCCCGGTGTCATCCACATGCTGGGTATTGAGTCGCCCGGATTGACTGCCAGTCTGGCGATGGCGGCAGACATCAGTTGTCAGATCAGCGAGTCCGGGCTACTGGACTGAAATGCGTGACAGTGTCGCAACCACGCGGGATCACTGGTACTGTGAAGCCAGATCGGTCACTGTTGCATAGACCTGCGTTGTGCCATCTTCCATCAACAGCAGAACCTCATAAGGATCCAGGCGCTCCCCTACTTCCATGCCCGGGCTGCCGAATGGCATACCCGGCACCGCGAGTCCGATTGAGCCTGCCGGGATATCGGCGAGATACTGATGAATAAAATGCGCCGGAATATGCCCTTCAAATACACTGCCGTTCTCAGCGACTGCTGTATGGCAGGACTGATATCTGAGGCCAACGCCGCGTCTCAGTTTCTCCAGCGTCAAATCAGCGTTTTCAAGGTGATGCACAACAAAGCTGAAGCCGCGCTCCTGTGCATGTTCCACCCAAAGTCCGCAGCAACCGCAGGTGGGGCTTTTATAGATCTGTAATGGAATACTGTCAGCCGATGCAGCGATGGCTACGCCCCGGTCACTCTGGGGAGAACAGGCAATCAGCAACAGGGTTGCAATCAGGAATGTGGCCAGCTGGAATAGTTTGCTCATGGTCGCCTCCGGTAGAATCAGTCGTCTATTCTACAGCGACTGCACAGCCGGCGCGATCGAATCAAGTGTTAAATATGCAACCGGAGTATCATTCTGCATGGTTTGCATGATATCGAGTTTTTGCCTGAGACTGCCTGCGGCATCCGGCAGTCGCACACCGATCCCGGCTGGTTTATTGCCTGGCATACCCGGAGGGCTTAACCAGATGACTTCGGTAGTAAACAGCATCGGAGTCAGGTCTGGCACCGACAGCTGAACAACAACCCGACTGCCTGCCGCTATGTTCCGGTTACCGGGTATAAACAACCCTCCGTCGGTGATGAAAGGCATATAGCATGCTGCCAGGGTCGGGAAGTCACTGAATTTTATGCGGATGAACTGTTCGGATCTGATTCTTTCCATATGGCGTCCTGCCAGCATGTCAGTATGTGTTCCAGGCTCATCAAGAGATTGGGGTTGGCGGTAGATTGCAATTGTCGATTCACTGTCTGCAGTTCCCGCTGAAACCTGAACCACGGATGCGACAGTCGGTTCACGTCATGGGCGGACCCCTGCGTGGCAAACTGGCGGATCCGCTCCGAGCTCATTTCCAGCATCAGTTTTATAGCATACTGATACGGTTGTTTCTCACAAAACCGGGCAACGGCGGTGACATTTTCCTGCCTGTCTGCCAGAGCTGTCAGTTTTTCTCGTAACAGTTCCCGCCAGTCAGGTATGCCCTGTTCCAACAGGTCCAGTGCATGGTACGGCTGCCCGGGCGCTAGTGCAGCTGCGCGAGCCAGTTCGGCAGTCCCGGCAGCAGAATGTTGCTGTAGCCAGCTCATGGTATCCGCCAGAGTGGGAACCGGCAACGGAAGTGGCTGGCACCGGCTCCGCAAGGTTGGCAGTAACTGGGATGATGTGTCGGATATCAATAAAAACAGTGTCTTGCCAGGAGGTTCTTCCAGACTTTTTAATAACGAGTTGGCAGCGGCTGCAGCCATGGCAGCTGCCGGATTGATAATGACCAGTTGCCAGGCATTCTGTTGATTACTGGTCTGATTGACAAATTCGGCCAGGCGCCGGATCTGGTCAATCTTGATTGCGGCACTGTTTTCTTCCGGCACTATTTCCAGTACATCCGGATGATTGCCGCTGGCAAACAACAGACATTGACGACACGTGCCGCACGCCTGGGTTCTGGTTGCCAATGCTTGCTCGCAAAGCAGCCAGGACGACAGCGCAGCGGCAAAATGCCTTCTGCCACTGCCTGCTATTCCGGATAACAGATAGGCATGAGCAAGCCGGTCATTGCGCGATTGCTGCAGAATCTGATCCCAGGCGGGTTGCTGCCATGAGTATGGTCGGAGCTGATCAGTCATGCAGCGCCTCATGCGGCACCTGCAGGTGCTCGATAAACGTGTTTAGTCCGGCCTTAATGTCAGCCTGTACGTCAGGCAGTGACTGACCGGCATCAACCACCATGTAGGTGTCAGGCGTTCTCCGTGCACGCGCCAGATAGGTATCACGTACCTTGCTGAAAAAACTGATGGCTTCCTGTTCAAAGCGGTCGGGAGCACTGCGTTGTCGTGCGCGCGCCAGTCCGGTGGCCGGGTCAATATCCAGGATTAATGTCAGGTCCGGCCTGAGCTGCCCTTGCACAAGGGTCTCCAGCGTTGCAATGGCCTGCATGTCCAGTCCCCGGCCGCCGCCCTGATAGGCATAGGTGGCATCAGTGAATCTGTCACAGATCACCCAGGTGCCGGCACCCAGTGCAGGTTTGACAAGTTGTTCAAGATGTTGCGCCCGGGCGGCAAAGACCAGCAGCAGCTCGGTCATGTCAGCCATTTTTTCTTCGCGCGGCGTCAGTAACAATTCACGAATCTGTTCAGCCAGTGCTGTACCACCCGGCTCGCGGGTGTGGAGATGCGGAATACCCCGTTCACTGAGGCACTGTTTGATCCACTCGATATTGGTGGTCTTGCCTACCCCTTCAATACCCTCAATGGTAATAAACCGACCTTCATGCCTCTGTCCGGCTCTCTTTTCTGCTCTCTTTTCTGTAAAGGGAATCATAACTTGCTCACTCATTGGCCGGGCGCAGATACTGACGCACAGCGGCGTTGTGTTGCTCCAGTGTATCGGAAAACTGATGGCTGCCGTCGCCCCGGGAGACAAAATATAATGCAGTTCCGGCAGCAGGATGCAGGCTGGCGTTGATCGAGTCACGGCCACTGAGCGCGATCGGGGTTGGTGGCAGTCCGCTGATTCTATAGGTATTCCATGGTGTTGTTGTATCCAGATCAGAGCGACGGATCACGCCAGTATAGTTTTCTCCCGCCCCATAGATGACTGTCGGATCAGACTGTAATCGCATCCCCTGCTGAAGACGCCTGACAAATACACCTGCAATCTCGGGTTTTTCCGCCTGGTAACCCGATTCACGCTCAATGATGGAGGCCATGATCAGCGCCTGCCATTGATTTTCGTATGGTAAACCAATATCGCGGGCCTGCCATTCTTCTGCCAGAATCTGCTGCAGGCGCTGAGTCGCACGTCGCAGAATCTGCAAGTCTGTTGTACCACGGGTGTGGAAGTATGTATCAGGAAAAAGACTGCCCTCCAGCGCCGGGAAAGGCGTTTGCAGTGCAGCCGACAACTCTGGCGGAGCCAGTCCCTGCAGAGTATTGTCAACAGTATCCAGCTGCCACAGAAATTCCAGTGCCTGCTGAAAGGTCCAGCCCTCGATAAGCGTTGCCGGATATTGTACGTTGCGGCCGGACATCAGCAGGCTTAACAGCGAACGAGGTGTCATGCCGGATGTCACGGCATACTCACCATTTCCGATATTACGATCCAGCCCCTGACTGCGTACCCACCAGCTGAATACCCGTGGCCAGCGCAACCCCGCCTCTGCGGCCAGCAGATTGGCTATCCGGTTCATGCCGGAGCCCTCGGGGATGGTGACAACAATACCTTCAGAGTCCGGCTGTCCGTTTTCAAGCGCGGCGCTCAGAGGCTGGTCAAGGTATCGTTGCAGCATAGCGTAGGACAAAGCGGCCATCACAGCGGCCGAGCACAGCATGAGCAGCAGGAGCCTGACAAGTCTGGAGATAGTCAACATGCGGTTATTCTAACGCCTGATCAGACAGTCCTGCATTGAGAAAATCATGGCAGAGTCTGGTGTAATGTTTGTCGGGTAACGATACCACCCTTCCCGACATATGCAATTTGTTCACAGGCCAGACGCCGATGATACTGTTGCAGACAAACATTTCCGTGGCTCGCGTGAGTTCATGCAGTTTGATCCTGCGGATATCGAGTGGCCAGAACTGCATGTTCGCAAAACCGGTCAAGGCCTGCCTTGTGACACCGGCAACACCGCACGACCGCAGATCGGGCGTGCACAGACGCCCGTCGATCACCACAAAAACATTACTGCGGGTGCCTTCAATCAGGTGAGCATCATGATCGGACATCAGCGCCTCTCTGATATCCGGATTGACAATGGCGGCTTTGCGCAATTCCTGGCTGCCCATGATCTGGTCAAGCCGGTTGAGGTGCTTTAATCCCGCCAGCTCAGGATTATGGGGCAACGAATAAGTGCAGACGCTGCAATCGATGCCATTTTGATAGTTTGTTCCGATATCTGACGGCAAAGGATGGGATTGCAGGATGATCCGGGGAACTGAAGGCGCAGGTGGCATATAGCCGCGCCCGCCATCACCACGCGTGACGATGATCTTGACCACTGCCTCGTGTATCGACTGCTCAGCAAGCAGGTCAAGGAAGAGATCCAGTTGCTGTGCCAGAACGTCCCTGGCCAGCGCCAAATCGAGGTGCTCACAGCCAAGTACAAGACGTTGCAGGTGCAACTCGCGATACGCCAGATGTCCTTGCCGCAGCAGTACTGTCTCAAACAGCCCGTCTCCGTAAAGCAGGCCACGATCGGTAACGGGAACGCTGTCAGCCGGTTGTCCGTCAATCAGCACCAGCATAGCGATACCGCGCCCGATCAGTTGATCTGTTTGAAGATGAGTGAACCGTTGGTACCGCCGAAGCCGAAAGAATTGCTGAGCACGGCCCTGACCCGGGCATCACGGCTTTGGCCCGGCACATAATCCAGATCACAGCCTGCATCGGGCTGATCCAGATTTATTGTCGGGGTAATGATCTGTTCGTGCAGGGTCAAAACACTGATGATCGCTTCGACAGCACCCGCAGCACCCAGCAGGTGCCCGATCATGGACTTGCTGGAACTGACTGCAAGCTTGCTGGCGTGGGCGCCAAATACGGTTTTTATGGCCTGTGTTTCGGCTATATCACCGGCAAGGGTTGAGGTGCCGTGCGCATTTATGTAGTCGATCTGATCGGCATTCATGCCGGCGCTGTTCAGCGCGTTTTGCATGCACACCGCAGCGCCGCGTCCGTTTTCCGACGGTGATGTCATATGGAAAGCATCTGCACTCATGCCGAACCCGCTCAATTCGGCATAGATTCTGGCACCGCGCCTGACGGCATGCTCGTACTCTTCCAGCACCATGATACCGGCGCCGTCACTTAACACAAAACCATCACGGTCCTTGTCCCAGGGGCGGCTTGCTGATTGCGGATCGTCGTTGCGTGTGGACAGTGCGCGTGCCGCACAAAAACCGCCAAGGCCCACAGGCGATGTTGCCATTTCGGCGCCGCCGGCGAGCATAAGATCGGCCTGACCGGCCATGATCATCTGTGCGGCCACACCAATATTGTGGGTGCCTGTGGTGCAGGCGGTTGTGATGGCGATATTGGGTCCTTGCAGGTTGTAACGGATAGACAGGGTACCACCAAGCATATTGATGATGGAGCCTGGCACAAAAAACGGGGAAACCTTGCGCGGACCGGATGTTCTGATCAGTTCAGAATTGTTTTCGATGGCGGTAATGCCCCCGATGCCGGAACCGATCGCAGCGCCAAAGCGTGCCGGGTCGTATACTGAGCACTCCTCTGAACCGTCCAGACCTGCATCTCGCATTGCCTGCACGCCTGCGGCCATACCGTACAGCAGGAACACGTCCATACGTTTGGCATCTTTGACAGGCAAATAGGGTTCGCAGTCAAAATTTTTGATGGAGCCACCAAACCGGGTAGTAAACGCAGATGTATCAAAATGTTCAAGCTGATTGATACCGCTTTTAGCGTTCTTGAGTCCCTGCCAGGTTGACGGGACATCGTTACCCAGCGGAGAAACCATCCCCAAACCTGTAACTACAACTCGTCTGCCATTCAAAGCGTCAGTCTCCACAGATAAACAAAAGCTACCCCAAGTCTAGTCCCGGAGTAGCTTTTGTTTGGTTCAATCCGATAAGCGGAATGCTGCTGTTACAGGTGCTGGTTGATGTAGTCAATTGCCAGCTGGACAGTGGTTATTTTCTCGGCTTCTTCGTCCGGGATCTCGGTTTCAAACTCTTCTTCAAGAGCCATAACCAATTCCACGGTATCCAAAGAATCAGCGCCGAGATCTTCTACAAAAGAAGAGGAAGTCTTGACATCTTCTTCCTTCACGCCAAGCTGCTCGCAGACAATTTTTTTCACGCGTTCTTCAATGCTGCTCATAACTCTTATTAGCTCCTAGTACCTAAGTTTTGTCATGCATTCCGATTAAATTGGTTAAATTTTGACCAACTGACATAATCCGAAACGCAAGTTTACATCTATTTTGATGCGCTTGTAATCTCAAACTGGAAAATAATTCAATGTTTCAATAATATTTAGTTTTATATCAACATGATATACCGGTTTTCTACTGCTGCGCATGACCTTTGATCAGGCCATGTACATGCCACCATTAACCTGGATTGTTTCCCCGGTAATGTAGGCGCCCGCGTCCGATGCCAAAAAGCCGGCAACCGACGCGATTTCTTCCGGCTTGCCGAAGCGAGCCAGCGGAATCTGATTCAATAATGCTTCAATCTGTTTTTCGTTCAGGGCCCGGGTCATGTCAGTATCAATGAAGCCCGGCGCGATAGAGTTTACGGTAATACCGCGTGAACCGATTTCACGCGCCAGCGAGCGGGAAAACCCTTCCACGGCTGCTTTGCTCGCCGCGTAGTTGGTTTGCCCGGGATTGCCACTGGAGGCCACCACAGAGCTGATATTGATAATGCGTCCCCAGCGAGCCCTGGTCATGGACTTTAGCGCTACACGGCATACACGATACAGCGACGTGAGATTGGTATTGATTACACTTTCCCACTCGTCCTCTTTCATGCGCATGAGCAGGTTATCGCGTGTGATTCCGGCATTGTTGACCAGGATCAATGGTGCAGCACCCAGTGCCGTAACAATGTCGGCCATCACTGTTTCAACAGCTTGCGTGGACGATACGTCCAGACAGAATCCTCTGCCTTTAATGCCGTGGTCAGCAAAAAATTCTGTTATTGCAGCGGCGCCGGCTTCGGTGGTTGCAGTTCCCGCAACCATCGCCCCGCGGTTGCCCAGGTCGACAGCTATCGCCCTGCCTATACCACGACTTGCACCTGTTACCAGAGCAACCTTGTCTGTCATACTCATCAAATTCCTCTCCCTGCCACAATCTCTGTATGCTTACTTTGTACCTGCCAGCGCCGCAGTCAGTGCCTCGCCGGAATCAGTACCAAAGCACTCCATATCCGGCTGAATTCTTTTTATCAGTCCACCGAGGACTTTACCAGGTCCGCATTCTACTACTTTGCCTATGCCAAAGTCGCGCATGCAGTAAATGGTATCGACCCATTGCACAGGCATATATAACTGCTTCAGCAGATTATCGCGGATCTCGTCAACATCCCGGGTTGCCCGGCCGTTGATATTCTGAACAACCGGGATTTCCGGGCGGTTGAATGTCACGCTCGCCAGATCTGTTTCCAGTTGTGCGGCAGCCGGCTTCATCAGGCCGCAGTGCGACGGTACGCTGACATTCAAAGGCAGGGCGCGTTTGGCGCCGGCAGCTTTACATGCCGCCATGGCGCGCTCCACGGCTGCCAGGTCCCCCGCGATGACAGTCTGTCCCGGTGAATTGAAATTGGCTGCCGATACCACGCCGTCCTGCGCTACTGACTGACAGATCTCCTCGATTCGATTGTCATCCATGCCGATGATGGCAGCCATGCCACCGGTCCCTGCAGGTACTGCAGTTTGCATGTACTGACCGCGCTTATGCACCAGTGACACCGCGGTCTGAAAATCGATGACGCCAGAACAGACCAGTGCGGAGTACTCTCCCAGGCTGTGGCCGCCCAGCATCTCGGGCAGCGGGCCTTTCTCCTGCAGCCAGACTTTCCAGATGGCAACTGACGCCGTCAGCAAAGCAGGCTGGGTAAAATGCGTCTGATCCAGCAAGCCAGCAGCGTTTTCACTGACTATCTGCCACAAATCACAGCCCAGCACCCCGGATGCGTCAGCAAAGGTTTGAGCGATTACCGGATACTCAGCGGCCAGATCAGCCAGCATGCCGGTTTTTTGGGATCCCTGTCCGGGAAACACAAAGCCGATTTTTTGCATATAAGATACTCGCTAGTTTGCCTGTCGTTGCAGGGGCGCCATTTTACCGGCAATCAGCGCCGGCACATTATCATTTATCTGGTTTAATGCGTGTTCTATCGCATGCACAAAGCCCGCGCAATCGGCATTGCCATGACTCTTAATAATGATCCCCTGCAGGCCGATCAATGTGGCGCCGTTGTATCGTGAAGGATTGATTTCGTGGCTCAAGTCCCGCAACAGCGGTTTTAGTGCCCAGCCAAAGGCGCGGTAGTACCAGCGCTGTGTCAGGCTGTTCTGCATCAGCCGCTGCATTGCATGCACTGCCCCTGCACTGGTCTTGATGGTGATGTTGCCGGTAAATCCGTCACAGACAATCACATCAACGAGACCATTAAACAATTGATTGCCTTCGATATAGCCGCAGAAATCAATATCCTCACATGTGCTCAATAATTCAGCTGCCTGCTGAATGGCCGGCGTACCCTTGTTGGCTTCTTCACCGATATTAAGTAACGCGACACGGGCGGTTTCCCTGCCTGAGAGAGATGCAGCCAGTACTGCGCCCATACGCGCAAATTGATAAAGCTCATTGGCATCGTTGCGGACATTTGCGCCAACGTCCAGCAGATAGCTGGAATCGCCGGCGCGCGTTCCGGGAATGATGGCCATGATTGCGGGTTTTTCAATACCAGGGATGGTTTTCAGAAGATGGCGTCCTGCCAGCAGCAAGGCTCCGGTATTACCGGCACTGACGCAGGCGTCTGCCTGCCCCTTGTGCACTTGTTCTACCGCAAGAAACATGGAGCTGTTGCGCCTGGTTCGGAGGATGCTTGCCGGGTGATCCGCATTGCTGATGGTATATTCGGTATGAATCACATGAAGTCGATCGCGCTGACTGGGTGTCAACCTGCCGCGCAACTTATCCAGATGTTGCGCCAGAACCGGCTCAAAAACCTGCTGATCGCCTATTAACGTCAGTTCAAGTTCCTGATATTTCTGCAGGGCAAGTAGCGCAGCGGGCACTGTCACCGGGGGGCCGACATCTCCCCCCATGACATCAATCGCGATGCGCCTGACTTTCGTCAAACTTATTCGTCGCCGAGATTAAGTACTTTTTTGCCTTTGTAGAAGCCATCGGCAGTCACGTGGTGACGACGATGCACTTCTCCTGTGGTCTTGTCCACAGACAGTGTTGCGCCGGTCAGCGCATCGTGGCTGCGACGCTGGTCACGACGGGCGCGGGATTTTTTGTTCTGTTGAACGGCCATGCGGGGTACTCCTGTTAATGATCAAATCAAATAGTGTTGCTGTCTTAGTGCTTTTCCATGTTCTTTTTCAGAGCGGCCAGTACCGAAAACGGATTTTCAGACTGGGTGGCAGCCGCTTCCAGTTGCCCTGCCTTGCTTATTTCATCCAGCGTCTGCTGCTGAACGGACGCCGGGTCGCATTGCTGGTGCACTGCAACGATCGGCAATCCCAGGATCAGCTGCTCTTCAATAATATCTGCCGGTACCAGTTCCTCTTCCCCGCAAACCCAGGGGTCATACTCTGCCGGCAGTTCTTTGGCGGCAGCCTCATCGGCCACCAATGCCAGGTTGACCGGTTCAGACAATGTCAGCGAAACAGGCTCAAGGCAACGTTGGCACTGGACATTTACGATTGCTTCAACCCTGCCCTCGATGCGCCGGCGTCCGCCGTCAAAACCAAACTGCAGACTGGCGTTGACCTGACCTGCGGTATCAGTCAGCAAGGTGCTCAGACGCTCCAGCCGGGACAATGGCAGGCTGCCTTCTACCAGCAGCGCGTGTCTGAACACCTTGCGGACGTCCAGAACCGGTGGAACCGGAGAAGCAAAATCGAGGGTATTAGCCATAGGCGCGCAATAATAGGGGCAAGTGTTGCCTCTGTCAAAAAATTCTTTCTATTTTCGCATATTTAACTGCTTTTTACCGTGTTTTTTGGCTGTTAGAGTGCAAATCTGCCCTCTTGTAGCGGCGCGGTGATTTTTAGTGCCTTGCCGGTTGCAGGATGTTGCAGAATCAACTGTCTGGCATGCAAATTGAGTTGGCGCACTTGCTCGAACCGGTGTCTTTTATGCGAGGTGTATTTATCATCGCCGATAATGGGGTGTCCGGCATGCTGGCAGTGTACACGAATCTGATGGGTGCGGCCGGTCAGCGGCTGAGCCTCGACAAGACTGGCATCGGGCCAGGTTTTCAGCAGCCGGAAACGGGTCAGTGATGGTTTGCCGCTTTTATCCACCCTGACTATGCGCTCACCTTCGTGAGGCTGAAATTTGCGCAATGGCACATCCACTTCTGTCAGTTCTGCCGGCCAGTGGCCATGGACAAGTGCTGAGTAGGTCTTGCGGATACGTTTCTGCTTCAGATCTTCCTGCAATGTCTTGAGCGCCAGACCTGACTTGGCGATCATCAGACAGCCGGAGGTCTCCTTGTCCAGTCGGTGAACAAGCTCGCGGAACTCACCCGGCGCAGCGGCAAAGCGAAGCGCTTCGATAACACCGACATTCGACCCGGTTCCTGCGTGTACCGCCAGACCGGAGGGTTTGTTGATAATCAGCAGCTCCTCGTCTTCATACAGAACGCTGTCCGCCAGCAGGCCAAGCAGTCTGTCTCCAGGTATTGCCATGGGTGTTTCCGCACTCAGGCGCAGCGGTGCAACACGGACAACATCGCCCTCACCTACCCGGGTGTCCGGTTTGCAGCGTTTTTTATTGATGCGGATCTCGCCCTTGCGGATCAGGCGGTACAGGTGCGATTTGGGCAGCCCACGCAGCCGGCTGAGCAAAAAATTATCCAGTCGCTGGCCGTCAGAATGAACCGATACACTGATCAGCTGGACACCGGTTCGCCCGGTTGCAAGTGTCGCATCGGCCGCCGGAACGGCATCGTCAAGAGTTTGCTGTATGTCGGTGTCAGACATGTGTGATGCGGTCCGTTGACAGTTTCAGATTGCGTGGGGCGACATTATAGCAGTTGTACCATGGCGAAGGCCGACGCCCGTGTCACTTATAGTGTAAAATTCGCGACTGATTTGATTTTATACCCGCCACAACAGGATGCAGCATGTTTACCATCAGAGAAATGCTTGAAGAGGCCGTCACCAAGGCACTGGTTCAGGTAACCGGACTGAGCACAGCCAAAGGACAGGTGATTTATGCAACACGAGCGGAGTTTGGTGATTACCAGGCCAACGGCGTCATGTCAGCAGCCAAACAATTGCGCAAAAATCCCCGCGAAATTGCCCAGGCTGTGCTGGATGTGCTGGAGGCGGGTGATCTGCTGGAAAAGGCGGAAATAGCGGGTCCCGGTTTTATCAATCTCTTCCTCTCCGGTGACGCGCTGGCCGCCCGTGCATCAGCGGCATTGACCGATCCGTCACTGTTGATCATTCCCGCAGCCGAAACACAGACCATTGTGGTCGACTATTCCAGCCCCAACCTGGCCAAGGAGATGCATGTTGGTCATCTGCGCGGCACCATCATTGGCGATTCCATCGTGCGGATACTGGAGGCTCTGGGGCACTGCGTGATTCGCCAGAACCATGTTGGTGACTGGGGAACCCAGTTTGGCATGCTGATCGCGCATATGAATTCGCTGACCGAGCAGGGGCAATCATTATCCAGTAATCTTGCTGACCTTGAGACGTTTTATCGGGCCGCCAAACAGCGATTTGATGAGGAACCCGAGTTTGCCGAACTGGCCCGCTCCTATGTGGTCCGGTTGCAGCAGGGTGACGCGGACTGCCGGGCCGCCTGGCAGCGATTTATTGACGAGTCCCTGCAGCACTGTCAGGAGGTTTATGATCAGTTGCAGGTCAGATTAAAACCCAGTGATCTGCGCCCGGAAAGTTTTTACAACAGCGACCTGCCCGAAATTGTCAACGAACTGGCTGGCAAAGGCCTGCTGACTGAGTCCAATGGCGCCCAGTGTGTGTTTCTGGATGATTTTAAAGGCAAGGACGGCGATCCACTGCCGGTGATTATTCAGAAAAGTGACGGTGGTTATCTGTATGCGACCACGGATCTGGCTGCGATTCGTTACCGGTCCCTGCAGTTGGGGGCTGATCGTGTGCTGTATGTGGTCGATGCGCGCCAGAGCCTGCATTTTCAGCAGATTTTTGCCGTAGCGGCAGCGGCCGGATTCTCCCGCACCAATTGCGCGCTTGAGCATATAGCTTACGGCACAATGATGGGCGAGGATGGCAAACCGTTCAAAACGCGCAGTGGCGATACGGTCAAACTCAAGGACTTGCTGAATGAAGCGGTCAGGCGCGCTTACGAACTTGTCACGGAAAAAAATCCCGACCTCAGCGAGGCCGAACGACATGAGATTGCGGCAACGGTGGGAATTGCTGCGGTAAAATACTCGGATCTGTCCAAGAACAGAACCAGCGATTACATATTTGACTGGTCCAGCATGTTGTCCTTTGAGGGGAATACGGCACCTTATCTGTTATATGCCTATGCAAGGATACAAAGTGTGATTCGCAGACTCGCTGCCGAGAATCAGCAACCGGGTACTGAAATTTTGTTGCAGGCGCCTGAAGAGCGCGCGCTGGCCTTAAAAATCCTGCAGTTTGCGGAGATTGTGCGGCAACTGGGCAATGATTGTCATCCCAATCAGCTGTGTCTGTACCTTTATGAGTTGTCGGGCATATTCATGAAATTTTATGAAAACTGCCCTATTCTAAAAGCCGAGGGAGTCACGCAGCGCAGCAGACTGGCGTTGGCCATGCTGACGGCCGGGACACTGAAACGCGGGCTTAACCTGCTGGGCATAGAACCGCTGCAAAAAATGTAACAAGCTACTGAACAAAAAACTGGCAAACAAAAAAGCCGGCAAATTTCCGTTTGCCGGCTTTTTTGTTAACTACTTTTTTTGTAATTTCATCAGACGGATACTCACCCGGTTATCCGGGCAAGACCTGTTTCAGTCGCACAATTCCAGCAGCAGTTTGTTCAGCTGGCGACTGAAACGCGCAGGGTCTTCCAGTTCGTTCCCGTCAGCCAGACTGGCCTGATCAAACAGCAGAGAAATCAGATCACCAAATCGCTCCTCGTCCGGCTCATGCTCCAGTTTGTTGATCAATGGATGCGCCGGGTTCAGCTCGAATATCGGTTTGGTATCAGGTACAGTCTGTCCCGACGCCTGCATGATGCGGCGCATCTGTGCCCCCATATCATCGTCGTCCAGCGCCAGGCACGCTGCCGAATCAGTCAGTCGGTGACTGACGCGGGCTTCCTTTATACGCTCTCCCAGACTGGTTTTGACCCGCTCCAGCAGGGGTTTCAGGTTTTCTTCCAGTTTTTCCTGCGCTGCCTTTTCTTCCTCGTCATCCAGTTTGCCCAGATCCAGGTCGCCGCGGGCGACATCCTGCAGGGATTTGCCGTCAAATTCGTGCAGATGGCTCATCAGCCATTCATCTATGCGGTCGGTCATCAGCAGCACTTCTATGCCCTTCTTGCGGAAAATCTCAAGGTGCGGACTGTTGCGGGCGGCTTTCTCGGAGTCCGCAATCAGGTAGTAGATCTTGTCCTGCTCAGGTTTCATGCGGGCAACATAGTCTTCCAGCCCCTGATCCTGTCCCTTGCTGTCTTCAGACGTGCTGGCGAACATCAGTAATTTGGCTATTGTTTCACGGTTGGCAAAATCTTCACCCGGGCCCTCTTTCAGCACCTGGCCAAATTCACGCCAGAATGTCGCGTACTTTTCGGTGTCGTCTTTTTTAAGTTTGCCAAGCATATCCAGCGCGCGTTTGGTCAGCGCACTGCGCATGGAATCAACAGCCGGGTCTTTCTGCAGTATCTCCCGGGATACGTTCAGGGAGATGTCATTGGAGTCGACCACACCCTTGATAAAACGCAGGTATAAGGGCAGGAACTGTTCAGCCTGATCCATGATGAATACACGCTGCACATATAACTTGAGCCCACGGACGCCGTCCCGGTTCCATAAGTCAAACGGCGCCCGGGCAGGCAGATACAGGAGACTGGTGTATTCCAGTTTGCCTTCTACCTTGTTGTGGCTCCAGCTGAGTGGCTGCTCGTAGTCATGGGCAATGTGTTTGTAAAACTCGGTGTATTCCTCATCACTGATGTCAGTGCGAGGCCGTGTCCACAACGCCTTGGCATCGTTTACTGCCTCATACTCGGGCGCGGCGTCTTTGTCTTCGGGAGATTTTTCATCCTGCTCCTGCTTCGGAAGCAATACCGGGATGGCAATGTGATCGGCATATTTTTTGACAATCTGACGCAACCGATACGCATCGGCAAATTCTGTTGACTCGGGTCTCAGCCGCAATATCACTGTTGTGCCCCGGGTCGCTTTTTCGGCACTCTCAATACTGTAGTCGGATTCGCCGGCTGATACCCAGCGCACGGCATCGCTGGCTGCTGCGCCTGCCTTGCGTGTAATCACTTCTACTTCGGAGGCCACAATAAAGGCGGAATAAAAACCCACGCCAAACTGGCCAATAAGCTGGGAATCCTTTTTCTGGTCACCGCTCAGCGACTCAAGAAACTGCGCTGTACCGGAGCGGGCGATTGTCCCCAGGTTACTGATCACGTCATCACGGTTCATGCCGATGCCGTTATCGCTGATGGAAATTGTACCGGCCTCTTTGTCAAAATCGATGATTACCTCGAGCTCGGTATCGTTTTCATAGATATCAGGATGGGACAATGCCTGAAAGCGGAGTTTGTCAGCCGCATCTGATGCATTGGAGATCAACTCCCGAAGAAATACCTCTTTGTTGCTGTAAAGCGAATGGATCATCAACTGCAGAAGCTGTTTAGCTTCCGTTTCGAATCCGCGCGTTTCCTTTTTTGTTTCCGTTGTCATGCAACAAACCTCTGCGTTTATCTGAATTCCGGTAAGCATAAAAAAACCCGGATACCTTTCGATACCCGGGTTTTTTTATGGGGGCAGTAGCCCACTATTTCAAGTGCCGCCCGCTATTTGAAGAGCAGCAGTCTCAGGACTGGTAATACTCAATCGACTCCTGCTTGCGAGCCTGCAGCGCTTCGTGACGCGCCTTGGAGCTCTGCACAAAGGTCACAAACTGACCGGCATTATTGGTGCCGAGGTCACGCGCGCGCTGCGCGGCAGTCAGTGCTTCATCAAAGCGATCCAGCTCAACCAGCGCCCGTGCCAGCGAAAGCTGAACATCGCCCTGATTTTCCAGGCCGCCTCTATCCAGTGCGGTACGCATGGCATCAACAGCGCTTTCATAGTCACGGTTCATCAGGTGGATATAACCCAGATAATCCCAGGACTCGGCATCATCCTCTATTTCCACCAAACGCTCAGCCGGTTCAACAGCATCCGCAAACTCGGATGCCATGATGTACATCTGGGTCAGACGACGCAGGTTTTGCCCTGTTTCTTCGACGATGCCCTGGTTGATGCCGTCCTCCAGAATCCGGATTCCCCGTATGGGTGCATCCATACCTGCCAGCGACTGAGCCAGGTTAAGGAAATGACCTTCAGCCTCAAAATAACCCTTGGTGTAGGCCAGTTCCATGGTCTGAAGACGTTTCTGATCATCGTCCAGGAAGCCATAGATAGACGCAAGGTTGAGCCAGTCCGGGCCTTCATCAAAGATGGCTACTATGGTCTGCGTTACCTGCAGAGCATTGTTGTAGTCCTCCAGTTCGATATACATGGCATTGAGCAGGGTGTATATATTCTTGGGAATCTCACGACCTTCAGCCCTGAGCATATCCATATAGCTCAGCAGGTGTGGAATCGCCAGCGTGAACTCCTGCAGATTGTAATGCGACAGTGCCAGCATCTGGAATACCGACGTACTCTCTTCTGCTGAAAGCGTTCTCCATTGCTCAAGCGTGCGAATGGCATCCTGAAAGCGCTCTTCAACGGCGTAAAGCTGACCGAGCGACTGCAACGCGCGCAGGCGCTGATCTTCGCGCAGGTTTTCAATCGCCAGAATGCGTTCAAAAGTCAGCATTGCGTTACCAATATCATCCAACGCCAGATAGTAGTTGGTGTAGAAGTTGAGCATGGTGGCTTTTTCGAAATCATTCAGCGTGTCGAATCGCTCATTCAGCGAATCCAGTTCACGTTTGGCACCCGGCAAATCAGGCTCGACACCTTCTTCAGCAGGGTTCATCATTTCCTGAACTTCGGCTATAACACGGTAAACCCGGTCACTCAGCGTGTCAGAACGACGCGTGGGTGGTGGCTGACGCGGGCCATCCTCTTCTTCCTGCGCGTATGCAGGGGTTGACAGTACCAGGGAGCCCATGGTGCCCGTTGTGGCCAGAAATGCTGCCAGTATGGCGGATCTGAGAATTGTATTGTTAGATAACATCTCTACTTACTCCTCCAGCTGGAAGCGGAAAACGTACTGGACGTTTGGTACTTCGACCGCGACCCCGTTGACAACACGGGGCTGGAAACGGAAGCGTTCGGCTGCGCGTATTGACGCAGAGTCGAACATGCCACGCGGCTCAGCGTCAACTACCTGAACATCACGTACACCACCTGTTTCGGTGACAGTGAACGCAACCTGACACCAGCCTTCGATGCCACGCTGGGCAGCTCGGGTCGGGTAAGTCGGTTGAATGTTAACCAGAGGCAGCATTTCACCGTCGGTAGCGCCCAGGCCGGCAGCGCCGATATCCAGATCAAAATCGACAGCCACGTTTTCCCGTGCAATATTCAGGTTGCCACCATCGTCCATATCAATATTGCGATCGGGCGGTGTGGGTGGTGGCTCGTTAACGTCTTCAAGTGGTTCCGGACGCTCAACTTCACGGATAACTTCCATGACGATTTCCGGCATGGTTGCATCCACAATCCGGATAACATTGGACTGAGTATTCAGATCCCCACCCGTAGCAATAAGTGCCTGCATGAAATAGAACAAAGCCAGAGTAACAAGACCTGCCATTGCCACAGACATCAACCATCGAACTGCTTTCATGATTTAGTTCTCCGTTGAAATGGACACAGACGCGATATTGGCATCGCGTGCGGCCCGCAGAATTGACATGACGTGCTCATTCTGTGCGGAACGATCACCCTGAATTACAACTGATGCATTAGGCGTTTCAGCCAGTCGTCGCTCAAAGCGGGACCGGATGAACCGGGCATCTATCTGTTCGTTGTCAATCCAGATCTGACCGTCATCGCTGACAGCGATCAGAATCAGATCCTTTGAACGCGGCTCTGCCGTCGATGCTTCCGGTTTTAATACTTCGATACCGGCCTCGGTAATAAATACCGAGGTAACGATAAAGAAAATCAGCAGGATGAAGACAACATCAAGCATCGGGGTCAGGTCAATCTCCCCGGTGTTCTCATCATCACCCCGTCTTTTCATCAAACCTGTTTTCATTATTATGCCTTTCCAGAATCTCTAATTGATTTAGGCCATGTGATCTTCAAGAAGTTCCAGGTCACGATCTATACGGTGCTTCAGCCAGTTGCTGGCAAAGATGCCGGACAACGCGCCGACCATGCCTGCCATTGTCGGGATGGTCGCCTTGGACACACCGCCGGCCATGGACTTGGCGTCACCGCCACCAGTCAATGCCATGACATAAAACACTTCAATCATGCCGGTCACCGTGCCCATCAGACCCAGGAGCGGACAGACCACCACCAGGGTTTCGATGATTGGCATGGACGATTTCAGGTCCAGCGACAGCTCAGAGATCATCATGTTACGGATCTGCTGAGCGCGCCAGGAACGGGTGTCACTACGACCAGCCCATGTCGCGAGGGTCTGTTTGACCCTCTTGGCATGTGTTGAGTGCAGATACCAGACCCGCTCGAATATCATCGACCACTTTACCAGTAACAGAGTACCAATCACCCACAATACCGGGCCGCCCCTGTTCATAAAGTCCATGATCGCGTCATAAAGATCGAGCAGCGCGAAATACATGGTGCGCCCCCTTAAGCCTGAGCTTTATTGATTGAAGCTTCAGCTTTGCGGGCAATGATACCAGTGGCCTGTTCTTCCAGAATATGGATGATACGGTCGCTTTTACTTTTCACCCAGGTGTGCATCAGGATGGTCGGAATCGCAACTGTAATACCCAGTACCGTGGTCATCAATGCCATGGAGATACCACCGGCCATGATGGTCGGGTCACCAGCACCGTAAACGGTGATCTGCTGGAACACCTGAATCATACCGGTTACCGTACCCAGCAGACCCATCAGCGGGGCAATGGCTGAAATGATCTTGATAAAGGTCAGATAACGTTCCAGCGCCGGCGTTTCCTGCAGAATGGCTTCGCCAAGCTTCAGTTCCAGCGTTTCCGTGTCCACATTCGGGTTGGATTCGGCTACCAGCAGAACTCGACCCAGCGGGTTGTTCTTGTTGGCCTTGTCAGACTTGACCTGAGAGTTCACCTTGGCTGCAACCAGCGTCAGGATGAAGGAGCGAATCAACGCTACCAGCACGGCAATTACACCGACTGCTATAATGGCGTAACCGATTTCACCTGAGTTCTGGCGAACCTGCTCGGCAGGTGTCGGGAAGTTGATCAGGTTGGCCATCAGACTGCCGCCCAGTGCACCGGTGGGGTCTATGCCAACCTTGTGCATGCCGCTTTGCGCAGCTTCCAGGGTTTGTGCCTGTGAAACAATACTGGAGGATGGCTGGCGTGGCAGCACCTGCAGGTGACCAACAGAGCCGAGGAAGGACAGGTAGTCACCATCAGCGATGGCATTAAATGAGCCAACACGTGTAATGGTTCGGCTTTCCTGTTCGCCCGAGGGCAGGCCCACAACGTCGTTGTATTGCACTACGCGGCCGGACTCAACGAGTTCCTGCTGCATGTAGAACCAGAAACGTTCAATTTCGTCTACCCGAACCTGTTCGGTATCACTGGCTACCCGCTCGATAAACGAGTCGAGGAACTCGTTACGGCCCGGATACTGAGCACTGACTAGAGAGTTTTCGAAGATGCCGCGGAAGTCACCGGCAACACCCTGAATGGTACCTAATAGCTCGTTCAGGTTGGCCCGGACTTCACGCAACTGTGCGCGAGCGTCAATAAGGAGTTGACGGTTTTCGTCAAACACACCTTCCAGACGGGCGTTTTCAGCTTCCTCCTGAGTGATTCGCTCACGCGTCTCGGTCAGGATCTGCTGCTGCTGGTCGACCTGCTGCTGGAATCTCTGTTCACGATCACGTGCGTCCTGAGACTCAATAACTCTGTTTTCCTCAACATTACGGAGCAGTTCAGACAGACTGCCTGCTGGTTGTTGCGCAAATGCCTGCGTGGATACTGCAAGAAATACGCCCGTAAGAGAAATGCCTGCTAATTTGATTATGTTCTTTTTCACTGTGCTGACTCCGGCGCAACAATTGGTATTTCAAAGATTTCTGGTGCAATCAGACCGCTTGCGACGTTGATTGCATCACGAATCGCGTTTCGGTACTCACCGTCCTCAAGCGTCACCCACTGGCCTGCCTGAGGGTCCCAGGCACCAGTCATGGAGCGATCCTTGGTCTGGTATGCCAACGACACCCGACCTACACGCAACATATCGACATCACGCTGAGTACCGTCGATCATCAGGGTTGTCGGGTAGGTTTCGCGAGTTCGACCGTAGGCGTTTTCAGTCTGGTACAGCACCAGAATCTGGCGGAAGCGCTCAGCCGTGGAGACGTTTGGGTTATCAATGGCATCCCGGACAAACTGGATGCGGGCACGGCGCTGATCCAGATGGAACGGCATATCAAGATCGATAAACTGCTCGATACTGGCGATCATGCGATTCATCAATAATGGGAGTTCCTGTGTCACGTTGCGCACTTCGGCAATGGACTCGGCAATTGTGTTCAGTTCACCTTCCTGAATCGCGATCTGTCTGCGCCAGTTGGCATTCAGAACCAGCAGAGCTTCAAGGTTGTCGCTTTCCAGTTTGAATTCTTCGAACAGGGAACTAGATGAATTGGAGAGTCTGTTGATGCGTACCTGGGACTCGGCGGCCTCCTGGTTGATCTCTCCTACTACATTTTGTGCCCGCCCGATAACGCTGGTATCAACGTCCTGAGCCTGGGCTGTTCCGATCACCAGCAATGACGCCAGCGGTAACAGAACCTTTGAATATAATCGACGGTTTTTCATGTGCCATCCTGTTATTGTATTAAACACTTCGGTACCTATACCGAATGTGACTTCTTATCTATCGTGCTTTTCAGCTTGACGTATTAACATCCAAACAACGATCCATCGGTTGGGCAATCCTGCAACATTCAGGCCAGCCAGTTACGTTTCTCCACGAATAATTCTTAGGTGTGGAGGATCGTAACAAAAACGGGCAAGATCGAGCCACTTGCCGTAAATTCAATGCTCCCTGCCGAATTATGTAGCCAAGACTACCACAACACGTTTGAATTTTTGAACCTCCCGAAGGAGATATTTTCAGAAATTGAATCATTGCCGGCAGTCTGCCGCACCATATCGGTTCATGGGCGCGATCGGCGCACATGAACCGGGCAGCGCACTTACCAGCCAGTTACTTCCTTCAGCGCATCACCAATATCAGCCAGACTGCGCACAGTTCTGACACCGGCATCCTGCAGTGCTGCAAACTTCTCGTCCGCTGTACCCTTGCCTCCGGAAATGATTGCGCCGGCATGGCCCATACGTTTACCGGCAGGTGCCGTTACACCGGCGATGTAAGATACCACAGGTTTTGTGACATTCTCTTTGATATATGCCGCAGCTTCTTCTTCTGCGCTGCCGCCAATCTCGCCAATCATTACAATGGCCTCAGTCGCCGGATCTTTTTCGAACATTTCCAGAATATCAATGAAGTTGGAACCCGGAATGGGGTCTCCACCAATACCCACACAGGAGGACTGACCAAAACCATGGTCGGTGGTCTGCTTCACTGCTTCATAGGTCAATGTACCGGAGCGGGACACAATGCCGACCTTGCCTGGTTTGTGTATGTGACCGGGCATGATGCCGATCTTGCACTCGCCTGGTGTGATTACACCCGGGCAGTTTGGTCCGATCAGGCGCACGCCCAGTTCGTCACACTTGACCTTGGCGTCCAGCATGTCCAGTGTAGGGATACCCTCGGTGATGCAGACAATCAGCTTGATGCCGCCGTTGGCCGCTTCCAGAATGGAGTCTTTGCAAAACGGCGCAGGTACATAGATGACGCTGGCGTCAGCACCTGTTGCTTCAACCGCTTCACGAACAGTGTTGAACACAGGCAATCCCAGGTGAGTTGTACCACCCTTGCCCGGCGTCACACCGCCCACCATTTTGGTGCCGTAGGCAATTGCCTGCTCGGAGTGGAATGTGCCTTGTGAGCCAGTAAACCCCTGGCAGATGACTTTAGTGTCTTTATTTATAAGTATGCTCATTATTTACCCTCCGCGGCCTTGACGACTTGCTGGGCAGCGTCGGTCAGACTGGTTGCAGCGATGATGTTCAGCCCACTGTCGGCCAGTGCCTTGGCGCCCAGGTCCGCGTTGTTGCCTTCCAGGCGAACCACAACAGGCACTTTGACGCCGACTTCTTTAACTGCACCGATAATACCTTCAGCGATCATGTCACAGCGCACAATGCCACCGAAGATGTTGACCAGCACCGCCTTGACGTTGTCGTCCGACAGAATGATCTTGAATGCTTCAGTAACGCGCTCTTTGGTCGCGCCGCCGCCCACGTCAAGGAAGTTGGCGGGCTGGCCACCGTGCAGATTGACGATATCCATGGTGCCCATGGCCAGGCCCGCGCCATTCACCATGCAACCGATATTGCCATCCAGTGCCACGTAGTTCAGTTCAAAGCTGGCCGCATGCGCTTCGCGCGGATCGTCCTGTGACGGATCGTGCATCTCACGCAGTTTGGGCTGACGGTACAGCGCATTGCCATCGATACCCAGCTTGGCATCCAGACAATGCAGATTGCCGTCTTCCTTGATGACCAGTGGGTTGATTTCCAGCAGTGCCAGGTCGTAGTCGGCAAACAGTTTTGCCAGTCCCAGGAAGATGTTGGTGAACTGCTTGACCTGATCACCTTTTAATCCGAGCTGAAACGCCAGGTCGCGACCCTGATAGGGTTGTGCGCCGACCAGTGGATCAACCGTTGCCTTGAGAATTTTCTCGGGCGTGTCATGAGCCACTTTTTCGATTTCGACACCACCTTCGGTGGATGCCATGAATACAATTCGACGTGAAGAGCGATCCACAACTGCGCCCAGATAAAGCTCCTGTGCGATGTCAGTGCAGGATTCAACCAGAATTTTGCTGACTGGCTGGCCATTGGCGTCAGTCTGGTAAGTCACCAGGCGTTTGCCCAGCCACTGTGCAGCGAATGCTTTGGCATCTTCACGGCTCTTGATCAGTTTGACACCGCCCGCTTTACCACGACCACCTGCGTGCACCTGGGCCTTGACGACCCACATATCACCGCCAATCTTGTCACAGGCTTCTGCTGCAGCTTCCGGCGTATCAACAGCATAACCCTTGGAAACAGGCAACCCGTATTCAGCGAACAACTGCTTGCCTTGATATTCGTGTAGATTCATTCTGTAGTTCCTCTGTTATGAAAACGCACGAATCAATTGCGCTTACGTTTATTGGCAGCATGGATGGCATGACCGCCAACAGCCAATGCTGCTTCGTGCACTGCTTCCGACAGGGTCGGATGTGAAAACATGGTCAGTCCGAGATCTTCGGCGCTGGCACTGAACTCCATGGCAATCGCCACCTGCTGCACAAGATCAGCGGCACTTGGGCCAATGATATGTGCGCCCAGCACGCGATCGGTTTTGGCATGAGCAATCAGCTTGACCAGGCCGGCTGTATCGTTAGCCGCCATGGCGCGGCCATTGATGCTGAACGGGAAGGTGCCGACATTGTATTCAACGCCCTCGTCCTTCAGTTGCTGTTCCGTTTTGCCAACCCAGGCAATCTCCGGGTGTGTGTAGATAACAAAAGGCACCAGGTCGTAGTTGACCTGGGTTTTTTTGCCGGCGATACGCTCGGCAACCATGACGCCCTCTTCCATTCCCTTGTGTGCCAGCATCGGGCCGCGTACCAGATCACCAGCTGCCCAGACACCATCAACGGATGTTGCACACTGGTCATTGACGACCACAAAACCGCGCTTGTCGAGTTCAACACCACAATCATCAGATAACAGATTGGCAGAAACCGGGCGACGACCAACGGCAACAATCAGCTTGTCAAACACAATTTCCTGATCGCCGTCTTTGTCGGTGTAGTTGACTGTGACAGTTTTGTTCTTGCCCCTGCCACCGATTTTGCTGCCGGTAACCTTGCTGGACAATTTGATATCCAGTCCCTGCTTTGCAAACACCTTGGCGGCTTCTTTCGCAACCTGGGTGTCGACAGCCGGCAGGAATGTATCCATGGCCTCGATCACAGTCACTTCAGATCCAAGGCGCGCCCAGACACTGCCCAGCTCAAGACCAATTACACCTGCTCCGATCACGCCCAGTCGTTTGGGAACTGCGGAGAACTCAAGCGCGCCAGTAGAGTTGACAATGGTTTCCTGATCAACAGGCGTTGGCGGAATATCAATCGGCTCGGAACCTGCGGCCAGAATGATGTGATCGGCCTCCAGTTCCTGCTTGCTGCCGTCAGCTGCAGTGACTTCCACTTTTTTGCCTTTCAGCAATTTACCGGCGCCCTGAATGCCTTCCACCTTGTTGGCGGCAAACAGACCTTTCACTCCCTGGGTAAGCTGTTTGACGATTTTGTCCTTGCGGCCGATCATCTCCGGCACATCAATTTCAATCTTGTCCAGTTTGATGCCGTGTACGGCAAAATCATGACTGGCTTCTGCGAATTTGTGCGACGAATCCAGCAGCGCTTTTGACGGAATGCAGCCCACGTTGAGGCAGGTGCCACCATACACCGGGTCATTCTTGTCATCGTGCCACTTCTCAACACAGGCTGTTTTCATGCCCAGTTGTGCGCATCGAATGGCTGCTACATAACCAGCCGGTCCGGCACCTATTACCACTACATCGTATTTCTTGCTCATAATATTTCCTGCCCACTTGTCTGTCAGTTGCCGATCTCTTAAGCGCGTGAGCCACAGCGCATTGATTGCTGTGGCTCACGGAGCGCGGACTGAATAGCTGATATCCGCGTGACGCCCTGTTGTCAGATCTCCAGAAGAATTCTGGCGGGATCCTCCAGCAGGTCCTTGATAGTCACCAGAAACTGCACTGCCTCTTTGCCGTCAATCATGCGGTGATCATAGGATAGTGCCAGATACATCATTGGTAAAATTTCAACTTTACCGTTGACCGCCATTGGTCGTTCCTGAATCTTGTGCATACCCAGTATGGCTGTCTGAGGAGGATTCAGAATGGGTGTGGAAAGCAGCGAACCAAACACGCCGCCATTGGATATGGTAAAGGTGCCGCCTGTCATTTCATCGATTGACAGCTTGCCGTCTTGTGCCTTGTTGCCATACTCACGGATTTTGGCTTCCACCTGAGCCAGGCTCATGTGATCGGCATTGCGCAACACAGGCACGACCAGCCCGCGCGGAGACGACACAGCTACACCGATATCCTGGTAGCCGTGGTAGACAATATCACTGCCATCGATTGATGCATTGACCGCGGGGTAGCGCTTAAGTGCTTCAACGCAGGCGCGTACAAAGAAAGACATGAATCCGAGGCGCACACCATCGTGTACTTTCTCAAACTGATCCTTGTAGCGCGATCGCAGCGCCATGACTGGTGCCATGTTCACTTCATTGAAGGTGGTCAGCATTGCTGTAGACTGGGAAGCCTGCAGCAGCCGTTCCGCCACTTTGGCGCGCAGCCGGCTCATCTGTACACGTTCTTCAACACGACCGGATGACATGTCTGTGCCAGACGGCATTTCCCGTGAATAACCCGCAGAGGTGGACTTGCTTGCACCTGCGCCCTCTATTGCATTCAGCACATCTTCCTTGGTGACTCTGCCGTCCTTGCCGGTTCCACTGATTTCGCCTGCTTTCAGGCCGTGTTCTTCAGCAAGCTTTTTGGCAGCCGGGCTGAGCGCCGGCGCATCGCCCTGAGCGGACGTTTTGGCCGCAGGTTCTGCAGCCGCAGCTCCTTTATCCGAACTGGCTTTATCCGAACTGGCTGATTCGGTTTTTGCTGATGTGTCAGCAGACTTGCCGGCATCCGCTGCAGCCCCTTCGGCAACCAGTGCTATCAGCTCATTGCTGACGATGGTATCACCTGTATCCTTGACGATCTTTTCAAGCACGCCATCTGCCGGTGAGACAACTTCAATGACGACTTTGTCGGTCTCAATATCGACAAGCAATTCATCACGTTTGACTGCATCACCGGGCTTTTTGTGCCAGCTGGCAATGGTACCGTCAGGTACAGATTCCGGCAGTTGTGGTGCTTTGATCTCAATAGCCATTTTTATTCCTTACACATTCATGTGTCATGATTATCGTTTGCTAACTAATTAATCCAGGTCGCCCAGCGCCTGTTCGAGAAATGCGTTCAGTTGCTGCAAATGCAGTTCCGGATAGCCTGCAGCTGCTGCAGCTGATGCTTCCCGGCCGGCGTAACGCAAGCTGATTCCCGAGTACAGTGTCTGGATGACATTGCGCATATGATGCTGACTGGAATACCAGGCCCCCTGATTCATGGGCTCTTCCTGACACCAGACAACATCCCTGACGTTTTTGTACAACTCCATGTTCGCGCGCAGATCACTTTCCGGGAATGGATACAGCTGTTCCAGACGAATGATTGCGACATTGTCTATCTCGCGCTTTGTTCGTTCGGCGCGAAGGTCGTAGTACACTTTGCCGGAACAGAGTATGACTCTCTGGACGTCATCGGGCTTTATGGAGGCATCGGTTTCTCCGATGACAACCTGGAACGTACCGTTCGCCAATTCTTCCAGCGTCGATGTGGTCTCCTTGTGCCGCAGCAGACTCTTCGGGGACATCACAATCAGTGGCTTGCGCAACGGGCAGAGCACCTGACGGCGCAACATGTGGAAGACCTGTGCGGAAGTAGTCGGCAAACACACCTGAATATTGTGTTCGGCACAGAGTTGCAGGAACCGCTCCAGGCGCGCTGACGAGTGTTCCGGACCCTGTCCTTCATAGCCGTGCGGCAGCAACATGGTCAGGCCGCAGAGACGCTGCCATTTATGTTCGCCGCTGGTTATGAACTGATCGATAACAACCTGCGCCGAGTTGGCAAAATCACCAAACTGGGCTTCCCATATCACCAGCGCGTTCGGCATTGTTGTGGCGTAACCGTATTCGAATGCCAGCACAGCTTCTTCTGACAACAGCGAATCATAGATACAGAACATTTTCGGATCGCTTACCAGCGATCGCAACGGTATGTATTCCTGCTCACTGTCCTGATCGCGCAGGACTGCATGGCGATGCGAGAACGTGCCACGGCCGACATCCTGACCGGTGATACGAATACGATTGCCTGTGGTCAGTACGCTGGCGTATGCCAGAGTCTCGGCAAATCCCCAGTCAACCGGCAATTCACCGTCGGCCATTTTCTGGCGGTCATCTGCAATTTTCTGCACCTGACGATGCAGCTTGAGATCGTCCGGCAGAGTGGTAATCTTTTTGGCCAGAGCTTTCAGTGACTCAAGCTTGATGGTGGTGTTGTAGTGCGGACTCCAGGTGTGGCCCAGATAGGGATTCCAGTCCACAAACATCTCAACATTCGGCTCTTTTATCAGGCTTTTGACAACATGCGCACCGGTGTCCAGCGCATTACGATAGGAGCTGTTGAGCTCATCTATCTCTTCAGTTGTTGCAATGCCTGCCGTAATCATTTTTTCCGCATACAGCGCACGTGTAGTCAGGTGCTTGCGAATTTTCTGATACATCAGAGGCTGGGTAGATGCAGGCTCATCCGTCTCGTTATGTCCGCGACGGCGGTAACAGACCAGATCTATCACCACATCCTTTTTGAATTCATAACGGAAATCAAGTGCGAGCTGGGTTACAAAAAGCACCGCCTCAGGGTCATCCGCATTCACGTGAAAAATGGGTGCCTGCACCATTTTTGCCACATCAGTACAATACTCGGTTGATCGCGCATCATCCTGCCGGCTGGTAGTAAACCCCACCTGGTTATTGATGATCAGATGTACCGTTCCGCCGGTACCATAGGCACGGGTCTTGGACATCTGGAAGGTTTCCATCACAACGCCCTGGCCGGCGAATGCGGCATCGCCATGTATGCTCACCGGTATTACCGCATGGCCAAGATTGTCCTTGCGGCGATCCTGACGTGCACGCACCGATCCTTCGACCACCGGAGATACTATCTCCAGGTGAGACGGGTTGAATGCCATCGCCAGATGCACTTCTCCGCCCGGTGTCATGATATTGGAAGAGAACCCCTGGTGATACTTCACATCGCCTGAACTTGTGTACTTGGCGCGGCCTTCAAATTCACTGAACAGATCTGCAGGGTTCTTGCCAAGAATATTGACCAGCACATTCAGACGGCCACGGTGAGCCATGCCAATCACGACTTCCTTTACACCGTAACTTCCGGCTCGCTGGATAAGTTCGTCAAGCAGCGGTATCAGGCTTTCGCCGCCTTCCAGACCAAACCGTTTGGTGCCCGGATATTTGGAATCCAGATGCTTTTCCAGTCCTTCAGCGGCGCTCAGGCGCTCCAGCAAATGACGCTTTACCTCATCACTGAATCCGGGGTTGCCATGTTTGGGTTCAATGCGTTTCTGTATCCACTGCTTTTGCGCCAGATCCACGATATGCATGAACTCATATCCGATCGAACCACAGTAGATTTTTTCCAGTACATCAACAATTTCACGCAGCGTTGCGGTGTCACGATTGATGTGCAGGGATCCGGTCTGAAACACTGTTGAGTTGTCGGCCGGAGAAAGATTATGAAAGTCGAGCTCAAGATCAGGAACCCGCTCTCTGTGCATCAGGGCCAGAGGATCAAGGGCGGCCTTTTGATGACCACGGACCCGGTAGGAGCTGATCAGGTGCAGTACCTGTACCTGCTTGTTCTCATGCTCGGAGTTGACGACAACATCATTGCTGAGCACAGGCATAAACCGACTGGTTTTGCCAAGGCGGCGGAAGTACTCCTGGATCTCGCGATGAGATACATCCGCCTGCGGCTGCTCCGCAATTTTGGGCAGTGTATCGAAGTAGTTGCGCCACTCGTCGGGCACCTGCTCCGCATTTTTCAGGTACAGGTCATACAGCTGTTCAACGTATTCCGCATTGCCACCAGACAGATGGCCACTGCTCCACATTAACTCCATGATGCTGTCATGCATATTTTAAGATTCCTGAATTAAAAGAAACACCGCTTACAGCACCGCCTTTTGAGCAATGCTGCCGGTATCCCTCTTCAATTATTACTGTTATCAAGCACCACGATCGAGCAACATATGACGAATATGACCAATTGCCTTGGTCGGGTTCAGACCTTTCGGACATACGGCCACACAATTCATGATGCCACGGCAGCGAAACACGCTGAACGGATCTTCCAGTCCTGCCAGTCGTTCCTCGGTAGCGGTATCCCTGCTGTCAGCAAGGAAACGGTAGGCCTGCAACAAACCGGCCGGACCGATAAACTTGTCAGGGTTCCACCAGAATGACGGACAGTTTGTGCTGCAGCATGCACACAGAATACATTCATACAGCCCGTCCAGCTTGGCTCGATCCTCTGGCGACTGCAGTCGTTCGATGGCGGGCGCCGGCGTGTCGTTGACCAGGAACGGATTTACCTTCTCGAACTGCCTGTAGAATATACTCATGTCCACAACCAGGTCGCGTACGACCGGCAGGCCTGGCAATGGTCGCAGGATCAGTTTGCCCTTTTTGGCAACTGCAGAGACTGGCGTAATACAGGCAAGACCGTTGGTACCATTGATGTTCATGCCGTCGGAGCCGCATACACCCTCGCGGCACGAACGACGGTAGCCCAGCGTGGGATCCTGATTCTTGATCAGTTGCAGCACGTCAAGCACCATAAGATCCTTGCCTTCCGGCAACTCGATCTGATAGTCACGCATGGACGGTTTGCTGTCAGTTTCCGGGTTGTAGCGATAAACACTGACTAACACGTTAGTTCACCTTTTCGCAGTATCTGAATTAGTAGGTACGAATCATGGGTTCAAATTTATCAACCGTTTTGGGCGCAAAATTGACCGATCTTTTGGTTACCTTGCGTTCAGCCGGGTGATACATGGAATGACACAGCCAGTTCTCATCGTCGCGTTCCTGGAAGTCTTCACGGGCATGTGCACCACGGCTCTCAGTCCGTATTTCGGCAGCCAGGGCAGTTGCTTCAGCCACTTCAAACAGGTTTTCCAGTTCCAGCGCCTCAATACGGGCAGTATTGAATGCGTTGCTCTTGTCTTCCAGTTTGACGTTGGCAATACGCGGGCGCAGCGCTTCAAGTTTCTGCACACCTTCGCGCATGAAATCACCGGTACGGAATACGCCAAAATGATTCTGCATGATGGTTTGCAGCTCGGCGCGCAATTCGGACACTCTTTCACCTTCAGTGCTGTTGTTCAGCCGGTGCAGGCGTCCCATGGATTGCTCGACATCTGACTCAGAAGCCTTGCGATAATCGATACCCTGACCCAGCATGGACTCAATGTGCATGCCGGCTGCACGCCCGAAGACCACCAGGTCCAGCAGCGAATTGCCGCCCAGGCGGTTAGCGCCATGAACTGACACACAGGCTACTTCACCCACCGCGAACAGGCCGGGGATCTGCACATCCTCGCCCTTTGCGTTCTGGGTGATGGCCTGGCCATGTATATTGGTAGCGATGCCACCCATCATGTAATGACAGGTCGGGATAACGGGGATGGGTTCCTTGACCGGATCAACGTGAGCAAACGTGCGCGACAGTTCCAGAATACCCGGCAATTTCTCATTCAGTACTTTCTCGCCCAGGTGGTCGAGTTTCAGCATGACGTGATCAGCGTTGGGACCACAGCCTTTGCCGGCAATGATTTCCTGAATCATGGAGCGGGCAACAACATCGCGGCCGGCAAGATCCTTGGCATTGGGTGCATAACGCTCCATGAAGCGCTCGCCATCCTTGTTGATCAGATAACCACCTTCGCCACGACAACCTTCGGTTACCAGTGTACCTGCACCATAGATGCCGGTCGGGTGGAACTGCCACATCTCCATGTCCTGTACGGGATATCCGGCGCGCAATGCCATGCCAATGCCGTCACCGGTATTGATCAGCGCATTGGTGGTCGACGCGTAGATACGCCCTGCTCCGCCCGTGGCCAGGACGGTCGCTTTTGACTGCACATATACAGTTTCACCAGTTTCAATACAGATCGCGATGACACCAACAACGACACCGTCCTGGTTGCGAACCAGATCCACGGCATACCATTCGTTAAAGAAAACTGTCTTGTTTTTCAGGTTGCCCTGATAGAGTGTGTGCAGCAATGCATGGCCGGTCCGGTCAGCTGCGGCGCAAGTGCGGGCTGCCTGGCCACCCTTGCCAAAATTCTTGGACTGGCCGCCGAATGGGCGTTGATAAATACGTCCATTTTCAGTTCGGGAAAACGGCAGTCCCATGTGCTCCAGCTCAAACACCGTTTTCGGCCCCTCGCTGCACATATACTCGATAGCGTCCTGATCGCCGATGTAGTCGGAGCCCTTGACGGTGTCGTACATGTGCCAGCGCCAGTCATCATTCGGGTCATCACTGGCAATTGCGCAGGTGATGCCACCCTGTGCAGACACAGTGTGAGAACGTGTCGGAAACACTTTTGTAATAACAGCCGTGTTGTATCCGGATTGCGACAGCTGCAGAGCTGCACGCATACCTGCGCCGCCTCCGCCAACAATCACTGCATCAAACGAAATAGTACGCATACCGCTCATTTATAGTCCCCACAGAATCTGGATACCCCAAACGAGGTAGATGAAAATCAAAAGTACACAGGCGGCCTGGAACAGGAACCGGATAACCGTTCCCCTGCTGCCGATCATGTAGTTATTCAGATAGTCTGTAGCAACTGTCCACATGCCAATCCAGGCATGAGCGCACAACGCCAGCAGTGCTGCCAGACTGGCAATGCGCATCCAGGTGGTGCTGAACAGGGCATGCCATTCAGCATAGCCCAGGTCTGGTGTCATCACCATGAACCCGAGCAGGCCCACAAAATAAATGCCCAGGATCACCGCGCTGACGCGCTGGATAACCCAGTCCGACAAGCCATTACGGCTCAGATTCATTACATTTTTTACCATGTCTACCATATCCAGAACCCCGCAGCGATGATGGCCACCGCCGATACGATGATAACCAGGCGGGCCCCGGTGACACCGCCTTCAAGCGTTTCGCCGATGCCCATATCCATGATCAGGTGCTTGATGCCGGCAATCAGGTGATACAGCAAACCTGCCACGATCGCCCACAGCACAAATTTGAACACAGGAGCACTCAGCCATTGCTGCACATTGCCGAAACCCTGCTCGGAACGCAGAGACTCGGCCAGCAGAAACAGCAGGACGGCAACGCCGGCAAAAATAAATACGCCAGAGATTCGATGCAGGATCGATGTAATTGCCGGAAGCGGGAAATGGATTTTTTGTAGTTCAAGATTCTTGGGTCTGTTGTCTTTCACTGGTAACCATTTATCGTCTGGCCCGGAATCGGGCTCGGTTGCTGATACGACCATTGCCACAAGCTCAGGATGCAGCACTGATCAACCTCCGGAGAGTCTGGACAAGGCAAGAACCTGCTCAGGCGCTTCGTTGACTGGACCGATAAATTCGATATCGGAAGTTCAGGCGACGAGTATAGACTTGTAACAACTGAAATACAATAAAACCACCCTCTCAGAGGCCTGTTTGGCATGCAAATATGACAATACATTGTCAGTGAGAAATTTTTGTCGACTTTAGGGGGTAATCACAAACCGGTTTATGATAGAGTACGCGTTTTGCCGCTGGCTCCCTGCTCGACCCAAATATCCGAATCAGGATCCGCCTCAGGATCTTAAAGTTGACCGGTTTCAGCCGGACTACAACTGCCGGCAGCTGGAAGTTTATCAGTCAGGAGTACACTATGAGTGAACAAAAAAAGGCCCTTTTAAACCTGGCCAGCAGCCAGGAAGCAATTGAGCTTCCGGTACTTGAAGGTACAATCGGTCCGGCTGTAGTTGATGTCCGCGGACTGGTCTCCAACGGCGTCTTTACCTACGACCCCGGCTTTATGTCAACCGCATCCACCGAATCCTCGATTACCTATATTGACGGTGATGCCGGCGTGCTCCTGCATCGTGGTTACCCGATTGATCAACTGGCAGAGCATTCCGACTATCTTGAGACCTGTTATCTGCTGCTCAACGGCGAGCTGCCGGATGCGGCACAAAAACAGGCGTTTGTAGATGAAGTGACCCAGCACACCATGGTGGACGCGCAGATTGCGAATATTCTTGACGGATTTCAGCGCAATGCACACCCGATGGCGGTAATGATTTCATTGACAGGGGCGCTCGCAGCCCTTTACCACGAGACGCTTGATATAGACAATGCAGAGGATCGGCGACTCGCAGCCATCCGTCTGATAGCAAAAATGCCAACGCTTGCTGCAATGACCTACAAGCACTCGATTGGCCAGCCTTACATGTCCCCGCTCAACTCTCTCAGTTATTCAGAAAATTTCCTCCATATGATGTTTGGTGTCCCTGCCAACAAGCCTGAGGTCAGCCAGGTGCTTGCTAAAGCCATGGATGTAATTTTCCTGCTGCATGCGGATCATGAGCAGAATGCTTCAACGTCCACCGTTCGACTTGCGGGATCCACAGGCGCTAACCCTTACGCCTGCATTGCATCTGGTATTGCAGCTCTGTGGGGGCCTGCCCATGGCGGCGCCAATGAGGCTGTGCTGAAAATGCTGAACGAGATAGGTGATGAATCCCGCATCGAAGAGTTCATAGGCCGCGCCAAGGACAAGGATGACCCCTTCCGGTTAATGGGTTTTGGTCATCGTGTGTACAAGAATTTTGATCCGCGCTCCAAGGTTATGCGCAAGATATGCGATGAAGTACTGGCTGACCTGGGTGTGGAAAACGATCCTCTGTTCAAAATTGCCCGACGACTGGAAAAGATCGCACTGGAAGATCAGTATTTCATAGACCGGAAATTATATCCGAATGTGGATTTCTACTCGGGCATCATTCTCAAGGCCATCGGTATCCCGACTGGCATGTTCACAGTGATTTTTGCCCTTGGCCGGACACCCGGCTGGATATCACATCTGAACGAAATGCTGGGCAGCTCGTATAAAATTGGTCGACCCCGTCAATTGTACACCGGATCACCCAAGCGCGATTACCCTGCCTGATCAACGCGACACGCAACAAGCAGACAACAAAAAAGGCGATCAAGTAGTTGATCGCCTTTTTTGTTTACAAATTTGGTGGAACAAATTTGGTGGAGCTAAGCGGGATCGAACCGCTGACCTCAACACTGCCAGTGTTGCGCTCTCCCAGCTGAGCTATAGCCCCTCACATAACACTCCGCTTCCTGCAGAGACCGCGCATTTTAGGCATCCCCCCCCCACCTGTCAATGCCCGTAGCGTGTTATTTTCGCCATGAAACTCAATCAGTTTCCGGTACGGTAAATGCCTGCAACTGCTGAAAGGTTTTTTCCAGCGTTTTTGTTTCCTTCTTTGACACACCACCCAGCACGTCAATCGCAGCTCTCAATCTGGCACGCGTAATATCCAGGCCCAGTATCGCTATCGCATCAATCACCGAGACTGAGACTGATTTGCCGGTTATAGCCACGAACAGGGGGTAGAGGGCGTCACGAATCTTCAGCCCCTTGAAACTGGCCAGATGCTGGCAGACAGCCTGCACGGCGTCACGGTTCATGTCCGGCAGCACCTCCAGTTGCCAGGCCAGCAACTGCAGCAACTCCCTGCTTTGGGATTGATCAAGTTGTTTGTGTGCAAAATCTTCAGCTTTGAGCGGCAACAGCCCGCTCAGGAAAAATCCTGCCAGCGGCACAACATCACTGAAGCGTTCCACACGTTCCTTGACCAGCGGGATGATGCTGCGCAATTTTTCCTGATCAAACGCCCAGCGGGTAAACAGTTCGGCAAAGAGCTCGCCATCAAGATTTTCCCTGATGTACTTGCCATTGAGCCAGTTCAGTTTTTCCACATCAAATACCGGCCCACCCAATGACACTCTGTTGATATCAAAGGACTGCTGCATCTCATCAAGTGAGAACTTCTCCCGACCATCAGGCATGGTCCAGCCCATCATGCCCAGATAGTTGACCAGCGCCTCCGGCAGATAACCCATGTCTCGATAATAGTTGATGCTGGTTGGGTTTTTGCGCTTGCTCAGTTTGCTCTTGTCAGTATTTCGCAACAGGGGCATATGACAGAACTCGGGCGCATCCCAGCCGAAATGCTGGTAAAGCAACAGATGTTTGGGTGTCGAATTGATCCACTCCTCACCGCGAATGACGTGTGTTATTTCCATCAGATGGTCATCTACCACGTTGGCAAAATGATAGGTGGGCAGATGATCGGATTTCATCAGCACCTGCATATCTATCTGCTCCCAGTTGATGCGAATCTCGCCGCGCAGACGATCCTGAAACACACACTCACCAGTCTCGGGTACTTTCATGCGAATGACATGTGGTTGTTTTTCAGCCAACCGCGCCGCAATCTCGGCCGCACTTAGCTGCGTGCAATGCCCGTCGTAACCCGCCGTCTGCCTGTTGGCCATTTGCTCAGCCCGAAGAGCATCAAGACGCTCCGCAGTGCAGAAACAACGGAATGCGTGACCTTTGTCCAGTAGAATCCCGATGTGCTCACGATAGATGTCACTGCGCTGGCTTTGCCGGTAGGGCCCGTGAGGTCCACCAATGTCCGGTCCCTCATGCCAGTCCAGGCCCAGCCATCGCAGAGCGCGCAGTATGTCCTGTTCGGATCGTGCCGTACTGCGTGACTGATCAGTATCCTCGATTCGCAGAATAAACTCGCCGTCATGCTGTCTGGCAAAACAACGATTAAACAATGCAATATAGGCGGTACCAACATGCGGATCGCCGGTTGGCGATGGCGCGATTCGCGTTCGTATTCTGGACATGGAACTGCTGTGCATAACACTCCTGACAGGCTCAATGGATTATTCAGCTGCAAAAACTGGATTATACGCCATGGAGACAGCAAGCTCCACGCTCCGCCACGGACGGTTTATTGATATAATGCGGCCATGAACACAGCAACAGGCCTTAAGGCCGACACAGACTCTTGTAACGGTAACCCGATGACCTCACCGGATCATCGGTTCTGCATAGCGCCCATGCTGGACTGGACAGATCGCCATGAGCGCTACTTCCTCCGGTTGCTCAGCCGGCATGCCCTGCTTTACACGGAAATGGTAACCACTGGCGCAATCATTCATGGCGACCGGCATCGCCACCTTGACTTCAACGCGGCGGAGCATCCGGTGGCCCTGCAGTTGGGTGGCAGCGATCCGGACGATATGGCCCGTTGCGCCGAGGCAGCGCAGGAATTTGGCTATGACGAAGTAAACATCAACATCGGTTGTCCCAGCGATCGGGTGCAGTCCGGCAAATTCGGCGCATGTCTGATGGCAGAGCCCGAGCTGGTAGCGCAATGTGTGAGCGCCATGAAGGCAGTAACAGATCTCCCGATAACGGTAAAATCAAGAATTGGCATAGACGATCAGGACAGTGACGGATTTTTGCAGCAATTTATTGAGGCTATCGCAGCAGCAGGTTGCCGTACCTTTATAGTTCATGCGCGCATTGCGGTACTGAAGGGTTTGAGTCCAAAAGAAAATCGCGATATTCCGCCACTAAATTATGAACGCGTATACCGTATGAAAGCGCTGTATCCGGAACTGGAAATTGTCATTAATGGTGGTCTGACGACCCTGCAGCAATGCCATCAGTGTCTGCAATACACTGATGGTGTTATGGTGGGTCGTGAGGCGTATCAGAATCCTTATATGCTAGCCCGGGTTGATAATGATATGTTTGATGCAAACGCCAGCATCCCCGGCAGAGCTGAAATACTTGCTGCCTACCTGCCCTATGTACGCGACGAACTGGCACGGGGCACGGCATTACAGCACATGACACGGCATATCCTGGGAATTTACAAGGGAGAGCCCGGAGGCCGCCTGTTCCGTCGACATCTTAGTGAAAATGCATTTCGCAGGAATGCCGGTATTACAGTGCTCGAGGACGCAATTGCACAGGCAGAAAATTCATTGCAGAGAGAGGAACAGAGTGCATGATAGCTGCAATCAAACAGTTTTTTGACAAACAACTTTTTTCGCCGGAACAGGAAAGCGCAACAGACCGTGTTTGCAGGTTACAACTGGCAAGTGCCGCGCTGATGATAGAGCTGTTAAAAACTGACCGGCATATTGATGAACGCGAAACGCAGGCTCTGCGCTCGATACTGCAGGACACCTTTGCAATCCCTGCCGGGCAGCTTGAAGAAATAATTCAGCTTGCCGAGCAGGAATCCCATGCGTCGGTATCATTATACGAATTTACCAGTCTGGTTAACGAGCACTACTCGTACGACGAAAAAGTCCAGCTTGTCAGCAATCTGTGGCAGGTGGCACTGGCTGATGATCATCTGGACAAATACGAAGAACAGATGATACGAAAGACGGCGGATTTAATCTATGTATCTCATAGCGATTTTATCCGTACCAAACTGCAGGTTCGCGATGCGCACCAGCGTTCCGGGAAGGCTTAATCCCAGCCATCCCATTCATCATCCCATGAATCATCAACTTCACCATCTGTCACCAGATATTCCCGTTGTGCAGAATACGCTTCACGGGTAAATATATAGGGATCACCAAGCATGAGGGCATCAACCGCCAATCCTGCTACGCGCCGGTCAAGTTGCTCCAATGCAAACGCCGTATTGCGAATGCGGATATTGTCCTGATGATTGATGGGGTTGGTTGCAGTATCTGCGAACAGCCCAAGAGAATCGCGTAGATTACTCGGGCCGAAAAGCGGCAATACCACGTAGGGGCCAGGGCCGACTCCCCAGGTGCCCAGGGTCTGGCCGAAGTCTTCATCATTTTTAATAAATCCGATACTGGTAGCAACATCCAGTACACCACCCAGTCCGACGGTCGTATTGATCATGATGCGGCCGGTATCATTTGCAGCGGCACTCAGCTTGAACTGCAGCAGATTGTTTGCCAGCACACTGATATCACCAATATTGGCAAAGAAGTTACTCACCCCTCTTCGCGCAGGCACCGGCACATACTTCATGTAACCCGTGGCGGCGGGGCGAAGAAAATGTTCGTCCATGAATTCGTTAAAGGCATGAACTCTGAGATTTACCGGCTCCCACGGGTCATAGACAGACTCGGCCGCTGTCGATGTTGCGCTGAACAGCGACATGGACAGGAGCAGTCCCAGGTTCATCATCGCAGACTTGTTCATGAAATTTCACCAGCTGTATTGCAAAGGGCCGCCATTATCCCAGATTAGGTCCTTTGTGAATATCCCCCGCACGGGTATGTTCCAGCATCCGCATCAGGCGTTTTTCCGATACCGGGCCACGAGTGCCAAGGTTCTGTGCGAAGAACGATACCCGCAGTTCCTGCAGCAGCCAGGGGAACTCCGGCAATGCCTCTGGCATGGCGTCGTGCAATCCCTGCCAGCTGTTTTCCAGTTTTTTGACGCTATTACCCAGTTGCCTGTCTTTCTCCACCTGTCCTGGCAATTTTTCCAGCCTTGTGTGAATACCTTTCAGGTAACGCGGATACTCCCGCAGCCAGTCGGCAGGTACCGATTCCGGAAAATTGTCCGCAAACAGAGCATTCAGCTGGTTTGTGATATCGGCAGCGGCGTCAGGAAATCGTTTGGCAAGCGGTGCCAGGAGTTGCCGGATATCATAATTTATGGAATAACTTTCCTCCAGTAAACGGCACAATCGCCCAGCCACGTTCATCAGGTCACTTTTGCCACGCGTCAGTTGCTGTTCAAACTCATCCCTGTTACGCGGTCGTTTTGCGGAAACGTCAAAGCTGAGCCGGTACACCGTCAATAATGATGCTTCAAGCCAGGCATGACCGTGCGCGATCAGCTTCAGACCCAATTTCTTTTGCACCGCCTTCAGCATGTCAAGAATCAGGTTTTTTTGCTGCGGGGTACGCAACATATAGAGTCTGGCAAGCCCGCGCTCATTCAGCCGGTCAGCGAGCGCCCGGGTATCGCACAGAACCACATCAACACTGTCACCGGCATCCTGCAGGGCCGGAAAACGTAATAATTTTACTCCCCGTTCAATCTCCACCTGCTCCGGCAGTTCTGCAATACGCCAGTCTTTGAGGTTTTTTTGTTCCAGCGGATGAACAGCCAGCTCACTCCCCTTAGCCCGGTCAGAATTTGCTGCCTGGCTGATAAACTGTTCTTTTAATGCTGTCAGATTCTGACCTTTGGCCAACTCACGGCCGTTGTTATCCACCACCTTCAGAAAAGGACGCAGATGCGCAGGCACGGCGTCATCATCCCAGGCATCAGTCGGGATCTGGACACGTTTCTGGCGCCATGCCTGCTCGGTCAGCAGGCGGGTCAATTGAGGACGGGTTTCGGTGACATCCGACAATGCCTTGCTGACAAACTCAGGCACGGGAACAAATTGTTTGCGTAACGCTTTGGGCAGGCTCCTGATCAGCGCCACGCAACGCTCCTGCAATAAGCCCGGCACAGCCCAGTCCAGATCCTGCTGACCCATTTGTGCCAGCAAGGCGGCCGGCACCTCTATGCTGACACCGTCATCGTCACTGCCCGGAGAAAAGCGATAGTCCACCTGCAGCTGGTTACGCTGAACGAGTGTTTTATCGGGAAAATTGCGCTGACTGCTTGCATCGACATCACGTGCCGAGACGTCCTCAAGGCGCATGTGCAAAACCGTACTTTTGGGGTCTGGCTGTTTCCGGCTCCAGCGTTCAAGCGCTGCAGCAGTGCAGATATTTTCCGGCAGGCGCTGGTTATAAAAGTCAGCCAACTGATCTTCACTGACCAGAATGTCCGGACGGCGTTCTTTTTCTTCCTGGCGCCTGACATCAGCAATGAGTTCAATATTATGGCGGTAGAATGGTGCGTTGGTCTGAAGTTCTCCACCAACCAGTGCCTCACGGATAAACAGATCACGTGCCTTGACTGAATCAATACCAGCAAAGGACACTCTGCGTTTCTCTATCAGGACAAGACCAAACAGGGAGACCCGTTCAAATGCCACCACCTCCCCGCGCTTCTTTTCCCAATGTGCCTCAAAATACTCCCGGCGCAGCAGGTGGCTGGCGGCATCAACTACCCATTCAGGCTCTATGCGCGCTGCCAGCGTCGCAAAAAGCCGGCTGGTTTCTATCAGTTCAGCACTCATTATCCATTTGGGTGATTTTCTGGCCAGTACGGATGATGGAAAAAGCGCGAACCTGCGACCACGGCTGCCAGTATAAAGACCATCTGTTCCTTTCTGACCGATCTGGTTCAGTGAACCGGGCAACATGGAACGATGGATCGATTCATAGTCAGGCTTGTAATCAGCGTCGGTCTCTTGTGCCGGCAAACTATGACTGTGTCTGTGGCCCAGCGACTGACAGGCCAGCATCAGTTGCCGGTGTGTTTCCCGCCACTCGCGCAGTCGCAACCAGGACAAAAAATTGTCTTTACAATATTTCCGGAACTGGCTCTGGGACAATTCCTGTCGTTGTAGTTCTACCTCTTGCCATAGAGTAACCCATGACAAAAAGTCGGATTCAGGATGCGCAAATTGCTGGTGGCGTTCGCGTGCCACCTGTCGTTTATCTGCCGGCGTGTCTCGCGGGTCCTGTGCGCTCAGTGCACTGACAATAATCAGCATTTCGTACAGGCTGTTGCGTTTGACAGACTCCAGGAGCATGCGGGAGAGGCGCGGATCAGCCGGCAGTGAGGCCATCGCCCGACCCAGCGGAGTCAGACGTCGGTCCTTGTCAATGGCACCGAGTTCATCCAGCAATCGGTACCCGTCGTTGATTGCGCGGCGGTCCGGCGGCTCAATGAAGGGGAAGCGGTCGATCTCACCGAGTTTAAGTAACAGCATCTGCAGGATAACCGCACTCAAATTTGTGCGCTGAATCTCGGGATCCGTAAACAGGGGGCGACTCAGATAGTCAGCCTCGCTGTACAGCCTGATACAGATACCGCTGGCCACCCGGCCACAGCGCCCTGCCCGCTGATTTGCACTTGCCTGGGAAACCGGTTCAATCGGCAGCCGCTGTACCTTGCTTTGTACACTGTAACGACTGATGCGCGCCATACCACTGTCGATGACGTAACGGATACCCGGTACGGTCAAAGAGGTTTCCGCAACATTGGTTGAAAGTATGATTCGCCGGCCGCGGTGCGGAGCAAAAATACGTTGTTGCTCATTCTGTGTCAGGCGTGCATACAGTGGCAGAATTTCGGTCTGGCGCAACTCAAGCTTTCGCAGCGCCTGCGCCAACTCCCGGATATCCCGTTCTCCACTCAAAAATACCAGTACATCACCGGGCGCCTGCCGGCGATCACGCTCGATTGCGTCAATGGTACGCAGAGCTTTGACAACGCCGCTGTAAAGTACATCATCATCCTTGCTGTCCGAATCAAGTTCCGCAGGATCCTGATAGATGAGCTCTACAGGAAATGTTCGGCCAGAGACGCTTATTATTGGCGCATCGGAAAAGTGTTCGGAGAACTTCTCTACATCAATGGTTGCGGAGGTAATAATAATCTTGAGGTCGCGTCGCTGACGACACAGACGTTTCAGGTAGCCCAGCAGAAAATCAATGTTGAGGCTGCGTTCATGAGCCTCATCTATAATGATGACCTGATATTTTTTTAACAATCGATCCTGCTGGATTTCTGCCAGCAGAATGCCGTCTGTCATTAATTTTATATGCGTAGACGCACTGGTTTTGTCGCTGAAGCGAACCTGGTAGCCAACTCCCTGTCCCAGGGGCAGGTTCAACTCTTCTGCAATGCGTGAAGCAACTGCCCGCGCAGCCAGCCTGCGTGGTTGAGTGTGCCCGATCAGTCCGTCGATACCATAACCAAGTTCAAGACAGATTTTAGGAATTTGTGTCGTTTTGCCCGAACCGGTTTCACCCGCGATCACAACTACCTGATTGTGTTGAATGGCATTCGCAATCTCAACACGTTTTTCTGAAACCGGCAGCTGAGGTGGATACGTGATGTCCAGTTTCATAGTCATGCGCTATTTTTCAGTTTTTTTCAATTCCTGCTCACGTAGTTCACGACGCAGGATTTTGCCAACATTGGATTTTGGCAGATCGTCAGCAAAAACAATTTCCTTGGGCACCTTGTAGGGTGTCAGATTTTCGCGGCAATACGCTTTTACTTCGTCGAGTGTCAGCACCTCATCCCGACGAACCACAAACAGCTTTATCGTTTCGCCACTTTTTTCACTGGGTATGCCAATTGCGGCACTTTCAGCAACACCCGGGTGCGAATTGATGACCTCCTCCACTTCGCTCGGGAACACATTAAATCCGGATACAATAATCAGATCCTTTTTGCGATCCACAATACGAATATAGCCTTCGTCATCAATCGTGGCGTAATCACCCGTCTTGAACCAGCCGTCCTCAGTTATTGACTCGGCAGTTGCCCTGGCGTTTTGCCAGTAGCCCTTCATTACCTGAGGGCCTCGTACCCAAAGCTCTCCCTTCTCGCCAAAGCCGGTATCGTTGCCCTCTTCATCAACGGTTTTTACGTCGGTGCCGGGTACCGGCGGCCCTACTGTACCAATTTTCACTTTGTCGTGAGGATTCACGCTGACAACAGGCGAGCACTCGGTAAGACCATACCCTTCGTAAACCTGACAGCCGGTTACACGCAACCATTCTTCTGCAACACTGATGGTCAATGCCATACCGCCAGCGCCGGTAAAACGCATCTGGCTAAAATCAACCTGTGAAATATCCTTGTGGCGACAAAGGGCCAGAAACAGTGTATTGATACCCACAAAACCATTAATGACAGGAAGCGATTTGAGTGTTTTGATCACACTGTCCAGATCCCGGGGGTTCGGAATAAGTGCGCTCATGTTGCCGGCATATACACCGGCCAGGCAATGAAACATGAATGCATAGGTGTGGTACAGAGGCAGCGGCGCAACGATGACATCTTTACCATCCCGGATCAGGGGTTTGCTGACCTGACGCAGCTGCATCATATTGTGGATCAGGTTGCTGTGGGTCAACATGGCACCTTTGGCCAGACCGGTAGTGCCGCCGGTATACAATACGATCGCTACGTCAGTTCCGCTATCCGGTACAGGCTGCTTATCATCGGGCGTGTGAATGGCGGTCAGCCAGTTGTGCGCTCCCTTAATATGCCATGCCGGCACCATGCGCTTCAGGTACTTCACTGCCGCGTTCATCAGCACTCGTTTGGGCTGCGGTAGCATGTCGGCAATCTGTGTCGTGATAACGCAGGAGATATCTGTATCGGGCAGGATTCTTTCCAGGATATGACAGAAATTCTCCAGTATGATGATCCCTTTAACGCCCGAGTCGGTGAACTGATGTTTCATTTCACGCGCCGTATATAAAGGATTGGTATTGACGATTACCAGACCGGCCCGGGAGGCGGCGACCACCGCAACCGGAAACTGCAACAGATTTGGCAGCTGAATAGCTATCCTGTCGCCAGGCTGCAATCCGCTGTGATTACGCAACCAGGTGGCCATGCCTGCGCTGTACTGGTCCAGGTCACGGTAGGTTATCGTGTGGCCCAGGCAGCAAAACGCAGGTTTGTCTGCGTGGTTGGCAAATGCATGCTCAAACACATCTACCATACACGCAAACTGATCTGCATTCATATCATCTGTATTTGCCAGAGCGGGTGCTGCAAACATGCCGGGTGACTCCCTCAGTATAATTTTATTTGCTAAGTTGTTGCATGGCCTGTTCCAGACCTTTTACGGACATCGGATACATTCTGTCGGCAAGCAACTGCCGGACAACTGCGATTGAATACCCATGTTCCCAATGCTGTTCAGGTACCGGATTGATCCACGCCAGATGTTCATAATGATCTGAAATTCTTTCCATCCAGGTTGCACCGGCTTCGTCATTGTAATGTTCGATGCTGCCACCGACATGAGTGATCTCATACGGAGCCATGGTCGCATCGCCGACAAAAATTACTTTATAGTCGCGTCCGTACTTATGGATAATGTCAAAAACCGAAGTGGTCTCTGTCTGCCGGCGCCGACTCTGCTTCCATACGGATTCATAGATAAAATTATGAAAGTAAAAGTACTCCAGATGTTTGAACTCGGAGCGTGCGGCAGAGAACAGTTCCTCGCAAAGTTGAACGTAGGGGTCCATGGACCCGCCGACATCAAAAAATATCAGCACTTTTACTGCATTGTGGCGTTCCGGAACCATCTTGATATCCAGAAAGCCGGCGTTCCTGGCGGTAGATGAGATTGTATCATCCAGATCAAGTTCATCATGGGCACCGGTGCGGGCAAATTTGCGCAGGCGGCGCATCGCCATTTTTATGTTGCGGGTGCCAATCTCGACAGAGTCGTCCAGATCACGGTAATCCCGCCGGTCCCATACTTTGACTGCCCTGCCCTCGCGTCCTTCTTCCTGACCAATGCGCACGCCTTCAGGATTGAAACCGAACGCACCATAGGGAGAAGTACCGCCGGTACCTATCCATTTGTTGCCTCCCTGATGACGTTCCTTTTGTTCCTCCAGTCGCTTTCGAAACTCTTCCATGAGCTTCTCCAGTCCGCCCATCGCTTCAATCCGGGCACGTTCCTCCTCTGTCAGGGAGTTCTCAAACTGACGCCGCAACCACTCATCGGGAATGGCATCACGCAGCAGATCATCGAGCACTGACAATTCCCTGAAGTAGCGGGAAAAGGCCCTGTCAAACCGATCAAAATGTTTCTCATCCTTGATCAGGCACAACCGGGCCAGCAGATAGAACTGATCCATGTCAGCAAATGCATAGTTCTGCCTGAGGCACTCGAGCAATGTAAACAGCTCGCCCAGCGTAACCGGGATGTTCTCCCTGCGCATTGAATTGAAAAAGCGAATCAACATGGGGTTAACGTTTTGCCCTGTGCATGAAGGCGATCTTTTCCAGCAAATGGACATCCTGTTCGTTCTTGAGCAGTGCGCCGTACAAGGGTGGTATGGCACTTGCGGCATCCTGGTTACGCAGCACTTCTTCAGGTATGTCGTCAGACAAAAGCAGTTTGAGCCAGTCTATCAGCTCGGAGGTTGATGGTTTCTTTTTGAGGCCGGGCACCTTGCGGACATCAAAAAACACATCCATTGCCTGACTGACCAGTGACTTTTTGATATTCGGAAAGTGTACTGCAATGATTTTTTCCATCGTTACCGCATCCGGGAACTTGATGAAATGGAAAAAACAACGCCGCAGGAAAGCGTCCGGCAGTTCTTTTTCATTATTACTGGTAATGATTACAATTGGCCGGTTGCGCGCCTTTATGACCTGACGGGTTTCATAGACATAGAATTCCATCTTGTCTATTTCCAGTAACAGGTCATTGGGAAATTCAATGTCGGCCTTGTCTATTTCATCTATCAGCAATACCACCTGCTTTTCGGACTCGAATGCCTGCCACAGTTTGCCCTTGATAATGTAGTTGGCAATATCATGAACCTTGGGATCGCCAAGTTGGGAATCGCGCAATCTGGAGACAGCATCGTACTCGTAAAGCCCCTGCTGCGCGCGCGTCGTTGATTTGATGTGCCACTGTATCAACTCAAGCCCGAGTGCTTCCGAAATCTGTTCGGCAAGCATGGTTTTACCTGTGCCTGGCTCACCTTTGATCAGCAGCGGTTTCTGCAAACTGATTGCGGCATTGACGGCCATCTGTAAATCGTCGGTGGCGACGTACTCCTGTGTTCCGGTGAATCGCATATTTTCCTCGTTAATGACGGGTTTTTCTTATAAGGCTCCACATCAAGCCCGCAAGTGTGGCTGCCATCACGGCAAGTAGTAGTGGAACCAATCCGCGTATAAACGCATCACCACCCACAGTAATCATGTCCAGGGGGATCACGATCACCGCCGGGGCCATCAGATTCTGTTCCGGCGAGACGTACCACGGTGTATATATCAGCGCAATCATGATGCCTCGCAAGGCGTTGGCCAGCGGCTTGGTCCGGATGATGCCGGTTGCCCGGTAGAACAGCACATAACACAGCGTACCCGCTACCAGATAGATTGCCCAGCTTGTCAGATAACCATAAATATTAACCATGCGCGTCCTGTGCCAACTCCTGTTCTGTACTCATACGTCAGGCCTGTACCCACCGGATGATATGTTCTTCGAGTCCATCCGGGTGCACGTATTCCTCTGAAATCACCTTGTCCGTCACGCAGATGTCGGCCTGTTCCATGGCGACACGTGAACCCGTCAGCAAGGGATGCCACTCTGGCAGAGGTTTATCGAGAAACCTGAGTTTATAGGCACACGTGTCGGGAATCCAGTCAACAGACTCTCTGAGCACATCCATATCGAGTACCAGACATTCCGGCACCAGCACCTGCCGGGTGTCATATGCCTGACACTGGCACTGTTGCTGATCCAGGTAACGACAGACTACCCGTGTATAACTGACCGGTTTGGCGGCGTCGACGTCATCCTGCAACTTTTTCAGGCAGCATCGTGCACAGCCGTCACATAAAGCTTCCCACTCATGTCGTGTCAATTGTTCCAATGGCAGATTCCAGAATCCGTCGCGCAGACTGTGGTCAGACATGACGATTTTTCTCCAGCACAGTTCGCAGACTTTCCTGCAGCAGATCAATTCGCCACTGTTCAGTGTCGGCCGGCCACTTTAGTGGGAATCCGGCAGACAGGCCCTGCTCATTGAGGCGCAAAAACTGGATGAGCACTTTTTTTCGGGCCAGCAGTTCTTCTGCTATTCCCGTGTCCTGTGCGATATGTCGGACAGCCTGTTGTAGTTTTTTTAACAGTAACCGCTGGTCGCGGGTTAGCGGCTGACTTTCAAGGCTCTGCAGAATGGCGGAATCAACAGGTTTGCTGTCTGCAATCAATGCCAGAATGGTTTGTGTATCCTGCTGGTACAGGTTTCGGGACATGTCCTTTATCTGTCGCAACGCGCCGGCACTTTCAGGCATCGCTTCCGCCAGTTGAATCAGATCGCTGTCGCGCGCAATCCAGGTACGTGGTTTGTTGCGGACTCTCGCCTGTTGTTCACGCCATACACACAATGGCTGCAGTGCACCCAGCTGAGTCTCATTGAGTCTCCAGGCAGCGCCCATTTGCAGATACATATCTGTCCAGTTGGATTCGTCTTCAGTCGCAAGTGCAATCTGCCGCATCTTCTCGCATTCTGCCAGCACTATCTGAAGCCGGCCCCGTTCGTCCAGCTGTTGACGTAACTCACTGTATATCAGGGGCAGATAGGCCACATCCAGCGCCGCATAGTCCAGCTGCTGACTGGTCAATGGTCGCTGTAACCAGTCCGACCGGGTCTCCCCTTTGGCAAGCTCTATCCCTGTCAGTTCCCTGACCAGATTCAGGTAGCTGATACTGGCACCATACCCCAGAAATGCCGCGGCTTTCTGCGTATCAAACAGTGGTGCGGGCAGGCATTTGAAAAAATCCAGAAACAGAATCAGGTCTTCGGAACCGGAATGAATGATTTTTACTATGCCGGTATCTGACATCAATGCAATGAACTCATCCCACTCATCTATTTGCAAGGGATCAATAAGGTAGATCTCCTGCCCGGCACCTAGTTGGATCAGTCCCGGCAGCGGGTAAAACGTGTTGACCCTGATAAACTCGGTGTCCAGCGTCAGATAGTCAGACGAGTGCCACCTGGCACAGAGTAATTTCAACTGCTGATTATCGGTTACCAGCTGGTGTTCACCGGATATGTCACTCATGGATGTTTCACTTTACTGGTGCTCATTTCAGGCGCAGGCGCCCGTTAAAGGCATGACTGAGGGTGCCGCCGTCTACGTACTCGAGTTCACCGCCCACCGGAACCCCGTGTGCAATCCGGGATACTGCCAATTCACGATCAGCGAGCAGTCCCGCGATATAGCAGGCGGTCGCCTCGCCTTCTACAGTTGGATTATTGGCCAGAATAACCTCTTCCACTGGCCTGTTATCCAGCAGGGACAGCAATTCTCCGATGCCGATTTCCTCGGGGCCAATGCCGTCGATAGGTGACAGATGTCCCGACAAAAGAAAATACAGGCCCCGGTAACTGCCTGCCTGCTCGATGGCCATCATGTCGGCAGGAGAACCGAGCACACATAACAGGGTACGATTCCTGGATGGGCTGCTGCACAATCTGCAAACGGGCTCTTCGGTCAACGCGCGACACTCCTGACAGTGTCCGATTTTTTCAAGCGCCTCAGTCAGCACCTCGCTCAGGTGCGCAGCACCCTGGCGATTTCGTTCCAGCAGATACAGTGCCATGCGCTGCGCTGATTTCGGACCTACGCCGGGAAGGCAGCGCAAAGACTGAATCAACTGTTCGAGTAAATGACTCTGCATAGGGTTTGCATTCTCCGCCCGAGGGGTCAGTGGTTGATATCAGAACGGAAACCGGAAACCATCTGGCAGTTTCATACCGGCTGCCATCTGGCTGAGTGAGTCCTTGTTGCCATCCTCCAGCTTCTTGACAGCATCGTTGATGGCGGCAACGATCAGGTCCTCTATGATTTCCTTGTCTTCTTTGAGCAGATCATCACTTAGCTCGATGCGGCGCGCATCATATTTGCCGCCAAGTTCGATCTTTACCATACCGGCGCCGGATTCACCATGCACAGTGCGTTTTGCCGCCTCCTCCTGCGCCTTCTGCATTTGCTCCTGCATTTTTTTTGCCTGAATCATCAACTCATTAAGATCGGTCATATTGTGTCCTCAATTGTTCGATGCTGGCATCAAAGGTCTTGACCAGAGCCATGACACCAGGATCGTTGTAGAAATTTTGGTGCAACGCATCAATGGCTTGCTGTTTCTCTCTGGCGCGCCGGGCGGCCGGGGATTCGGTTGAAAGTTCTGCTATATCAATGGTCACTGTCACGCTGGTGCCCAGACTGTCACTCAGGGCTGCTGCAATGCTCTCAGCATGATCCGGTGTATACAGCGCACTCTGATTAATATCCAGCAGCAATGAGTAATGGTTATCTGTTATTGAGCCCGGGACACAATTCCAGAGTATGTTTCCGCTGAACCCGCTCAGGCCGCAGCGCACCACCAGCGCATACCATTGGTCGTCATCAGCTGTTCCGAACGGGCCTGGCGCAGATTCTGCCGGTGCATCGGTTGCGGTTGAAGTCTCCGGTTGAAACTGCGGCGCCTGCTGTGGTTCTTGTTCTGTCTGAGGCTCTTGCTCTGGCTGAGGCTCTGGCTGAGGCTCTGGCTGAGGCTCTGGCT